>OOAL01000269.1_pt1 | contig 15629 bp, 22 predicted proteins | sample 1670981 | NCBI WGS metagenome assembly OOAL01 (sample SAMN06348110, study PRJEB24527) | human gut metagenome | biome: human gut; feature: ankylosing spondylitis patient; material: feces | host: Homo sapiens | place: China | collected 2015-10 | reverse complement strand
GGTAGTATTGGTTTGGTAGTCCCATTTATCGTACCCCCAAAATTATTTTGACTCGACGAACACGCACCCAGGCGTATCACGTGTCAAGAAAAATAAAATACATTCAAGGCCGGCTCGCTTCGCTCGCCGTCCGCGTCGCGCTCACTACGTTCGCGCTCCTGCTCGCTCCGCTCGCTCGCCTGCCGCACGGCGCGGCCCGATGCCATGCCGTGCCATGCCGTGCCTTGCCATTACAAGTCAACATTTACTTTACAGTACCATTTATGGTACCATAAAATTTCCTCAACTTTATTTGCAAATACCACTTGACATTTGCCGCGCATTGTGGTACAATGGGGACAGTTAAAGAAAGTTGCACGCACAATAGAAAGGAAAGATATAATATGGATAACAGAGAACAGCCAAATATGCAAACCATAAAAGCACTGGCCAAATTTTTAATTGACGTATGGCGTACAAGTAAATGCCCATATACTGCCGAACCTGCTTATTGTTGTGCAAAGTGCGAATATAACGAACTTTGTGCAAAGATTGAAGAATTAGAAAAGGTGGTTAACAAATGAAAAAGCATCAAACGCTTGAAATGCCAGAATTAGTACAAGAAATTGAACTTTTACTTGAAGATTGGCACTTCACAAAATGTGATAGGTGTGAGCATTATAAATTATGTAAATGCTTGTTACAATTATCAGATATTAAATATGGATTGTACAAAAGTAACGGTGAATTAAAATGAGTATCTATAATGTTTGGCACTTGTTGAGCCGTTTCAACAGGCTATATGCAGTATCAACAAGAGATAATATCCCTAAACTAATGGAACAGAAAAATATCAACTATTATGGACGCAAAACAGTAACTTTTATGTGTATAAAGGATGGTGCATTACATTGCTATTATTAACAATTGTTGTTATTCTTTTTTTACATTTTGAAATTGGCGTTTATCTCACGTCTGATACATTTAAAGATTTTATCTTTACTAATTTTACCGTTCTTTTTGGCGTTGTTTGTTTTATTATTGCAATTTTAGCTATATGGAGTGAATGTCAATTATGATTAAGCATTGCAGACTATGCGGTCTACCGTTTGAAGCACTGAAAAGCAATCAGTTATATTGCGATTATTGCAGAGATTTTTTACACAATTCTACAAAGAAACCACATTCCGAAACAAGCATTGAAGAAATTAACCGTAAAGCAACCGCATTAGGTTTAAGTTATGGCCAAATAGTACAGAGGTATAATCTATAATGTATATTTTGATTATTAAATATAGAGAGCGCGGTACTTACCCTAATGAGCATGAAGAAACAAAAGTATTTAGTGCTAAATGTGAAGTATACCGCTATATTAGTGCTATTGACTTGCGTTATTATATTATTAGTTATGCTATCTATATTAAAGTAGAAGAAAATGGGCATACTTTTATTGACAATAGCAAATAAAGAGGTATAATAAAAGTGTAGAGGGCACGACAGCAAATGAACCGCGCGTTGATAGAAACTACTCTTTAATTAGAGCTATCGCGCATGAGTTAGTTACTCCCGTTCGGTTGTTGCGTGTACCTCTATTTGTTTTATAATGAAAGGGTGATTAATAGTGGCATGGTTTGACCCAACAGATATATTAAATAAACAAAGATTATTTAATTTTGTAACAGGCCCAAAAGGCGACGGCAAAACCACAGGATGTAGAAACTATGGTTTGAACCTATTTTTAAAAGATAATGTATCCGAATTTTGTGTTATTCGTCGTACCAAAACAGAAACGCAAAAAGCCTATAAAAAGTATTTTGACGATATTAACACAAAGTTTAATTATAATCTAGATATAAAATACCGTTCTAATATGGCAGGAATTGAAACAGACGATGGGTTTAAACCTATTTGTCATTTTTTCAGTTTGTCAACTGATGCAGGTATACAGGGCGTGAACCTGCCAAATTTGCGGTTTATGATATTTGAAGAAATATTTCTTGACCCGCGTAAAGGTAAACGCTATTTGAAGAATGAACCCGAAGAATTTGCCAGGTTATATGATACGTTGGCGCGTCCGTCTGACCCAAATAGAAAACGTGTCCCGGTTATTTTTATAGGTAACTCTTTTGCAAGTAGCAATCCATACTACAATTTTTTCCATGTGCAATTAAATAGCAAGGGCGAATTTAAAAATAAAAACATTTACGCATTGCATATTAACGATGCAGAATTTACCGCACAAGCAAAGTCAACCGAATTTGGGCAAATTATGGCTAATAGTGCATACGCAAAACATGCTTTTGAAAATGATTTTTTACTTGATAATTTTGACTTTGTTGTAAAGGATTTTCCTAAAGGCGATTTAATCTATACATTTGTTTATGATGGCAAGACTTACGGTGTTTGGGTAAATTTCAAAAGCGGCGGTTTATTTGTTAGTACAAAATATAACCCGAATTGCCCATGCAGTTACACATTTACAACCGAGAATATGAAGCCTAATCTATTAACAGGTAAAATGTTTTGCCGTGGCTATCATGGCGAATTAACAAAATTTGCATATAACACAGGTTGCCTATTCTATGAAAGTCTAGCAATAAAAGACATGTTTTACGACATTGCCAGAATTTGCAATTTTTAGCAAATAATTTTGAAAATCCTATTGACTTTCTACCTTATTTATATTATAATATATACAGAGGTTGAGAAAAACCTTAATACAAACGAAAGGAGAACAGCACAATGAAGTTCAAGAAAATCTGCACCAAGGTGGAATTTTTGGAGAAGCAGGAAGATGGCAACTGGATTGAAAGTGTTGACATTATTGCCGGGCGAATTGCAAAAAGCAAACTGACCGGCTACGGTGTTATTCAGTCGGTAAGCTATCCCAAATGTGACGTTGAAATTTCCGATGCAATTGTGAACCAGTACGCAAACATTACCGAAATTACCCAGTAAAGAAAGGAAGAAACAATTATGTTTAATCAGAATCTTGTACCCAAAGAAACGCCCGCAACCATGATGGAATCTAGCATTTTCGGAGGTTGCTATTGCAGTCTTCCCATGAATACCGACGAGGAAAAGAAGAAGATTTTCAATGCAACTAACCGCGCTGACGCGTCGTTGCGCGAGTGCATTAACATGCCGATTGAAATGACGGGCCTGTACATTGAACCCGTCGAATTTGAAGCAAAGGACGAGGACGGTAAGAGCATTGACGGTAAGACCCAGTTGTCCCCGCGCATGATTATTTTTGATAAGGACGGCAAGAGTTATGGTTGCTGTTCTATGGGTGCTTACAACAGCATTAAACGCATTGTTAGCATGTACGGTCTGCCTAATACGTGGGACAAGCCGATTACTATTGTACCCGGTCTTGTTACCAGTGGTAAAAACCAGGTGTTGACTATTACTATCGCATAATCGTTATAAATAGAAAGGGCGGTAAACTTGTATTGAATGTGGGCAAGTTTACCGCCCTTATTTTATTGGGGGTGTTATAATGGCGCGTAAATTTAGCAAACTATCTGAAAAAGAATTGTCTATTGCTGTAAACCGTTATAACCAGATGCGAACACGTTATATAAAATCAGGCGGAAAAACAGTAGCGCCAAAAGTAACCGTTCAGGAATTAAAAGCGCAAAGCGAAAATACTGCGCAGTTAAGACAGCAAATTAAACGGTTGAACGATTACAAGAAAATTGCAGATTTTGAAAGTGCAAAAGTTAAGGGCTTTAGATTCGTTACAACAAAAGGTGAACGGCGTACAATTAGCAGACTAGACAAGGCGGCAAGACAACGTTACAAAAAAGAAATTGCAAAGTTAGAAGCACAGAAAACCACGGCAAGCAATCAGGAATTAATAAATAAAATTATTCCCGGTATTGAAGAACTAAAAGCAAAGCCGACAAAAATTAGTAATATTCCTAGCCGTGAAATTTTGGGAAAAGTACAAAGCAGATATGAACGGGAACAGCGTTACTATAAAAAGTATGGCCAAGCTGAACCACCTATTTTGCGACTTGACCATTATTTAGCGGCATTTGTAAAGGTAGGTTGCTTTAATGTTTCAAACGGCCCGTTAGTTTATGACGCGTTGGCAAAGTTAACAAATGAAGAATGGGCAAAACTTATTGAAGATTACCCCTCAATATTTGACCTTGACTATCTATACGACGCTGGAATTGGTGCACAAGCAAAAGTCAATGAAATTGCAAACGCGTTGCAAATGCTTATTTATTCTGATAATTTACCCGATGAGATTTAAACCATGCGTACAAGTAATATATGGTCGTGCGATTTTGAAACGACAACAGACCCGGAGGACTGCCGCGTTTGGGCATGGGTCGCTATAAACATATATGATAATACAAAGCGCCTATACGGAAACAGTATAAGCACCTTTATAGACTTTTTATGGGGGCATAACAGAAAATGCTATTTTCACAACTTAAAGTTTGACGGCACATTTATTCTAGACTATCTATTAAAAAATGGGTGGACGTTAAACAAAGAAAAGAAAGAATTACAAACATGCGAATTTAACACGCTAATTAGTGATAAGGGCTTTTATTATACAATGTGTTTATGTTTTGGCCCTAAGTCAAAATGTGAAATAATCGACAGTTTAAAGATATTACCATATAGCGTTGATGCAATTGCAAAGGGCTGGAAATTACCAGTACAAAAACTACACATTGATTATAAAGCATACAGAGAGCCGGGCCACGAATTGACCAAAGAAGAAAAAGACTATATTACAAATGATGCACTAATTGTTGCAATAGCTTTAAAATCCACATTCGACGACGGATATAAGAAAATAACAGCAGGTAGTAACGCTTTTAATTTTTATGTTGAAAAGTGCATGGGTGGTAAAAAGGGATTTAGGAATACTTTTCCAATTCCCGAAAATGACACTTATTTGCGTAAAGCGTACAGAGGCGGATTTACCTATGTTGCCCCGCAATACAAAAATAAGCTAGTTGGCGCAGGACGTGTTTATGATGTAAACAGCCTATATCCATTTGCGCTACATTCACCGCACGTTTATCCGTATGGAGAACCCGTTTATTTTACTGGTGAATATCAAAAGAATGATAAATACCCTTTATATTTTCAGCGGTTTTATTGTGATTTCAAACTAAAACCAGACCACTTACCAACTATACAAATGAAAAACACGGCGGGTTATATTCCTACTGAATACGTAACAGAAAGTCTTAACGATAGTGTTCCGCTGACATTAACTAGCGTTGATTTAGCTTTATTTTTTGACCAATATGACGTTTACAATTATCGCCCAATTGACGGCTACATGTATAAAGCGGGTGAAAAGTTATTTGATACATATATAGACTACTTTTACAAACAGAAACAACAAGCAAAACAAGAGAAAAACTATGCACGCTATCAACTAGCAAAGCTAATGCTAAATAGTTTTTATGGTAAGATGGCAACTAACCCTATATGTGCAAGCCGCTGGCCCACGTTAAAAGACAACAGATTAGCATATTTACCCGGCGAAATTGAAAACCGTGAACCCGTTTATATTCCTGTCGGTTGTTTCTGTACCGCGTATGCACGAGACGTTACTATCAGAGCCGCGCAATCATGTTTTGACCGTTTCATGTATGCAGATACAGATAGCTTGCATGTTTTGGGTGATTATGACGTGCCGGGCCTTGATGTTGACGATTATAGACTAGGAGCATTTAAGCATGAGAACACGTTCACGCAAGCTAAATATCTACGGCCAAAGCTATACATGGAAGAAATGATAACAGGACGCGGCGACAACTTTATATTAAATGACTGGACAGTTACAGGTGCAGGAATGACAAAAAGCGTAAAACAGCAAGTTACAATTGATTCGTTTGAATACGGTGCAGTATTTGACGGAAAATTAACAACAAAGGTCGTCCCGGGAGGCACTGTTTTGATGGACACAACATTTAAAATTCACGGCTAAATGTATTGACAAATATATTTATATAATGTATAGTATAGTAAAGAGGTGATTAAAATGAATATCAAAGTAGCGCAGTTAACTTTAATCATGATTGCAATTATTGCCGATTATCTGACAGGCATTATTAAAGCATGTTACAAGCATGAGTACAAAAGCGAGGTAATGAGGCAGGGCCTTTATCATAAACTTGCAGAGATTGCCGCCGTTGCCGTTATGTTCTATTTGCAGTTGGGTTTGCCGATGATCGGTGTTGCGATTGATTTTCCTTTTATTAGTTTCATTACATTGTATATCATTGTAATGGAATTGTCGAGCATTGTTGAAAATATCGGTGAAATTAACCCCGATTTAATTGGCCCTCTATCTGATGTATTTGAAAAGGTAAAGCAAGTAAAGGATGATAGATATGGAAAAAATCATTGATGTTAGCAAATGGCAAGGCAGAATTGATTTTGCGAAAGTTAAGAAAGCAGGATTCACTGGCGTGATGATTCGCGCGGGGTTTGGTAATAAAAACGGTTACTTGTACCCCGACGAATGTTTTGAACGGTTCTATGCTGATGCCGTAAGCGCTGGTATGCACGTGGGCACTTACTTTTATACGTCTGGTTTGTTTCATCAAACGGGCCGAGGTGCAAAAGAAGCGGCGTACTTTTTGGGACTCATTAAGGGCAAAAAGTTTGACCTGCCTATTGCGTGCGACATTGAACTAAGCCCCGACGGTTACAGAACGGAAACAAGCAAAAACGCAATTGACTTTTGCAAGTACCTTGAGAACGCTGGTTATTATGCGATGATTTACGCAAGTGACATTAGCGGCTTTAAGTCTAGGCTTGATGTAAATATGCTAAAAGCCTATGACAAATGGGTAGCACGCTATAACAAGAATGGCCCGCAGTATGTAAAGGATTGGGGCATTTGGCAGTATGGCGGCGGCACGAATTATCTTGCACCCGTTCACGTTGACGGTGTTTATAGTACAGCATGTGACCAGAATTTCATGCGCCGAGACTACCCTGATATTATTAAACGTGCAGGACTGAACGGCTTTAAGAAACAGGCAAGCGCAACAAAACTTTATAGTTTTGCTGTTGATAATATTAGCGCAGGAGATAAAGAAAAATTTGTTGCACTTGCGAATGAATTACAGATTAAAAGCGAGGTGAACGAAAAATGACACGTGAAGAAATGCAAGCAGTCTTGACAGAATATGCAGGCGCAGACGCGGAAACACAAGGTCAGCTTGCCGCGCGTTTGCTTGATGAAAATGACGCAATCATTACAGAAAGTAACAACCGAGAAGCGGCCCGGGTTGCCGCCGTAGCAAATGAAAACGCATTGCGCAAACAATACGTTGAACGCTTTTTAGGCGCAGTACCCGGCCAGCCAGACCCACCTAAACCAACCGAAATCAACCCGCCCGAGCGTGTTTCTTTTGATTCTTTATTTAAATAAAAGGAGTGTTTTATTATGCCTATTAAACCTACTGTATCCCAGCTTAATGCAAATAGCGTCGGTATTCTTAACGCTATCCGAGATAATGCAAGTGCTGAATATTACCAGGCAGTGCCCCAGGCACAGGCCACGACCGAAAGTATCCGCGCCGTTGGTGAACAGATTCTTGCATTTCAGCCGCGCATGAATGAATTTGTTTCCGCACTGATTAACCGTATTGCCCGTGTGGTCGTTACTAGTAAGTTGTACTCTAACCCGCTGGCGTTTGCTAAAAAGGGCCTGCTGGAATACGGCGAAACGATTGAAGAAATTTTCGTTGATATTGCAAAGGCTAACGCCTATGACTGGAATAGCACCAACGAAACTGAACAGGCGTTCAAGCGTGAAAACCCGGATATTAAATCCGCATTTCATGCACTGAACATGCAGACGTACTATAAAACAACTGTTAGTGAACAGAATTTGCGGCAGGCGTTCCTTTCTCTTGATGGCGTGACTGACCTTATTGCTCGTATTGTCAACAGCCTGTATTCTGGCGCGGCCTATGATGAATATATCATGATGAAGTACACCATTGCACAAAGTCTCATTCCGGGCAATGTGAAAATGGCAACTATTGGCGCGGTAGACGATGAAGCAAGCGGCAAAGCGGCAGTTAAAAAGGTTAAGGCCATTACCGGCAAAATGCAGTTTATGAGCAAGGAATATAACATTGCTGGCGTTAATACCTTTATCCCGTCGCCGTCTGACATTTTCGTTGTCATGACCGCGGACTATGAAGCAAGTATCGACGTTGATGTTCTGGCAAGTGCCTTTAACATGGACAAGGTGCAGTTTATGGGTCAACGCGTGCTTGTGGATTCGTTCAGCTTTAACGATGGCGAACTTGCCCGACTGGATGAATTGCTGGCAAAAGACCCCACATACACGAAGCCGAACGACGGTGACTTGACCGCACTTAATACCGTTGGTATTGTGGTTATGAGCCGTGATTGGTTTCAGGTGTACGACGTACTGAACCAGTTTACTGAACAGTATAACGCGGCGTTGCTGTATTGGAATGAATTTAATCACGTTTGGCGCATTTATTCCGCGTCGCCGTTCGCGCCCATTGTTGGCTTTACTACTATGACCCCGAGTATTACCGCCGTTACTGTTAACGCTCCCGCAACCGCCAAGGCGCAGGATAGAGTTGTTGCGGTTGCCACGGTTAGCGGCACTGACTTTGCAAACAAGGGTGTTAAATTCTCTATTTCGCCGACTACTAACGTAACCATTGACGAAAACACCGGCTTTATCGCATTTGGTGCAAATGCAAGTGGTAAATATACCGTTACTGCAACTAGCGTATTTGACCCGAAGAAAACGGGCACCGCCGCTATTACAGTTTCCTAATAACTGGCCCGGGTAACCGGGCCTTTATGAGAATAAAAGTATTATGCGGGTGCAATTCCCGCAATTCTCTATATAGAAAGGCGTTACGCATGGAAATTACAGATTATATGCTAAAACTGTTTATTGGGTTAAATGAAAACAGTAACCTTGCATTAAAGAAAAGTTACTACATGGAATTTACCGCACTATTAAAATTACTGACTGATACAGAACTAGGAGACTTACGAAGAAAAATATTTAAATACAAGGGGTGGTTCTAATGGCACCAAACACAAGTTTATATATTTGCCGTGGTATTCCGTGGAATAGTGACTATTCCCATGTTAGATTGTTTGCAAGTGCAAATGCCGCTAATACATATATTATAAGTAAAGCCGCCTACACTAAAACACAATACAGTTATATTAGCAAATCAAAGCAAATCCGCGTTGATGGCATGGCCGACCAGTACCGCGACTGTAACTATATTGCGTGGAAGAATACAGGTTATTCTAATAAGTGGTTTTATGGGTTTATTACTGATGTAGTTTATTTAGCCGATAATACATGCTTGATTAGTTTTGAGTATGACATTTTTCAAACGTGGTTTTATGATACCACTGTTAATCCGTCCTACGTTGAACGGGAACATGTAAACGATGATACAATCGGTGCTAACACTGTACCCGAAAACGTCGTAATGGGTGATCCTGTAAACGTGGCAAGTAGTAATAATTATATTCCTCATAAATGGTACATGTACGCAACGCAAGTATTCGACGAAATAACGCAAGCTGGTTTTGCACCGATTGAACCCGGTGCAACCGATAATGAGGTAAGCGGCTATTATAAAATCCCGCTTACCAGCAGAGCGCAAGCAAGTAGACTTGTAGACTTGTACACGCGGAAAGGTAAGCTAGAAAGTTTGATTTCTATGTTTGCCCTTACTGATTCGACTAGCGCAAGCAGTAGCGCGAATTATACCATTGCAAGGCCGACGGCGTTTGGCGATTATACACCTAAAAATAACAAACTATTATGTTACCCATATAATTATAGTACGCTTGTTTTAGCAGGTAGCGAAACGCCTTACCGTTATGAATGGTTTGCTGATGGCGTTGCCACTTTTGCCCTTAAAAAGCCAAAGTATGCGGGTGGTAGCAGTTATGTTTTCCCCGTTGGGTATCAGAAAGAAAGTAGTGCTACAAACGCTTTTGCACTTGAAAATTCTGTACCTACTGGCGCATACCCAACAGCAAGTTTTGGCGCAAATGCGTTTCAGAATTACCTTGTACAATATGGGCCGCAATTGGCCGTTGGTTTAATCGGACAGGTTGTAAACATTGGCGCAAATATTGCAACAGGCAATGCAGATGAAGCTATTTCCGCTGGCGTTGCAATTGATCAAGATATTATGGATTTGCGTACACATTCTTTGAATTCGCAAACAGTAGCAGGTACACAAAGCGTCGCACAACTTGCATATGATACACAGTTAATTATCCGTATTGTTTCTAAGCAGATTTTACCAGAGTATGCTCAAATCATTGATGAATACTTTACCGCGTTTGGATACAAAGTTTGCAGAATTAAAGCCCCGAATATTACCGGGCGGCCGTCGTGGAACTATGTAAAAACAATTGGTGCACAGGTTAGCGGCAATATCCCGGAATATGCAGAAACGGCATTGAAAGCAATGCTAAATAATGGTGTTACATTCTGGCATACAAACGACGTTGGGAATTATAGTTTAAACAACAGTCTTTAAAAGAGGTGTTAAAAATGCAAAGACCGCCGTGGATTGAAAACGCAAAATATTTTACGAATGTTACTTATAGCACATGGTTTAACCGCTTGTACAATATCGCAATTAGTCGTTTCGAGTGGTTGAATTTGCCAGAGACTTGCAACGAAAAGTTTATTGAACAGGTGCTTTTCTTTAACGGGTTTATGGTAGGTTATAAAGATACGGCACTAAATAGCTTTTTGATTATGCCTTGCACTAATAACAGTGTATTGGATATTTTCGGTTATCCTGCTAAAGTAAACGCATATGGGTATAACGGTTACATGGCCCAGAATTTGACCCCGTATACAATTACATTAGGGGAAGAACCGACAAAGGCAGATGCGGCTTTATTGTATGCAAATTACAGCCGTTGTCCAGACCTGCCCGCCGTGCTATATTTTGCCCGGAAACTAACGAAAATCGACCGTACAATTGATGTTAATATCAATGTACAGAAAACACCATACATTATTAGTTGCGGTGAAAACCAGCGCTTGACCGTCGCTAATATGTTTAAACAGGTAGATAACTTTGAACCGGCAATTATTACAACAAAGTTTTACGGGCTGAACGGTGAGAAGCCTATCAATGTTATGGACTTGAAGCCGCCGTTTGTTGCTGATAAAATGCAGACTTTGAAACGGCAGGTATACCAAGAAGCCCTTACCTATTTAGGCATTGAAGCGAACACAAGTGAAAAGGCAGAGCGGCAGGTTACGGAAGAATTGACCGCAAACATGGGTGAAACTGAAAGCATGCGGCAAAGCCCGTTGGCAAGCCGTAAACAGTTTTGTAAAGAGTTTAATAAAATCTATGGTACTAATATTGATGTAAAATTCCGTAGTGATTTGCAACTTTCTCAAATTATGGAAAATGGGGGTTTGACAGATGGCGAACTTTACGACGACGACAAGAACGATTTGTGAAATGTTGACGGGCAAAACAACGCCCATTAGTGAAGTAATTACCGAAGCAGCACCGTTATTCTTCAATTTTAATTTTCCATTTTATGATGAAACAAAACGGGCAGAATTTGAACAGAATTTTTTAGTGCATTTCTATATGCGTGAAATTGGGCTTGAAACGGTTGATTATTTTATGTTGCGGCTAGAGGATAAACTCAATACGATTATGCCGTATTATAATAAACTGTTGCTAGTTAATGCAAAAGACTATGACCCGTTCTATAATGAGATTATAGACGAAAGCATTACCAGACAAAGAACGGGAACGACTAACGGCACTGATACAACCGAAACTAGCGGTAACAGCACTACTAAAGGCACAACCACAAGCACGACCCAAAGTAGTGCAGATGATAATAACCAGCAGAGCGATTTGCCGCAAGGTGATTTGACGAATTTCAATGATAATTCGTATATGTCAAGCGCTGGAAAGGGACACACAGAAAGCAACAGCACTGTAAACGGCACTGACGAAACCACGGGAACAAATAGCGGAAAAAGCAGCGCAACCCGCGCCGAAACCAGTGAAGGCAACGAAACGGAAAAGCGCACCGCAAATAATATGCGCGGCAATAAATCCGAAATGCTAAGAATGTACTATGAAGCACAGCGCAACATTTTAGATAATATCTATAATGATTGTGAAGATTTGTTTATGGGAATTTGGTGTTGATTATGGCAAAAGAAATAAAAGTCACATTTGACAATGGCGGCGTATATGAGGGATTCGCTAACACATATACGTTAGATAATTCAATTACCTATTATTTTTCGTTCGACCGTGATTATAGAGTACAATTAACTAACAATGCAATAACGTTGCAAGAATATCGAAACGCTGGCGCATGGTATCCCATCGACATTATTACCAAGTTTGAACTGGCTGAAATTAGCGGCGGCGGTACTGGCGACGTAACGCAACAGTGGGTCAAGGATAATTTTGTGCTAAAATCTGGCGATACTATGACAGGCTCGTTGCGGTTTAATTTTGGTAGTGGTGATTTGATTGTTATTGGTCAAAGTAGTAGCACAAAACGCGGACTTATAAACTTTAACGGTAACATGTATTTTAAAAATGAAGAAAACAAAACAATCGCCTCTTTTGTTTCGACTTCAAATTTAACATTGAATCTATACCAAGCAAGTAACGGTTATAACAGTAATATTTATTTTAGAAATTATGAAGCGGGTGGTACAGGTTTAAGCCGCAGTATTAGTTATAGTGAATTTAGAAATAATGACACTAACAATACATGGGCATTTAATGGAAAATATCAAGCTAACAATACATGGTGGTTTAAGTCTGGCGGTGTTTATTTTGACACGTGGGCATATTGGCGGTCAAACGATATTATCAATACAATTATACAAAACAATGGTGGTATTCGTGTTTATAACGACCAGAATATTGTAGTGCATGAATTGGCATCCGATGCCGAAGCAAATTATTATAGCGTTTATAAATACAATGGCAGAGATACAGTATCTTTTGTTGGGGGACAAGACGCGCGTTATAGAATCACGGGTTATAATAATTTTGTTAATTCCGTTGAATGTTACGACAAAATTACAGTTAAAACAGAAGGGGAAAACACAGCAAAACTTATTCTTTCAAAGGGCTACTTAACTATTTATGATAATAATGAAAAGGCTCAATATGCGCTATCGCCCAACCGTTTTGACATTTATAACGGTAATGCAGTTATTTGTCATAATGGTAGCGGTAATGATGCACAGGCAACTTTCCAGTATAACGGCATTAGAACATATAATTATAACGGTGTTGTGTTTGAAGTTAATATAAGTGATGGCTATTATTCTAATTACAGTAAACGTTTCGACGTTACAGGAAATTACGTATCTATCCTTGCAAAATCTGATAGCATGAATATTACATCCCCGCAGGGTAATGTAATAATTAGCGATTCCCAAGGCGTCTATGGACGTAGCAGTAATAGTGAGGTCAACACATATATTAGAAATGTTTCGCATAATATATATGTACAAACGTCGCAAACAGGTGCGTCAGATGCTAGACGCGATGAATTGACCGCATTACTTGACTTATTCAAAATTGTATATAATATTCTGGAGGCGGCAGGAATACCAGGAGCAAGCCAGTTAGCAGAATATACAAGCGATACGGTACTTTGGATTTATGATAACCAAAATGGCGTACTAAAACCAACAATTACAAAAATACGCAATCTTATTCACAATTAAAAGGTGAGGTGTTTAAAATGTTCATCGAAAATATCGCAGATTATTTGCAGAAACTTAAAAAGCGAGATATTAAGCCGGAAATTTTTACAGTCTTTGAGTTTCCCGATGATTTGACGATTCTAGAGATTCTTAATTCTATTGGTTATCGTCTTGCAAATTTGTTCGGATTTGTTAAAATCAATACCACGACAAAGACCGTTGATACGGGTGAAGCAAGCGTTAATGTAACGGGTGATGTGGATAATTTGAATTTTGATTTTACTATTCCGCGCGGTAAAACTGGCCCTCAAGGCCCGACAGGGCCCGGGGTTGCCACTGGTGGCACAACTGGACAGGTACTTGTAAAAAAATCTAATGCAAATTTTGATACTGAATGGATTAACGCACCGGGCGGCGGTAGCACAGTAAGCGTAAACGTTGGTGAAACTACCACAGGCGAACCCGGTACAAATGCAAGCGTTACGAATAGTGGTGATGAAACAAACGTAGTATTAAACTTTACTATTCCACGTGGTGACACTGGCCCGACAGGGCCCACAGGTAAGCAAGGGCCAGCGGGTGCACCCGGCCCGACAGGGCCCGGGGTTGCCACTGGTGGCACAACTGGACAGGTACTTGCAAAAAAATCTAATGCAAATTTTGATACTGAATGGATTAACGCACCGGGCGGCGGTAGCACAGTAAGCGTAAACGTTGGTGAAACTACCACAGGCGAACCCGGTACAAATGCAAGCGTTACGAATAGTGGTGATGAAACAAACGTAGTATTAAACTTTACTATTCCACGTGGTGACACTGGCCCGACAGGGCCCACAGGTAAGCAAGGGCCAGCGGGTGCACCCGGCCCGACAGGGCCCGGGGTTGCCACTGGTGGCACAACTGGACAGGTACTTGCAAAAAAATCTAATGCAAATTTTGATACTGAATGGATTAACGCACCGGGCGGCGGTAGCGGTTTAACTAAAACAGTGCTATGGCATAACAATAGCCCACGAACAGCATTTGAAAGTCAAACTATTACCACTACTGAAAATGGCTTTGACTATCCTCTTTTAATAATTGAGTTTGCAGAATCTAGCGGTGGATTTGCAAAATTAAGCGTAGTCGCAACAGATACAACGCTTATCGGAACTAACGCAACGATGCTAAGCTATTATAAAGGTTACCGTACAATTAGAACATCAAGCGGCACTAGCTGGAGAGTGAGCGCAGGATTTAATATTTCTACTAATACTACCGATAATGACGTCGTTATTCCTTTAAATATTATCGGGTATAAATAACAGAAAAACCCACGGTATTTAAACCGTGGGTTTTTCTGTTTATAAAGAATAGAGAAATAAGAGAATGACTAATTTATTTCACCTCTTTTAATCCAAACTAAAACCCAACAATCAAGTAAATAATTTTGAATAATTCCAATGATTTGCCGTTCATTACATTCAACTCTTGAATAATCATTATTACGCTGAAAAGTTAGTAAAAATTTCATTTGTTAATTCCTTTCTGTTGTTTCCCTAACTTTCTTTAACTGTCCCCATTGTACCACAATGCGCGGCAAATGTCAAGTGGTATTTGCAAATAAAGTTGAGGAAATTTTATGGTACCATAAATGGTACTGTAAAGTAAATGTTGACTTGTAATGGCAAGGCACGGCATGGCACGGCATGGCATCGGGCCGCGCCGTGCGGCAGGCGAGCGAGCGGAGCGAGCAGGAGCGCGAACGTAGTGAGCGCGACGCGGACGGCGAGCGAAGCGAGCCGGCCTTGAATGTATTTTATTTTTCTTGACACGTGATACGCCTGGGTGCGTGTTCGTCGAGTCAAAATAATTTTGGGGGTACGATAAATGGGACTACCAAACCAATACTACC
>OOAL01000266.1_pt1 | contig 15758 bp, 10 predicted proteins | sample 1670981 | NCBI WGS metagenome assembly OOAL01 (sample SAMN06348110, study PRJEB24527) | human gut metagenome | biome: human gut; feature: ankylosing spondylitis patient; material: feces | host: Homo sapiens | place: China | collected 2015-10 | reverse complement strand
AGATTTAAGGTTAACAAAAAGATTGGCTGTCTGGGAGAGATAGCCTTTTTTTATGTCTCACTGTACAGCCTTAACACATATAATAAGAAAGTGAGAGTGTATCAGGCCTCCCGACACACTCTCACTTTCTTATTATGAAAAATTCAAAGAACTATTCTATTACAAAACTTCCGCGTTGCAAGTCCTGATCCTGTGAGCTTCTTCCCACCATTATATCATACTTGCCCGCACAGACCCGCATCGTATTGCTTTGGGCATCCCACCATTCCAACTCTTTGTCCTTCAGGTCAAACTCAACGTTGACACTCTTTCCGGCAGGTATATAGACGCGCTTGAAAGCACGCAGGGTCTTGCCCGGTCCTTCTGCATCATCTTGCTTCTTGAGATAAACCTGTACAACCTCTTCACCGTCGCGCTGACCGCTGTTTGTAACGCTGACAGCCAACTTCAAAGGCTCTCCCTGTTTGATCTGCTCTTTGTCCAATGACAGCTTTCCATAATCGAAAGTCGTATAGCTCAATCCATAACCGAAGGGGAACAACGGTTGTTGGGTCATATAGCGGTAGGTACGTCCTGTCATGTTATAATCCTCGAAGTCGGGAAGCTGGGACATATTGCGGTAGAAAGTCACCGGCAGGCGTCCTCCCGGGTTATAATCGCCAAACAGCACCTCTGCCACAGCCGTTCCACCTTGCTGACCGGGATACCAAGCCTGCAGAATAGCTTCACAATTCTTGGTTTCCGGTTCCAAAGCAATGGGCGAACCGGAACAATTCACCAGAATAATCTTCTTGCCGGCACGATGCAGGGCACTAATCAATTCGCGTTGAATGGCCGGCAGTTCAATGTCTGTACGGTCGCCGCCCTTAAAGCCCGGAAGATTCACTCCCATTTCCTCACCTTCCAGAACCGGAGAAACACCGCTGGCGAAGACTACAATATCAGCATCTTTCACGCGGGCAACAGATGCATTGATGTCCACTTTTTGCTTGAAGCCTATGTCGAAGTTCAACTGTGCGTCGCTTCTGAAATATTCAAAGTCGAGTTCAATCTCATAAGGAGTGCCCGCTTTTACCTGCAAGGTATAGTTCAGCGATCTGCCGCCATGCATATTGGAGAAACGTTTCACTTCCTCACCATTGATACGCAGACGACCGGAACCGTATGTATAGATCTCGAATACTACCTCACCCGATTGTTCAGGAGTGAGCACACTATTATAAGTCGCAGAGAAGTCCGTCAGGTTTACGCCCGGTGCAAAGACCGTAGCTCCCGATGTGCAGAAGCGGAAAGGAGTGGTCACCTGCGTAGTGGTCACCGGATCGCCTTCATGCTTTACGTTGTTCCAGTAACGTGCAGTAAATCCTTGTCCGGCTGCCGATTTGCACTGGCTGAATACACTTTGGATCAATGTTCTTTCCACCCAGCTGCACCCCTGTTCATAAATCAGTTTATCATCCGCATCCAAAGCCTTGCGTATACCGCCCAGAATGGTGACTGTGTGCGGCGGCATGCCGTTGTAATTTCCCCACTGCATCACAGAGTCATTGGCATTGGGCCCCATAACAGCTACGGTCAGCCCGCCACGCTTCAGAGGAAGAATATTGCCTGTGTTCTGAAGTAATGTCATAGATTTGCGGGCCATGTTTAAAGCCAACGAATCGTGTTCGGCCGAAGCCACCACAGAGAAAGGAATCTTTGTCCAGGATACGTTGTCCGGATCATCCATTTCTCCCAAAGCAAAACGGGCTTCCAGCAGGCGCATGACTGCCTTATCAATGTCTTTCTCATTGATCTGACCTGCGCGGACAGCCTTTACCAATGCCTTGTAACTGGAGCCACACTCCAGGTCCGTACCGTTCAACACAGCGGCAGCCGAAGCAGACTCGGCATCAGGATACGCCTTATGCCCATGTTCATTATAGAAATCGGCAATGGCCCCGCAGTCGGAAAGGATGATACCGTCGAAGCCCCAATCGTTGCGAAGGATTTGCATCAGCAAACGGTTGCTGCCACAACAAGGTTCTCCCTCAAAACTATTATAGGCACACATCACCTCCTTCACTTTGGCCTCTTTCACCAAAGCCTCAAAGGGCGGCAGATAGGTTTCATACAAATCGCGCGCACTGAGGTCCTCTACGTTGAAAGAGTGGCGGTTCCACTCGGGTCCGGAGTGTACGGCGAAGTGCTTGGCACAAGCATGCAGCTTGTCGTACTTGCCGTCATTGGTTCCTTGCAGGCCTTTCACCACCATAACACCCATACGGCTGGTGAGATAAGGATCCTCACCGTAGGTTTCGATGCCGCGGCCCCAACGCGGGTCACGATAGATATTCACTGTGGGCGTCCACATGGTAAGCCCTTGATAACGCGCATAACTTCCCTGTGATGCGTAATTTGCATTCTTTGCACGCGCCTCATCCGATACGGCACTGAACACTTCATACACCGATTCCGGCGAGAAAGACGCCGCCATCCCTATCGGTTGGGGAAAAACCGTAGCCAGTCCGGCACGCGCCACGCCATGCAGCGCCTCGTTCCACCAGTTATAGGGTTTGATGCCCAGACGCTCCACTGCCTGGGAGTTGTCCATCATCAACGCTACCTTTTCTTCCAAAGTCAGTTCTTTCAATAAAAGTTCCGCTCGCTTTTCGGGAGCCAACGAAGTAGTTTTGTACGTAGGCTGGCTACATCCTACCAGTAGTAGAAGCGGCAGCCAATAGATAAGTTTTTGTTTCATGGTTATTGTTTTAAAAAATCATAGTAATCAGATTCATTTACCTCACAAAGATACAGACTTACTCCATATACTATTGTGCCGGACGTTTCATAAAGTTTACTGTATGTATCATGACACATGCTATTTAAACACATTAGTCCGGTAGAAAAGAATAATACCGGCAGCATACTAACAATGAAAGGAATACGCATCAAGACATTTCACAGCATGGCACAAGCAGTATCACCCTTAGAACTGGAAATAAATGAACGGCTGTATCTCCGAGCTCTTCATTTGAATTACAAGGTAGATCATGGCAACCAGCAACAGCGCTTTCCCTATAAGCGGAAGCCGGATGACAGCTTTGCAGCAGGCATGTTCCCAACTGTCCGGTACGAAATGGAGGAAAAAGCCGAGCGACATCAAGGCAAACACTTCCCAATAGCCCTCCACCAGTTGGGTGAAAAGCCGGGGACGGAAAGCTGTGAATATCTGGTTCAACATATCCAGCGAAGTGGAGAAGTCGGCATTGCGGAAAAATATCCAACAGAAACAAACGAAGTGGAACGTGATTACGATGCCGAAGAAGCGGCGGATGCCATGACTGCGCTCTCCCTTTTTCCTGCCGGTGATGCCCATCCAGAACTTATGGGCTGCCAGCGCAACACCATGCAACATCCCCCAAAAAACAAAATTCCAGGATGCGCCATGCCACAAGCCACCCAAAAACATGGTGATGATGAGATTGGCGTATTGCCGTATCTTCCCCTTACGGTTGCCACCCAGGGATATATAGAGGTAATCGCGCAGCCAACTGGAAAGCGAGATATGCCAGCGGCGCCAGAACTCCGTTATGGATGCCGACTTATAGGGCGAGTCGAAGTTCATGTTGAAATGAAAGCCCAGCAGCAAAGCAATGCCGATAGCCATATCGCTATATCCGGAGAAGTCGCAATAGATTTGAAGCGCATAGCCGTAAACACCCATGAGGTTTTCCACGCCCGAATACAGAGTAGGATTATCAAAGATACGCTCCACAAAGTTGATGCTGATATAATCCGAAATAACCGCTTTCTTGAAAAGACCGCTTACAATCAGGAAGATTCCCTTTCCGAACATCTCCTTAGAGACAAACAGCGGACGGCGGATCTGCGGGATAAAGTCGCGTGCACGCACGATGGGGCCTGCCACCAACTGCGGGAAGAAAGATACATAGAAAGCATAGTCCAACAGGTTGGTGAGGGGCGTTATCTCTTTGCGATACACATCGATCGTATAGCTCAGCGACTGGAAAGTGAAGAAAGAGATGCCGACAGGAAGAAATATGTCCATTGCGGTAAACGTGCCGCCTGTCAGCGAAGCAAAGAACCCGCAGAGGAAATTCGTATATTTAAAGTAGCACAACAGTCCCAGGTTTATCAGCAGGCTGACCGCCACCCACGTTTTACGCTGCCAGCGTACGGTGGCCCGTTCCATGAGCCGGGCAATGAAAAAGTCGCTTACCGTAACAATGGCAAGCAGGAAGAAATAAGTGCCGCTGCTTTTATAGTAGAAATAGTAAGAAAACAGGGTAACGAACATCAGGCGGGCAGTAGTGCGACGCTGCAAAAGCAGATAGAACACGATGAAAGCGGCAAACAGCCACAGGAAGATACCGCTGCTGAATATCATCGGCGCATGCGGGTCGTACACCAGCAGGTCATGCAGGCGGGTGAAGTCTATATCCAGTTTGTTCAGAAGTTCGTCAATATTCCACATCTGTCGGTTACGGCTTAATTTAGATTATACTCAATCATCGACTGCAATAGTCGTTATACGCTTTCAGCAAGGCTTGATAGAACATCTCACCTTGCAATACATATCCTTCCGGAAGATAATGCACATGGTCGGGACGCATCAGTTTCGCCTCCTGCCAGTTGAGACAGGCGCGACGAACGCCTCCGAAAACATCGTACATATCCCACACAGCCAACCCGTTGGCATCGGCAAAACGCCGGATGGTCTGTACGGCAACAGAGGTACGGGGATTAATCTTATAGGTACGCCGGCGGCGGCGCTGGCGGAAACTCTCGTATGAACCGGGCGGAGTGGTCATCAGCATCGGGACGCCGGACAGGCTGTCGCGTAGCATACGTACCAGTTCATCCATCTGCTGATAGTGCAACTTTGAGTTGTACCGCCGGTTGTGGCTCTCGTTTGTCCCGAAAGAGAGAATCACAAGGTCGGGATGCAACGCTGCGATGTCCGCCACACGCACCGGACGAGTAAAGGTGACACAGAACGCACCGTTTATTCCCATGTCCATATAAGTCAGCGCACCGAATGTCTTTCGGAGCAGTTCGCCCGTAGTCTGCGGGAAGATATGACCGCGGATATGACTGTCGCCCACATGAACAATACGTATCGTATCGGCAGATGCACCCAAGCGGAGCATACGCATCTTCTCCCAGAAAGGTTTCAAGATGCCGACACTGTCTATCAGTTCATTCTCTCCGAGTTGGCGGAAAGCCGGAGGCAGGCTGATGAAAGGAACGGGCAGAGTGTCCGTACGTTGGCCGTAAGCCGTAAGCGTGTCGCAATCGGATACCGTCTTTTGAAGCCGGGGACAGCCGGGAAGCGCATCTTGCGCACAGAGCCGCTGCACCGGCAGGAGAAGCATTACAAACACCGCGTAGCAGACAGTGAAGCGCCAACTGCTCCATCGTGAGTTTTCCTTATGGCTCCGCTTCATAGGCACGCCTCCTGTCGTACTGTTCTTTGCCGTAGACCAATGCCTCATAAAGCAATTCTGCCAGATGTTTGCCGCCACGAAAGTTGATATGCGTATAATCATAGTTGGCCAAAGACGGCTTGGCATGCACCATGTCCGCCATACTGCCCTCGCCTCCCATTGCCTCGAACATATTCCAAAACGCCACTCCGCTGTCGGCTGCCAGGTTCTGCTGGTAACGGACAAGATTCTTAATGCCGGGCATGGTGCGCAGGTCGCCTTCTTCGGTCTTATACTCGCGGTCGCCCACACTGACAACAAGGATGCCGGCTTGTGGAAAGGCACTCTTCAAATGGGCGATGGTGGTTGCCATACCGTCACGATAACGGTCATAATTCCGTCCGCGCTCCGTAGCGACATTCAGCCCGTACTGAAGAATTATCAAATCGTAAGGGCGCTGTTCATTAAATTCGCGCATCATCCAGACAGGTACGGAGCGCAAGGACAAGCCGGAACTGCCCCGAAGCGAGAAGTTATCAACAATAATTCCTTGTGTACCGTCCATGGCTAAGCCATAGAATAAGGTGGAGTCGGCACTTTCCACTTTCCAGCGTACAGAGCCGATGCGGCCTGTCACATCCATCTCTCGGAGTTCTCCCGTAGGAAAAAAAGTCTCAGTCTGCGCCTCCCCTTTATTTACGGATGCCGAGAGAGTAACCTCGCCTTTATTGTAAAAGAAGATGGAAGCATGCTCGCAGGTATCAAGCCGGGACGCATAGTTCTTCTGCCCGCGAAGTTCTACATAAGCACCGGGATTGGGAATGAAGTAGTGTCCCGAAATTCCCTGTTTGCTACGGTCGAAGAACACCGAATCCATAATGGAATGGCTCTGCCAGCCGTTAAAGCTATGCCGCACCGTAGGGCGGTAACCGCTGGTCATGGAAGTGATTGTCACAAAGCCCACCCCGCATCCGCCATAACGTTCCTGCAACATGGCACGCAGGTCAGCCGTAAGAATGTCCGCTTCTATGAAAGAATCGCCGAAGTAGGCGATGCGCACCAGACGGGGATTTGCGGCCAGCTCATCCAACGCGCGATAGAAAGGCGTCATTCCGCGCAGGGCGGAGTCACTGTAATCTTCAATGCAGGTCATTCCGCTGCGGCAAGTGTCCACAAAGGCGGGCTTCACTTTCGGGGGTGGCGGCAACAGGGTATCCGGCTCGCTCACCGCTTCCGGGGAAAGGCGTACATCACCCAGTATGTCCACACGCCTCAGCACATGAGTGCCTATCGTGGTTCCCGGCAACAACCCCATCAGCAGAAGTACGGCCACCACAATAAACATCAACCAGCCTGTATGTTTCAAAACACTCTTTTCCATAACCAATCCGGTCGCAAAGATAGAGAATCGGATGAAAATAAATATCTTCCTGCCAAAAAGAATTATCCCTGCAGGAAAAAGATATTTCCTGCAGGGATAAACGCTTTTTATGCAACAGAGACCTTAAATGGTCTTCTCAATGTTCCAGACGAATGCCCGAAGCCCCAGTTGCTCGGTCTGCTTGTCCATGTTGTGAAGGACTTCCAGCAGAGGGTCCACCCTCTCATCCTCCACCATCGTCAGGACGGCGGAACACATGGAAGGCCAGGCATGACTGCCATAATGAGGCTCTCCGGTTTTGGAACCGCGTCCGCGAACTTGCTCCCAGTAAGTGAAGCCCCTGCAATTCAGCCTGTCGAGCGTAGCGATGATACGCTCATAGTATGCTTGATCGAATGTGATTAATACTGATTTCATTATTCAACTATTAAATGTCAACTGATTAATTATTGGTCTGTTTCTGTTCCTCAAAGTAAGCATCCAGTTGCTTGTGCATCTTACGGCGCTGACGTTTGATGCCCACCCCGCCAAAGATACAGTACATCGTAGGAACATAAATCAAAGTGAGGATCGTGGAAACCGCCAGACCGCCGATTACGGCAATCGCCATGGGACTCCACATCTCAGAACCCTGCCCTGTGCTGACGGCCATCGGAATCATACCGAGAATGGTAGTCATGGTAGTCATCAACACCGGACGGAGACGACTCTTGCCGGCCGTAACTACGGCATTCAGCACCGACTGCCCGCGTTCGCGGCAAAGGATAGTGTAGTCGATGAGCACGATACCGTTCTTCACCACGATACCGATCAACATGATGCTACCCAGCAAACTCATTACACTCAACGTAGTGTTGGTGATGAACAATGCCATCAACACGCCACTCATAGCGAACGGCACCGAGAGGATCAGGATAAACGGATAAGTAAGGGACTCGAACTGGGCAGCCATCACGATGAACACAAGCACAATGATCAAGACACCCAATGTTCCCAAATCGCGGAACGAATCCTGCTGGTCCTCAAAGGAACCCGACACTTGAATGGTTATGTCCGAGGGTTTCTCCAACTTATCTATAATCGCATTGCCCGCAGCCACCACATCGCCCAACGGAGCGCCGGAGATAACGGCGGATACCGTCACGATACGCTCGCGGTCTTTACGTTCGATAGTAGGCGGAGCAAAACGTTCTACAACCTTTCCCAGGTCTTTGATACGCACCCCTTCGCCTTTGGCATTATAGACCAATATATTCTCGATGCTTTCAAGGCTGGTGCGGTATTCGGGAGCATAGCGCACCTTGATGTCGTACTCATCACCGTCTTCACGATATTTGGAAGCCGTCGCACCATTGATACGGTTACGCAGATAGGTAGCGGCGGTAGACAAGTTCAGTCCATGAAGCGCCAGCTTCTCACGATCAAAGTCTACCTGATACTCAGGCTGGTAATCACTACGGCTGATGTTGACCTCGGATACACCTTTCACCTTCAGCAGTTCACGTTTCAGGCGGGCGGCAACGCTGTCGGTTTCTTCCATGCTGTAACCGTACACTTCAAAATCGGCAGATGCCTGGGCAGACATACCCGTATTGCTACCTCCGAAAATGACCTGTGCCTTACTGAATTCCGGATAGGCCTTCAGGTCTTCGCGCATTTCATCACAGACAGTTTCCAGCGTAACATTACGCTCATCCGGGTCTACCAGGCTGATGTTGAAGGAGATGATGTGCGAACCGTTGTCCTGCATGGATGCCCAGGTATTATCCGAGTCGGCCTGTCCCACCGTATAGTTACATACCTTCATAATACCTTTATACTTCTCAAGCCACTGTCTGGTCAGCTTCTCCGATACCTCCTGCGCCACTTCCTTACGGGTTCCGATAGGCAGTTCCAATTGCACAGCGATACGGGCGTTATCCTGCGCCGGGAAGAACTCCGTACCGATGGTCTTTGCACAAAGCAAACTCAGAATAAAGAATACCACGCAACCTGCAAGAACCACCATGCGGTGACGGACTGCCCAGTTGAGCATACGCGCATACCAGTTGTCCAACCCGTCCAATGCATGTTCTATCGGACCGAAGAATATCCGGAACACCTTAGACTGCTTGCGCTGCAAACGGAGCAGTTGCGAACAAAGCATCGGCGTCAGCGTCAAAGCGGAGACAGTGGATACAAACATAATGGCACACATCATCCAGCCCAACTGCTTGAACAGTACACCGGACATACCGGTCACCATCGTCAACGGGAAGAATACGGCAATCATCGTCAGTGTAGAAGCCACAACGGAGATAGCCACCTCGTTCGTGCCATGCACAGACGCCTGCTTCGGGTCGGAACCGCGCTCGATGTGTGTCGTGACATTCTCCAATACCACAATGGCATCGTCCACCACCATACCGATAGCAATGGAAAGCGATGAAAGCGAAATGATATTAATCGTATTCCCCGAAATTGCCAGATATATGAATGAAGCAATCAGAGAAAGCGGAATCGTGATACAGATGATCAGCGTGGCACGCCAGCGTCCTAAGAACAAGAACACCACAATCACAACGAAGAGCAAGGCATACATAACCGTCTCCGTCAAACTGTCGATGGTGTTCAGGATGTTTTCAGAGGTATCTACAATGACGCCCAGCTTCACGTCGCTCGGCAGGTTCTTCTGCAAACGGGGCAATGCATCCTGCACCTTTTTGGAGATTTCCACCGAATTGGCTCCCGACTGCTTCTGAACGACGATCATGGCGCCTTGCACACCGTTATTATAGGTTTCCTGCGCACGCTCTTCTACGGTGTCCACTATCTTGGCAACATCACGCAGATAGACCGTAGCGCCATTATACGTACCTACAACCACATTCGCCAACTCGCCGGAGTCGTCGAACTCACCCTCCACACGCAATGAATAGGTTTCATTACCGATGTCGAAGTTACCGCCCGGTATATTCCTGTTCTCAGCCCCGATAATGGAACTGATTGTTTCGATGCTCAGGTTGTATGCTTCCAGCTTATAAGGGTCGCAATACACTTGGATTTCACGCTGCGGCGCACCGCTGATGGACACCGTACCCACACCGGGAATACGCGCCAAGGGATTTACCACACGATCATCCAGTATCTTATAAAGTGCCGACTGGCTCTCGTTGGCCTGTACGGACAGCAGCACGATAGGGATCATATCCGTACTGAACTTAAAGATGATAGGGTTCTCCACATCATCGGGAAGTTCGGAACTTACCATATCCAGCTTGTCACGCACATCATTCGTCAACACGTCAATATCATTACCGAACTCAAACTCCAGTGTAATCAGCGACATATTCTCCGAAGAACGGGAAGTGATGTGCTTCAAATCACTGACAGAGTTCAAAACATTCTCCAACGGACGGGTCACGTTGTTCTCGATATCCGAAGCACTTGCTCCCGGATAGGCCGTCATCACCATAATCGTATTCGTATCAATGTCCGGATACAAATCAATAGGCAACTTGGACAACGAGAACAGACCAAATATCACCACTGCCAGGAAGCAGAGCGAAGTCATAATCGGTTTCTTAACCGCACCTTCGTATAAACTCATGTTATTAGTTTTTAGTGATTATTTCTCTACTTCTACTTCCATGCCGTTCACCAGCTTGGTCTGTCCGGCTATAACTACCTGCGAATTGTCAGGCACACCGGAAATCAACTCGTATTCAGCGCCCATGCGGCGTCCGAGCTCCACCTTATTATAGGTTACTTTGCCGTCTTTGTAGACATACACGTAGCGGTCGCCCGAACCGGATTGTTTCACGATGGCCAAGTCGGGCACAACCACATTGTCCTTGGAGCCGAAATTAAGTGTGGCGCGGGCAAACATTCCGGGACGCACGCGCTGGTCCTTATTGGAGAGTTTAATCTCCACAGGGAAGGTGCGTGTATTCGGGTCTACCGTAGGATAAACCAAGCTGATGTAGCCTTCAAACGGTTCGTCGCCATAGACATCCAGCTTCACTGCTACGGGAGCGCCTTTCTTCACTTGGGTGAAATAGGTTTCGGAAACGTTGATGAGCAGTTTCACCGGAGTGATCTGTTCCACCACCAACACAGGTTCCCCGCCGCTGTACATGTCGCCGTTGTCATAATTACGGGCTGTTACAACACCGTTTATAGGGCTGAGCAACGAGGTGTTTTCCAATAGGTTGCGATAGGCCGTCTCCTTTATGTCCAAAGCCATTTTGGCTGCATCCCATTCCGACTTGGATGCACCGCCCACTTTGTACAGTTCGTCCATACGCTTGAACTCAATCTCCTGGTTATCAAGCTGGAACTTGGTTTGTTTCAGGTTGGCCTCATCCATGCTGACCAGCTTCTGGCCTTTGGATACGCGGTCGCCCACTTCCACCAATATCCTGTCTATACGCACCGGAGACGAAGGAGCTATATTGTTCTTCACCTCTGCTTCGACAGTAGCGGTGTATTCATGGATCTGTTCTACCGGACGCGCTTTCACATCCGCCAGCTTCACTCTCGGCTTTTCATCCACATGTTCAGCGACAGCCTTGTCCTTCCCGCCGCTGCAAGCGCCCAACAGTGCTACTGCAAGCAGGGCAATCATTTGAAAACTTTTCTTCATATCGTTGTTCTGATTTTTATTTCTGATCTTTGCTTATGTAATCTCTTCCCAACACTTGGTCAAGATCGGCTTTAGCCACCAAATAATCGTATATGGATTGGTTGTAAGTCAACTCGGCCTCAGTGAGCTGCACTTGCGAGGTGTTCAGTTCAAGCACAGTTCCTTTGCCCACCTCGTAGCGTTTGCCGGCAATCTGCACCGCCTTTTCGGCCTGCATCACATTCTCCTTGTTGCTGGACACCTGTTCCGAGCTGGCTGCCATATTATCCTGATAGCTGGTAATCTGCATATTCAGCTTACGTTCCGTATCGATGCGGTTCTGGTCCAACTGGCGCATCTGGATGCGGTTGGATTTCAGTTTTGTAAAGTTGCTTGCCTTGTATAAAGGAATACTCAAACTGAACACCAGCGAAGAACTGCTTCCGTAGTTGTAGTTGAATACATTCCAACTGTCGTTGTTCATGGACTGATACTGATAAGAATAGCCCAAAGCCAGTGTCGGCATGAAGTTGGTGCGCAAGGACTTGATGTTCTTCTGAAGCATCAGGCGGTTCAACTCCAGTTGCTTCATCGTGGTATTGTTCACCAAGCCTTCGTGCGTCGCATTATCCAACTGATTGGCAAACACAACTCCCTCATAAGCCGCCAGACTGTCGTCTATCTTAATATCCAGATCGGCCGTTATACCCATCAATACTTTGAGTTGCAATTTGGAGAGCGTCACAGCGTTTCCGGCCGAAATGACACTCGGCTTCACGCTGCGCATCTGTACCTCGGCGCTGATTTTGTCAAATTCACTCACCGCACCCTGCCGGTATTTAGCGTTGACTATATTATAATTGTCTTCTGCCAGCTTATAGCTTTTTTGCAGAACATCGTATGAGTCCTGCGACAACATCAACTGATAGTAGGCCTTGGTCACCTGGTTCACCAAATCCTGTTTGGAGGCACGTGACTTCTCTACCGCCAGCTCAATGTCCGTTTTTGTCATCGACATGGCGCGATACACTGCCGGTGCAAACAGGGGCAGACTTATGTTCAACGCTCCGGTGGCTGTGTTCGCCTTGTCTTTACCCATTTTCACAGTCTGGTCGCCGATACTGAACTGCGGCGCCGTAATAGTGTGGCTCATACTTCCCGAAATGCTCGCTTCGGGCAACAGGTTTTGCCAACTTTCCTTATGGCTCACCTTTTTCAGTGCAATCTCCTCTTCCGCCACTTTAATAGTAGGATTGTCGCTCAAAGCAATCTCTATGGCTTTGGCAAGGTTCAGGGTCAAAGTATCTTTCGTCCCTTGTGCTCGTGCATAAGCACCAACCAACACTATGGCAACGGCCAATACCCATTTCTTACCCTCAAAAAATCTCTGCATCTTCATAAAAGAATTAATCGTTTTCTATTTGTTCTCTGTCTCGCTATTTCCGGAGATTATCTTTTTGCGGTATTCCCGGATGAACACCTCCAACTCATGCGCCCCTTTCTCCGTAGAAATTCCCCGGAGGAAAGTGAACATGATAGACTCATAAACTTCAAGGAACGAATACTCCTTGCAAATATCCGTATTCATCAGCAAGTCAATCTGCTCCCTTACCAACAGATTGATAATGGCAAAATTCACATCATCGCGGAAGATGCCCTGCTTCACGCCTTCCTTGAAAAAGTTCACCGTTTCTTCCGAGTCCTGATCATGCCGTTTGGTCATCAGCTTATAGGCTTTGGGATACTTCTTGATGTCCTCAAAAAACTTCTTGTTGGTGGCATGGAACTTTTCGATACTGCGCTGGTAGCATTTCAACAGGACTTCCAATACATTCTCGGATGTAGCAAGCACATTCTTCAGATATTCATCCCCCTCTTTCTGACCTCTCAGGATACACTCTTCCAGCAAGGTCTCCTTATCAGGAAACACCTCATACAGAGTACGCTTGGAGATGCCCAACGAAGTTGCGATGTCATCCATCGTAATACTTTTGATACCTTGCGCAGCAAAGGCCTTCACCGCAGTTTCAATGATCCGCTCTCTCAGTTCCGGACGAGGAGTAAGGTGCTTGGTATATTCGCTCATTTCTCTTCCTTTTAAATTTCAAAAACTCTTTTTATTCATTTTGGAAATAAAACGAAGCAAATATAGAAAGAAAACTTAATTCACCAATTAAGTTTTCTTTCTTTTGTTAAACGATTAATAAAAATTAGTGTTCTCGCAGATTTATTGGGAAGATTCCTAATAATCAAACTTGGTCCGGCTCAGGAACGCCACTGTTTTATGAATTTCCTTGTACATCACAATGTCGTCTTTCACAAAAGGAACCTCTTTGCGGTATTCGCGCAGGAAGCCTTCCAAGAGAGGCGAGGTTTTTTGCGGGCGGCGGAAATCAATGCCCTGTGCAGCATTCATCAGTTCGATGGCAAGGATGTGTTCCAAATTGTCCATGATGCGGTAGAGCTTCGTGGCTGCGTTGGCTCCCATACTGACATGGTCCTCCTGTCCGTTGCTGGACACGATAGAGTCGCTGCTGGCAGCATAGCAGTACATCTTGTTCTGGCTCACCATAGAGGCGGCGGCATATTGAGGAATCATAAACCCGGAGTTCAGGCCGGGATTGGCAACCAGAAACTCCGGCAGTCCCCGCAGTCCCATGATGAGCTGGGCGATACGGCGTTCGGAGATATTTCCCAGTTCGGCAAGGGCGATTCCCAAGAAATCGTACGAGATAGCCAACGGCTGCCCATGAAAGTTTCCGCCGGAGATGATACGGTCTTCATCCGGAAAGATGGTAGGATTGTCCGTCACAGAATTAATCTCCGTCAGCAAAACCGAAGAGACATACCGGATAGCATCCTTCGTTGCGCCATGCACCTGCGGAATGCAACGGAAAGAATACGGATCCTGCACATGCTTGCCGGGGCGGACGATGAGTTCGCTGCCCTCCAGCAGTTTGCGGAAGTTCTCGCCCGTTTCGATTTGTCCTTTGTGGGGACGGATTTGCTGGATGCAATCCATGAACGGGTCGATGCGACCGTCAAAGGCTTCCAGGGAGAGGGCGGCTATCAGGTCGGCTTTCTTGGAGAGGCGGAAAGCTTTAAGAATGGCAAAGACACCGTTGGCGCTCATGAATTGCGTACCGTTCAGCAAGGCAAGGCCTTCCTTGCTCATCAGTTTGACGGGCTCCCAGCCGAATTCATCGAGTACGCTGATTGCCTCGCGCTTCCGGCCTTTATAGTACACGTCACCCACACCGATAAGAGGCAGGAAAAGATTGGCAAGCGGAGCAAGGTCGCCCGATGCTCCCAAGGAGCCGCGGTCGTAGACAATAGGCATCACGTCGTTGTTGAAGAAGTCGAGGATGCGCTGTACGGTAATGACCTGCACGCCGCTGTGCCCCAATGAAAGCGCATGCGCCTTGAGCAGCATCATCAGTTTGATGATGACAGGACGGATCTCCTCGCCCACGCTGCAAGCATGGCTTTTGATGAGGTTCTCCTGCAAGGTGCCCAGTTCGTCGGGCGAGATGCTTTTGCTGCACAGGGAGCCGAAGCCGGTGGTGATCCCGTAGAGAGGTTCGGCGGATTCGGCGGTTTTCTTATCCAGATAGTCGCGGCATTTCTGTATGCGTTCTTTGGCTTCGGGAGCCAACTCAAGTTTCAGGTTCTCGTTGATGATGCGTTCGATAAGGTCGAAGGTCAGCTCGCCCGAACCGACATAGTAGACATTCTTCATACTTTGAGCTCCTCATTGATTTCGTCCAACAATTCTTTCTCTTTGGCACAGGCAAGGCGTTCCAGCTCACAGGCTTCGGCCTGCAGCTTGGCAACGAACTCTTTATCTTTGAGCGAACCGAGGTTGATGCGCACATTCATCAATGCCCCCAATACGGCAGAGCGGGCAGACATCATCGCCACGCAGGCATCGGTTACGGCATTACGGTTGCCCAGGCGTGCCACATCCATGATGACAGTCATCAGTTCGTAGGCATTACGTGCCACCTGCATGGGCACGAGGGCTGCAAACTTGGTGGCTTCCTGAATGGCGGCGCTGCGGGCGGCCTTCTCCTCGTCGGTGGCTTTCGGCATCTTGAAGCAGGCAAATACACTGTCGTATGCTTCGGAGTCGCGGTCAATGTCTTCGATGAAGGTGTCTTTCTCCTGCAATGCCACTCCCGCAATATGCTGCATCAGCTCCTCGTGCGCCTCATAGCCTTTCTTGCCGACAGTGAGATTGGCTACCATTGCCGCCAAAGCCGAAGCAATGGCGCCATTCAATGCGGCAATGCTTCCGCCGCCGGGGACGGGGTCGCTGCCCGCCACTTTATTCAAAAACTCTTTG
>OOAL01000258.1_pt1 | contig 16090 bp, 20 predicted proteins | sample 1670981 | NCBI WGS metagenome assembly OOAL01 (sample SAMN06348110, study PRJEB24527) | human gut metagenome | biome: human gut; feature: ankylosing spondylitis patient; material: feces | host: Homo sapiens | place: China | collected 2015-10 | reverse complement strand
CCCCCTTATTGAGAATGGTTCCCATTTACACAATTCCTTCATACGACACGCCGTGCAAGTTTGACGTGTTGTGTGTCGTGTGCTAGCGAAAAATTGAACGGGAAAAAACGTGCCGTGTCGGCGTGTCGTGTTTTGTGTGTGTTATATTTGAGGTGTCAACAAAAAACACAAAAAGGAGTGATTAAATGCCTAAGGGATATAGTTTTATGAATTATTATTGTGTTCGTCGTTTGCTTGATGAGGGTGCGCGTGCAAGTGATTTTGTGCGTTGTTTTGTTGATGTTAACGGTACGATATATTTATACCCTCTTAATTGTTTGACTGTGGGGAAATGTGGTGTGATGCCTCTTGGTTATAGTAGAAGGCATTGAGTGTGATGAATTATCATGGGTGTAATGGTTGTAGGCGTTTTTATATAGGTGGTAGCATGGTTAAGGGTGTACGTCGTGTTAGTCGTATGCGTGTGGGGCATTATGAGACTGAGCGTGATGCTGATTGTGTGGGTTTGTTTGATTTTGTGATGGCGCATTATGCTGATGATGTTGCTTTAATGCGGTTGAATTTGTGGAATGATACGGGTGTGTAGTATGGTGTTGTTTGGCCTATTAGCTCAGTGGTTAGAGCGACATCCTTATAAGATGTGCGGGCCGGGTTCAATTCCCGGATAGGCCACGGTTGTTGAGAATCGTTATCGTTATTGTTAGTGTGATATATTAGGCCATGACATGCCGTTTGGCATGTTGTGGCCTTTTTTGTATGAGGTGTATGCATATGGATATGAGTTCTATCGCCACCCTTGTGGGTAGTGTGGGTTTTCCGATTGTCGCGTGTTGTGGGATGGCGTGGTTTATTGCCACGACGTTTCGTGATTTTAACAATTTGATGACGAAAAACAATGTTTTGACCGAAGAGCTTATAGCCTTGCTTAAGAATGATAAGGGGGATGATAATGTTGATGAAACGAATATGGCGTAGCACATTGGCGTGCGTATGCGTGTTGTCGTTGGTTTTCGTGCCGTCTGCAAACGCGGATATGCGCGGTTTTGACGTAAGCAATTGGCAGTGTAATATAGATACGTCTGTATTGGACGCTGATTTTGTTGTGGCCGGTACGACTTGGGGTGTTGGCGGATTTAATAATGTCTGTTTGGTCAATGGCATAAATCAGGCCGCAAATTATCAGCTCGGGCGTGCAGCGGACAGCGGCAAAAGTATCGGCGTGTATCATTATGCAATGGGCAATGACGCGGTTGCCGAAGCTGATTTTTTTGTGGATAATGTCGCCGGATATGTCGGGCGGGCCGTACTTGCATTAGATTGGGAGACCGATGATAACCCGCAGTACGGAAACGGCGCGTGGGTCGAGACTTGGGTGCGGCGCGTGTATGACCGCACGAAAGTGTGGCCTGTCGTTTATACGGGGGCGTATTCGTTGGGTCAGCTCACGCCGTATGTACGTGCGCATTGCGGTGTTTGGGTCGCACAATATGCGTCCAACGCGCCGACTGGTTATCAGGCGGCCCCGTGGCTTTATGGTGCGTATGGTGAGGCCATGCGACAGTATACATCTAACGGTTACGTGTCGGGTTATGGCCCGCTGGACTTGAATTATTTCAGGGGTGAACGCTGGCAGTGGGACGCTTACGCACGCGGCGAGCGTGATGGCGGTGTTTCGACCCCGGCACCGGAACCGGCACCGGATACGGGTTGCGCGTCCATGTGTGTCACGGTCGGGCCGGGCGATACGTTGTCTAGTATCGCGGCGGCGACTGGCTTGGGGTCGTGGTCTGATTGGTCGGGGTATGCGTCCGGTAATCCCAATGTGATATATCCCGGCGAAACCGTTTGCTATGGCGGTGGCACTGTTGCGCAGCCGAATACGAGTGCGGCGCGCACGTATACGGTGCAACCGGGTGATAGTTTGTGGGCTGTTTTCGGCGTTGATTGGTCTCGCGTCGCGTCGGTTAACGGTTTGTCTAACCCGAGTTTGATTTATCCGGGTCAGATTTTGCGTTACTGATAATCGTTGTCAATAATCGGCGTGTCGCTTTTTGCACACGCCGATTTTTATGTTATAAATATATGTGTTAGCAAAAATGTTAACAGAAAACAGATACAAAGGATAATAATATGCGCAAGATTCGTAAGGTGATCGCTGATAGCGATATCAGCTACTATGACCGTAACGGCGAAATGCAAATGTTTCATACTACCGGGAATATTCGCACCGTTGAAAAAGCAGTTAAGACGCTTATGGACGCGGGTATCGTTAACGTCCTGATTGATGATATCACCGTACATAAGACAACGTATGCTATGGACGTTGACACGTTTATCGCACACGCCGAAACCGTCGTAACCGATACCGATACCGATACCGATACCGATACCGATACCGATAACGACAACGATAACGACAACGATAACGAACCTGAATTCTGATTTTGGAAGGAAACATCATGACTGATACCAATGAACAGATGAACGACACCGCTAATGAAACCGCCCAGACCTCTGTTGACAATTATCGTTACATTTGTACGATGGACAACAGTACTTTTGAGGGCAAGCGTGCCATTGTCAACGCGCGTAACAGTGCATTGTCGCTGAACGCTATCGGTGACACGCAGCTAACGGTCATTGGCGCGTACACCGCGCCGGGCGTGCGTTCTCAGACGGGACAGAAGTGCGTTAACGTCTATCTTTTTGCAAATGACGGTAATACGTATTTCAGCCAGTCGCAGGGCATTTATCGTAGCGTGTTGGATATTTATGATATGTTCCCTGATTTTAACACGCCTAACGGTATCCCCGTGACAGTGAAAAAGACGCCGCTCGGTGGTGGTAGGTCTACCAAATCGCTTGAAATTAACTAGTTTGACATAAGTAGTTTGAAATGAGAAAAAAGCGCCATAACACAATATGGCGCTTTTTTTTTTATGAGGGTGGTAAAATCATGCCTAGAGCGCATAAACAGGCGGACGTTTTAACCGCGAAACGCAAGCGCGTACGCCGTGCGATAAACAGTCTGAAAAAAAGCATCACGGACACCATGCCCGAGAGCGAGGCAAACGCGCGACGGGATTATATTCAGCGGCTTGAATCGCAGTTGAAAAAAACATATGTCGGGCGCGTGAGTAATCGCGTCATGCGTGAGGAATTATACCAGCGTGCCAACGAAGTCGCGGATACGCTTGCGCGTCAGGTTGGCGAGGTGCGCGGCGGTAAAGGTCGCGCAATGGAACGTAGACGCTCGTTTAACATTTTCCGCACCGAAATGAGAATGGCCTCCAAGGGACAGCCGAGCGTGCTGGGTGAGCTTGGTCGGGAAAAAGTCAAGATTTTTTGGCGATACACACAAAACATATGGCAGAAGCCGAACATTTCGCCTGACAAACGATTGGAGGCCATCATGAAGGCATATGACGCGGACTCGCTGAGTGAGCTTTTTGACACCATTATGACGCGAAACGAAAAAGTGTTGCAATACGCCAAAAACATGAAAGCGCACACAGGCGAACTGGAGGACTATATGGATACCGACGGCGGTAGCCCGATATGGCTCGTGGCGGTTTCCCCCGATGTGGTACGATGAAAACGCGGAAAGAATACAGGGTAGCGGCGATATTCGACACCGAAACAACGAATATCGGTGAGGGTGCCGAAACGCGCGCGTATCCGATATTATACATTTTCAACGATTTGCGGAATACCCCGTTGGAATCGTATACGCCCGATACGGACGATGTACGTTTTTACCGTCGCACGTCCGAAGCGCTGGCGTACATTGATGATTTGATTACGTATGGTCGTACGCATGGTTATGTGCCGATAATCGCGGCATATAATCTCATGTTTGACATGCAGACTCTCATGTTGGAATTGGTGCAATCGTATACGATTGAGGTTAACGCGCAGACCGCCACCAGCGTGTACACGCTTGATTTGTGCATGGATGGTAATGTGGTGTGCCGTTTTTGGGATACGTTTTACCTCGAAATGGGCGGCCTACGCGCTATGGGTGAGACGTGCGGCCTGCCTAAAGCGGTGGGCGATTGGGATTACTCGCTTGTACGCACACCCGAAACGCCATTAACCGAGGAAGAACTGTTTTACGCGCGGCGTGATGTGCAGGTGATACCGCAGTATCTGCAATGGCTGTTGCGTGCAAACCATTGGCTTACGTCGGACATGCTGGGTTGTCGCGTGCTGACCAAGACGTCATTGGTGCGGCAGATGGCGCGCCGTGAGATTGGCGGGCGGCGCGTCACGTTGCAAGGCGGTAAGAAAATCACGTTGCAACGCGCGTTTGAAATGACGTGCAATCAGGAGTTTCCGAAAAATTACGAGTCCTATGCATTGCGTAAGGCGTGTTTTCGTGGCGGTTTGACGTTTACGAGCGCTAAAACCGCTAGCGTTGTCGTTGATAACGTGGCGTCTCTTGATGTTACGTCAATGCATCATGCGTTTATCAACGGGCGGCGCTTGCCGGTTAAATTCGCGGTTGCCCCGCCGGAAATTTTGCAAATCGCGTGTGAGCGCATTGCTGGCACACCGCTTGAAGATGTATTACGTAATTATAGTGACCCGTTTCGTACGGGGGTACATGTTGCGATAAGTTTTACAAACCTTAGATTACGGGAAAACACATGTTTTGCCGATTGGGGTATTGCAATATGCCCACGCTCCAAGTTCGCGCGGACGTTGCAAGCGGACACCGATTACAGCAACAACGAACGCGCGAAAACACAGGAAAACAGTATTAGGGCGCACGGCTACGTTGATAGTGCCGTTAATCCGACGTTTGCTTTTGGAAAATTGTATCGGGCGGACGAATGCATTTTGCACGTTAATGAGATTGAGCTGTGGAACGTGGCACAGGCGTATGAGTTTGACGAAATGCATGTATTGTATGGCGAGGCCACCACTAAAACGATTGTGCCGCCCGATTACGTGACATTACAATCCAATATGCTGTTCGCGCGGAAAACCGACGTGAAAAACCTGATTAAACACTACACCGAGGGTGTGCCGTATGCGGGTGACATACCCGAGTCGATACCCGAGGGAATCGCGCGCGACGCTAGGACGGGTACGTTGAGTATGAAATTTTTGCAATCCTATTACGGTAGCACCGTTAAGGGACAATTTAACGGTATCTATGGCACTCAGGCTCAAGACATCATGAAAGCCGATTACCGTGTGACGGAAACCGGTGAACTGGAAGTAGATAAGGCCACGGTCTGCACTCCCGAGAATTTCGTGAAAAAGCGCCCGAAGACACCGCGCGTGCTGTACACGTATGGTATGCGAATTGTAGCCGGTTCGCGCATGCATCTGGTGATAGCCATGATGCTGATATATCGGCGTTTCGGGAATCGCGCCACCGTCACGGGCGGCGATACAGACAGTCTTAAAATCAGCTGTGCCAATGACGTGACCGATGCGGAGCTGTTGGACGCGCTCGAACCATTGCACACAGCGATAGAAAACGCAATCAATCTTACCATGCGGCGCGTCCGAAACACCGCGTCCGATTTGGCGTCAACGCTTGACCATATTGGCAAGTTCGAGGTTGAGGACTGTGGCGGCACCACTCGTTACGCCGAGCACGTGGAATTGTGGAACAAGGCGCGTGTAAGTTTGGATATGTCCGGGCGCGTGCATGTCACTTGCGCGGGCCTACCACGGCCTGACGGCGTGTACACCATTGAAGACTGTATCGAGGATATCATGCGCATGGGTCACGGTTTCGCGGAAACGGTACGTTTGTCGCTTGGTTATGATGTGTTGGTTGATTATGAGATTTGCCATACGTTGCAACGCAACCGTCCGCATGTGTGGGATAGGTACGTCGGCACCGTCACCGATTATCGGGGTGCGACATGTCGTGTTGACGCGCCCGAGGCGATAGCGTTGTATCCGTCCGGCAGATGGCTGGGGGAATCGGACAAACAGGCCAACGGCGAGAATCTTGCATACATGCGGGACGTATATAATAGGTATGTTGAGACATTGTCGCGCGAACTTATTGCGCGGGACGGCAAACCTATGATTGTGAGTATTGATGGCGAAATATTATTATGACAGGCTTAAAACCGTAATATTGCCGCGAAACGCCGACGTTAACATGATTATCGGTGCACGCGGTTTGGGTAAAACCTACGGTATGAGAAAATACATGATAGAGGATTATTTGAAAAACGAATATTGTTTTGCGGAAATCGCCCGTTTTCGTGAGGAAAACAACGATGTCGCCGCAGACTATTTCGATCGTATTATAAAAGATAATATTTTCCCCGATTATGAATTTCGTACAACCAATAAAACAGCTGAAATACGACGGAAGAAAACCGGCAAAAAAGAAAATCCGTGGCGGATATGCGGTTATTTTATACCTTTAACCATGCAACAGCGAAAAAAGAAAAGCACATACGTGAACGTGCGCAACATTTGCATGGATGAATTTATCATCGATAATGACGATAGATATCATACGTATTTGAAAAACGAGTTTGCACAATTGGCGAAAATTGTGGATACCGTGACGCGCGAGCGTGCCGACGACACCGAGCTACGTAAACCGCGAATATTCCTTTTAGGTAACGCTTGCGACGCGTTCAATCCGTATTTTCGACGTTATGACGTGCCCCTTAATCCCGAGTATGGGCTGCAATGGCTTGATGGCAAAACATGCCTGTTCGATTACGTTCGAGACGATGACTACGCCGAGCAAAAGGCAAAGAACACCGTTGCGGGGCGTATGCTGAAAAACAATGATGATATGACCGCAAAAAACAAGTTTCGACAATTTGATACCGATTTTATCGAAAAACCGCATAAGCACGCGAAACTCACTTATGTGTTCCGTTGGTTTCGACAAGAATATGGAGTGTATGTCGATATGCGTTGCGGATATGTTTTTCTTTCCATGAAATACGACGGCGGCGCACATGTGCCATATTTTGCAATCACACGAGATGATAACAAACTGAATTACCTCACTGCGAATATGGCGAAAGAATTGATTAAAAACCTTACATCGTATTACGCGTTAGGCTATCTGAGATATGACACGGTGGAAACGCAACACGCCATGTTTGAAATGCTCAAGAATTTCGGTGTAAAATAAACACGGCATACGTGAGGTGTCATAGTGATGTCGCTAAAACGCATTGTCGATAACCACGGTTGACTCCGGCGACGATGCGGCCGTGAGGGAAAAACGCGCCGATTACCGCTATGAAACATGTCAACAGTATGTTATTCTTAAGTCGTACCGGTCACATACCGGTACGGCTTTTTTCATATATGAAAGGAAAATAATGGATGACGAAACCACCGAGGAAAAGGACGCCGCCGAACGCGATGACCTCACCCCCGACGAAGCGCACCGTGAAGGCGAATTCGATGACTTGCGCGACATGCTTTCACGGTTGCTTGATAAAATTGACGCAATGAACGAACGAATCGACGGAATCTACGACAATTTCATCGATTCCGTGGCGCAGATGGTCGAAAACGGTGCGACCGTCAAGGAAACCGATGATGACGCGGCGGAAGCAATCGCACAGGCCGCAGCGGAAGACTTGGAAAACCTCGATTACGCACTGTAACGGATAGGAGGAAAATATTATGGCTGTAGACAATGCAACGATTTTGGATAAAGTCCGCACCAAGGGTACCGATGATTATCAACAACGCATTCCGAGCGCGACGCAAACCGGCGTTGCGAATACCATGCGTTATCTGTTCGACCCGATGAACCGCCAATATTTGAATGATTGTGTTTGGAGCATGGTGAACCGTATCGGACTCACCGTGATGGCCCAGAACGCACCGTTTGAGAACCCGTTGGCGATTTTCAAAAAAGAGAATCTCTACTGGGGTTCGACGGTGCAGGAAATCGCCGTGAAATGGATTAAGGCGCACGGGTACAAGGATGACGCCGAAGAGCTTTTGAAGATGCACCGTCCCGAGGCGGCTGTCTGGTTTTACGAGATGAACCGTCGTGATCAGTATCCCATCTCATGGACAGAAGATGAGTTGCGACAGGCGTTCGTGGATGACTTCGGTCTGAACCGTTTCATTGCGCAGATTATGGAGACCCCGCGTAACAGCGATAATTACGATGAAATGAACATCATGCTCGCGCTGATACGCCACTACGAACAGAATCTCGGCTTTTACAAGGTACATCTTGACGCGGTGCCGAGCGACGAAACGACCGCCAAGACGTTGCTCAAGGCGTTGCGTTCGACCGCCGGACGTATGCAGTTCCCCTCAACGCAGTACAACGCGCTTAATGTGACCGATATCCCGGCATACGCTAACCCCCAGCAAATGGTGTTGCTGATTGAACCGGAATATCTCGCATCACTTGACGTTGACGCATTGAGTGCCGTGTTCCAGTTGGATAAAGCCGAAGTGCCGTACCGTATCGTACAGGTGCCGAGTCTCGGCATACCCGGCGCTGTCGCGTTGCTTGTATCGACCGACTGGTATCAGGTGCGTGACACCATGTACGGCACTACCCAATTCTATAACCCGCAGACACTCGGAAACACGCTGTATCTCAACCATTGGGGAATCTACGGCGTGTCGCCTTTCACCCCGTGTGCATTGTTCACGACCGACGCGGGTACCAGCATCAAGGTAGTGACGCAGACCGTGACCGATTTCACATTGACCCCGACCACGGGCGACGTCAAGGCGGGCGACGTGGTACAGCTCACGCCCAAGCTCACCGCCACCGTCGAGCCCACCGGTACCGCAATCGAGGTTGCGCCGAACTCGGCAACTTACGAGGTATCCGCCGAGCACGCCAAGCAAGCCGGGGCGTTTGCGCTTGACGTAAACACGTTCGTTGATGATCAAGCCCGCTTGCATGTCCAGCGCGGCGGCCTCACGACGGGCGACGTTATCACCGTGACCGGCACCGCCACGTATGTTAACCCGAACGACGAGACTACGGAATATTCCGCGACATGCACGTTCACCGTCAAATAGTCTGAAATCGACTATGATATAAAATGAGTGGTGTTTCATGTGAAGCACCGCTCATTTTTCGTATATAGGAAAGGGCGCGATATGGATTTTCCACATCTGCAAAACGCAACGACGTTCCCCGATACGGACACGCGCGTATATGAACAGTACCGCAACGTTTTCGATTACAATGTTTGGACGCCAAACACGGTAATAAAGTTGTGCCGTGTTAATTGGTACGACGATTATCACGATGTTGTGAAATTCCAAGATGATACCGCAAGAGATGCATGGTTCGACGCGCTGGACGGCGGACCTGTCAAGCTCACGACTAACATGTATATCGCACGCGCCGACACGGACGGTATAAAATTACCCGTACCGTACATGACGGCGCAACGGTATAATTACATTGTCGTTGATTTTTCGCATGATATTGTTAATACGCCGTATCAGAAAACCGACGTGCAGACACGCTATCACTTTTTCGTCACCTCGGTACGCGCGGAAGCGCCGAACACGACAACATGCACGCTTGTGCGTGATGTGTGGACGGACTATATCAACAGCACCACAATTAACGGTTTGCTGTTGTCACGCGGACACGCGCCATTGACGGAAACGACACCGCAAAAACTGTTGGAAAACCCACGGGCCAACTGTCGTGATTTTACGTTGCCCGACGTTGATTATGGCAACGTGGCCACGAACATTAAAAAAAACACGCCGATTAACTTGCAAAACGGGACAAGATACATATGTTTGGCCGCAACGTTTTCACCGCAACAATTGCAATCAATGAGCAATGTTCGCGGTACAGCCGTTACGGATACTGATCCGTCATATACTAACGCCGATGAAACGGTCAATGATTTTACATGGGGTGCCGGGAACATAAACACGTCAAACGTAACCGGCGCGGGTACGTCATATAATTCCATTGATAACCTCACCGCAAGCAACATGTACATGTACGCGCTGGAATCATCCAAAGTATCGGGTGATTATTTTGATACGATGTTTGCGTATTATCCGCATATCATGTCACAAATCGTATCTGTTTTCGTTGCCACGGCAAGCATGATGCAATTAGGAACCGTCACTACGGTTAATGATGTGGAATGGCATACGGTCAGCGGCGCGCGCACAAAACTAGCGGACATTAATCTGACAATGAATGACTTCGGCTATTCGCCCGAATACGTCAAAATAACACGACTGTACCTTGCGCCCTACGCGCACTTGGAAATATCCGACAATATCGGCAATAAAACTCGGGTGGAAATAGCTGATTGCGGCCACCTCTCGGCGCAAACCGTCACGTCATTAAGTTACCCGATATTACGACAACTCGCGTGGCTTGACGGTGTCGGGGGTGACGGCGGCACGTCCATAACCATCAACGCCATCAACGGTGCTAGCATTGCCGCCGACGTGCCGAACGCGGACGTGCTCAAAACGCTGATATCCCATGACATTCCGACGTATGCGTTGCAACGCCGCGCGATTGACGCGCAACGCGCCGCCACTTACAATGTCGCCGTAAGTCAGGCACGGCAAAACGCCATGCTGACGTATGAAAACGGCGCGCGCTCGGCTAATGTCAGTCAGGCAAACACGTATCGTAGCAGTGCGGCGACGGTGTCGAACACCGCACGCGCGAATCAACGTGACATAGCAATAAAAGACGAGTCCAATAGTGTGCGGACGGATAATCTCACATACTCGAACACACGCCAAACCGCTGACTTGAGCACTAGCACGGTCAAAATCAACCGCGATGTAAGTGATGATAATACACTACAGAATAAAGCTTTTGTGGAGGGCACCCAAACTCAGGCAATAACAAACGTGGCAAGTGCGATAGGCTCAATAGCGGGGGCCGCGCTGGTAATCGGCACCGGAGGCGCGGCCTCACCGGTGGTGGCCGGTGCAATGGCGATCGGCGGTGCGGCGCTTCAGGGCTACAACACCGGTATTGCGATCACTAACAGTCAGGAACTCAACGCGACATCTAATTATGTTGCAACTGATAAAGCGAAAACCGCAATACAGGCCAACACCGAGCAAACACAACATGCCATAACGCAGGCCACCGCCGTGACCAGTCGCGCGAACACGCAAGCCGACCACGTTACCGAGTACAGCACAAGCGCGGCTACCGACATGACCGCCACAAGCACGGGCACGGCCAACGCTAACGCGGGCGCGTCACGTGGTCTGACGGTTGGCAACGCCAAACGAATCATGACGAACACGCGCGACAACACGAATGCGTCATGGCGCGACATGCTCAACCATCCAGCGCAACCGGTCGGCGCGTATGGCGGCGACAATTTCAGACAGGCCACGGGGCTTGACACCATGACCGTGAAAATAGTCACGGAGGATAACGGTGCGATAGCGGCGGCGGGCGATTACATGCTACGCTACGGGATCGCAAGCAACAAACTCTACAACAAACCGACGCTGACAACGTGCAAGCATTACACGTATTGGCAGGCCGCCGACATATGGACGATATGCCCATTGGCGCAAAACGAGCAATTGCAGACAATCAAGGATATTTTCAATACCGGTGTTACAATATGGAACAGACCCGAGGAAGTCGGCGGCGACTTCGTACACGACAATCTATAAGGTGGAAAGTATGGGACGCAAACGTACACATAAAAGGCCGTTGACCCGCGCGGAACTGGGAGAGCGCGGCGCGCCGGTATGGCAACAGTCCGAGGCGCTCAATTCACAAGCGTATTCGATGGCGTATTCGCAAATGTTGAATATCGCGTTATCACGGTTCAAATGGTTGAATCTGCCGAAAACATGCGACGCGTGGTTTCTTGAATACAATCTATTATATTTTGGTTACGCGACAATCGCGTTTCCGCATAGCAAACCCGGAGTGTTTTTCAGCACGCAAGCGGTGACAACATCGAATTTCAACGTGTATTACAAACCGAAGAAATGGGATAGCTACGGTGTCAACGGGTGGCGTTTCCCGGTGAACAATTCCAATGGTGTTTTCATCTACGCTAACCGTGCCCGCACGCCGCTCATTCCGACCATCGAGTTTTTCGCGCATGAAATAGAAGATTTGTACATGACGCGACGGCAAAATCGCTTCAACCAGAAAACACCGTTTATTTTGGAGGTTCCCGCCGGACAGCAGACGGCGGGCATCAACGTTATCAAGCAAATCAGCGGCGGTGAAATGGCAATCATGGCGACACCCGGTTTCACCGATTCCATGAAAGCCAACGTGCTGAAAACCAACGTCGAATATATCGGCATGGAATTACAGAACGACATACAAAACACGTGGAACTCGTTCTATCAAGCGCTGGGGATCAAAAATCTCCCGTTGAAGATGGAACGGCAGACCGCCGACGAAATACAGGACTACGGCGAACCGACCGACCTACGCGCGCTCAGCGAACTGGAGGAACGCCGCGCCGCCTGCGATATACTCAACACCCGGTTTGAAAAATACCTCAAGGAACCGATACAAGTCGTGTGGAACGAAGACAACATCTCACGCAATTATGATTATTTGAACGACCTTGAAAGATTGGCCGGTGATGATAATGCAGAATGACATAGACAGCTACCAGCCGTGCGAATCACGCGACGAATTTCATGGCGTGATGACGTACACGTTTGGCGAACTACTTGACGTGCCCGGCGGTGTTGACTGGGATAATGCCGCATGGTCATGGCGGGACGTTGCCTATGATGACACGCAATACACGCGCTGTTGCCACAAAATCGAAAACCGTTTCTACGATCGGGAACTAGGCGTTATGCCACCGTCAAGATGGCGACGGCACTTTATGCGGCTTATACGTGAAATCATGCCGACATTGCGCCCACTATACGCGCTTGTAGATAAAAACCCTGATATAATACTCAGTGATAACGACACATGGCATAAAATGCGTACCGTGTTTTCCGATTTTCCCGCAACACAGCTCACCGAAAACCAAGACTACGCAAGCAACGCGACTGACAATCAATACGAGACAATCGCTAACGGTAATTTCATGGACAAAGTCAATCGCATACGCAACGGTGAATATGTCGACATTGACGTATTGTTACTTGATCATCTAGAATCATGTTTCAGCCCGTTATGGACTATCAACATAAACAATTATTAGCGAGGTGAGTTTATGGACGCCAATACATTAGTCAGAGTCGAAAACGAATATTCTAAACTTACCGAAAACATCAACAAGTTAGGTGATTATCTATTGAAACAAATGAACAAAAAGAAAATGCTGACAGATAATCACTATAAATTGTTGATAAAACAATACGCCATCATGCTACAATACGCCGACGTTTTGGCGCAACGAATCAACCTCGCAAGGAAGGAAAAATAATGCTTCCATATCTACCATTTTTCTCGGTATGGCCGTACACGCCCGCTATACCCGCGTTTTATTGGAACGCCAAAAGTCAAGAGGAAATAATAAAACACATTGCGTGTGAAATCGACCACATAACGGCATATCTTGACGAAATCGTAACCGACATAAACAAAACACTAAACGACTACGATACAAGAATAAAAAACATTGAAGCACACCTAAACGATTATGCAATCGCCATAGCGCAAATACAAGAACAAATCGACCGCATAGGAGACACACAACTAGTATGGAACGTCACAAAAGGTGAATACACTGACAGTAAAACAGCACTACGCGATCTATACCGCGAACTAGCAGTGTACGGCGCGCGAGTCACACAAATAGCCAATATCAACACCGGCAAACTAGCCGAACACCGAACCGACGAAACACCCGCAATCGGTAATCTTACCATATTCGATGACACAACACCACGTGTCACTAATCCAACAACCGGCGACAAATATCCGCCACTCTCATAAAAGGAGCATCATGGTTAACACCACGAATTATGCACTGGAAAAATACGAGGCAGGAAATTCCGCAAATCTACTTGACCAATACAATGCGTCAATGGATAAAATCGATGTAGCCATAAAAGGCGTCAGCGATAAAGCGGACTTAGCGCTAAACAATAACGTGCTACCGGACGGCTTAGACGCATTCATAAAAGCACTAGGTCTAAACGGGACTAACGCGAAAACACTTGGAACCATTCTCAACCACATATTAAACCGTACCGGAACGGAAACTTTCACCGTTACCGACCTCGCCGGACTCAAAAAAACCGCAGAGGGCTACCCGATTCCGTCGGCCAAGTAAGGGCATACCATCATGGCAACAGAAACACCGTTCTATCATCTGCCACTGTACGAAACAGGTGATCTAGCCGACCTACGTGATGGATACAACGCCGCAATGCGCACCCTAGACCGCGTAATACATCAACTAAAAGTGCAAGAAGAAATAAATCACCCGACAAATCTCAAGAAAGGCAACTAACATGACCAATTATACAACTAACTTCAACCTCGAAAAATATCAAACCGGCGACGCGGCAAACCTCAATGACCAATACAATGCGTCAATGGATATTATCGATGATACCATGTACAAAATCAACACTAACGCAAACACTGCGGGCGGTAAAGCCACGCAAGCGCTCGAAACAGCACAAAACAACACCAAAAATCTCACAGCGTTAGGCGTAACCGATACCAAAACCGCAACACAACTCAAAACCAAAATAGATGACACAGCAGAAACAGCACAAAACAACAAATCAAGTCTAAACGCGCTAGGCGTAAACAACGATACAGATGCAACCAACCTCAAAAATAAAATAAACAAAAACACTCAAGACATTAGCAAAAACACTCAAGATATTAGCAAAAACACTCAAGATATTAGCACAATCAACACCACCATAAGCAACTACAAATATAATAGCGGATATATGGTAACATTCGGTGACTCTTACGCAGACTCAACCACACCACAAAACGCATGGCCGTATTGGTTACACCAATACATCCCAACACTGACACTCAAAAACTACGCCGTCAGCGGTGGCGGTTTCAATGTGGATACGCGAACATTCATAAATCAAATAAACACCGCAAACACAGACAGCACACTAGACAAAAGCAAAGTCAAACTAGCCGTATTAGCCGGTGGGCGAAACGACATACTGGACTACAATAACGCTAAGACAAAAATACAGGAATGCGTAAACCGAATGATAACCATTTTCCCTAACGCACGAATACTCATAGCACCAATGTTATATGATGCTGGTTTCATAGACGCCAACGGAAGAGTGAAACTAGCCGGACTAACAGACGGTGCCGAAACAATCACCACTCACACGCCAAACACCGAAACACTAAAATTCGCTTACCTATGGCTAAAAGGCGAAACAAACTCAATAGGCTCAGACAAAATACACCCAAACCAACTAGGCGCACAAACCATAGCAAAATACATATACGACGGCGCATACGACAACTACAAACCACGTCAAGCCATGATAGATACCGTGTTCGGTGACGCAAAAGGGTTCATAACACTACAAAACGGCATAGTAACATACGACATAGCCGGAACCGTATCGAACATAGGCGAGGGCAACGGGCGCGACCTCCCCGGTTGGGCTACTACATGGCATAACGTATGGGTATGGGGCGTAAGCGCTGGAAGCACAACCACGCCACGCCTATACCAATTCTTAGGCACCAAAGTAAGCATGATGAACTACACCGGACAAACAGGCAACATGAGCGTACACGCCACATGGACAGCATAAAATAATATGAAAACATAAAACCCCCGCATTATATGCGGGGGGTTTATCATTTAAACAATTATGTCAGTCACCATACAAAATCATAAATTGAGACAACATAACAACCAACACCATTTTTAACACCACAACACACGAAATCAAAATCACAATCACCATAAGCATCATCAAGAACCCTAGTAAGAGCTGATTTAAACGTAACCACGCCATTATCAATCTCCTTACAAGTAGTAACAATTTTCTCAAAACCGTCAATATCAACCGAATATACATGATTCGGTACAATCTCAGTTACATAGGCATTAACTGTAAACATTTTAATTACTCCTTTTTTATTTGTTTTTTGTTGATATCTCAAATATAACACACACAAAACACGACACGCCGA
>OOAL01000255.1_pt1 | contig 16158 bp, 10 predicted proteins | sample 1670981 | NCBI WGS metagenome assembly OOAL01 (sample SAMN06348110, study PRJEB24527) | human gut metagenome | biome: human gut; feature: ankylosing spondylitis patient; material: feces | host: Homo sapiens | place: China | collected 2015-10 | reverse complement strand
TGGAGGCATTGGCTTTCAGCGGGGTGACGGGTGCGGCTCTGGCCGCGTCAGACCCTGCCCTTGCGCCTGCCGCCGCCGGGCTTGCCTGTGGGTGTGCCGCTGCGGCGGTGCTTGCCCCGGCGCGACGGGTGGAGGGGCTTGCGGCCTATGTGGGCGGCTGTGTGGCGGGGGTGCTCTGCGTCCAGCCGCTGGCGGGGGCGTTCAGCTTTCTGCTCAGCGCCGGGGCGGGTGCGGGGCTCTGCGCCCTGCTGCCTGCGGGCTGGCTGATGCCCGCCCTCAAAGAGAACGACCCGCCCGGCGACGAGCGGCCGCGCCTCTCTGCCGCCGCGACCCGGCTGGAAGCAGTGGCCGAAAGCCTCTCCTCGCTGGCGGAGACGGTGAACGAGGTTTACGACGCTTTTCCACGCCGGTGCGAGGGTTTCCGATGGGTCATCGACAACATCCACGACGGCCTCTGCGCCAACTGCGGGCGGCGGGAAGTCTGCTGGAAGCAGGAGCACGCCTCCACGCTGGAAGGAATGGAGGCCCTGCGCCCCATTCTGGAAGAAAAAGGCCATCTGGAAGCGGCGCTTCTGCCCGGTCAGCTGGCGCGGTGCATCCACCCGGCGGCGCTCTGCGCGGCGGGGGACAAGGCGTTTGCACTCTACCGCAGCCGCCGGGAGGCTCGCGTCCACTCCGAGGCCATGCGGACGGCCCTCACGGAGCAGTACAGCGCCGTGGCCGATGCACTGGGCGTCCTCAGCGAACAGCTGGGGCGTCCCGGAAGCCCGGAGCCCTACAAGTCTGGCCGGGTGTCGGCGCTGTTCGCTCAGCTGGGGACGCCGCCGCTGGAATGTGCTGTGACGCTGGACGATCTGGGCCGCACCCGGGCGGCGGTGACGCTGCCCCGCACCCGCTTCAATGAAAAAGAGTTGGCCGCTCTGGCCGGGGAGGTGGGGCGTATCTGCCGCCGCAGCCTCGAGCCGCCGCAGGTACTCTCCTGCAAGGGGATGACCACCCTGCTCTTTGCCGAAAAGCCGCTGCTCCGGGCCGTATTCGGGACGGCGGGCGCAGCGGCGCGGGGCGAGATCTCCGGCGACGCGGTCCAGCAGTTCTGCAGTGCGGCAGCGGCCCAGATGATCCTCTGCGACGGCATGGGAACGGGACGTCCGGCGGCAGTAGACGGCAACCTTGCCGCAGAGCTGACGGCACGCCTGCTCAAAGCGGGCTTTACCGCAGAGCTTGCGGCCCGGCTCGTGAACGTGGCGCTGGCGCTCAAGAGCGACGAGGAGAGCGGCGCGACCCTCGACCTCGTGAGCGTAGACCTCTATACCGGCACAGCCCGGCTCTTCAAGGCCGGTGCGGCCCCGGGCTTTCTCGTGCATGGGGGCAAGGCCCGGGCTGTGGGCGAAGCCAGCCTGCCCATGGGCATCCTCGGCGGCGTCAGCGGGCAGAGCCGGGTGGTGCATCTGGCGGCGGGGGACTATGTGGTGCTGGTGTCGGACGGCCTCTTAGTGGACGGCCCCGGCTGGGTGATGCAGCAGCTGGAACTCTCCGCTGCCAAGGCAGAACAGCCCGACGTTCTGGCGAAAAAGCTGGTGGAAGCCGCCCGCGCCCGCGCCGTCCAGCGGGGCCGTCCCGACGACATTACCGCCGCTGTTCTCCGGCTCGAAAACAGCTGAGTTGCTTTTTGGGCGGCGAGAGGGTATACTTGTCAGTATCTGGATCGATCATAGGAGAAAAATATATGCTGACAGTTACAGTTGCACAGGACGGCAGCGGCGACTTCGCGTCCATCGCGGAGGCGGTGCTGGCTGTACCCTATAAGGAAGAAGCGCTGGTGCAGGTCGGCCCCGGCATTTACCGGGAAAAGCTGGTCTGCGAAAAGCGCTGCATCACCCTGCGGGGGGCGGGTGCAGATAAGACAAAACTCGTGTGGGGCGACGGCGGCAAGCTGCCTCACAAGGACGGGCGGCCCACCCATACCTTCCGCAGCTACACCGCCTTTTTCAGCGGCGAAACGCTCTGGGTGGAGGACATGACGATCGAAAACGACGCTGGTCCTGGCGCGAAAGCCGGGCAGGCCGTCGCGGCCTATGTGGACAGCACCCGGGCGGTGTTCCGCCGGGTCAAGCTGCTGGGCAGTCAGGATACGCTCTTCTGCGCCCCGCTGCCCGAAAAGGAGAGGGAGAAGGACGGCTTTCTCGGCCCGCGCGGTCTTGCGCCCCGCAAACCGACCGCCCAGTACTACACCGACTGTGAGATCGCAGGCGACATTGATTTCATCTTCGGCGGCGGCGACGCCCTCTTCGAAAACTGCGTCATCCGCACGGTGGACAACCACATCCCCCACAGCTATGTCACAGCTCCTTCGGGCAAAGCCGATGGACTGGGCTTTGTGTTCTGGAACTGCGATTTCGTCTCCGACTGCCCGCCGGGCAGCGTTTATCTGGGGCGTCCGTGGCGTCCCGAGGGCAAGACGGCGGTGCTGGACTGCCGTCTCGGCGCCCACATCGCGCCGGAAGGGTTTATCGCATGGAATGACCGCACCGATACCGGCCTTGCCAGCTTTGCGGAAGCTGACAGCACCGGCCCGGGCGCAGCAGAGCGCCCGGCGTGGGTGAAACAGCTTTCCGGGCCGGAGGCGGCGGAACTGCTGGCCCGCGCCCGCACCCTCTGCCGACCGAAGACCAACTGAGGATGTAACAAATGAAAAAACTGCCGAATTTTGTAAAGTGGCTCATCATTGCCGTGGTGCTGGCCGCAATGGCCGCGATGATGGTGGCCGTGAACGACCGCGCCTCCCGGGTGGAGATGCCAATGCCGGACAACAGTCTGGGCATCTATCGCCAGACGCCTGCCACTGGAACGTGAATCAGAAAAACGAAACGGGACTGCTGGAAAGCGGTCCCGTTTTTGCATGATACCGCCGCCTCCCGCATATGCTGTACGGACAAATCTGAATGGGTGGGAGGCAAGGGTATGTTTGTGGTCACACTGAGTAAGGCAAGCGTCAAGAAGCTGGGCGTGGGGGCGATGTGCTGTGCGCTGGTGGTGTTCAGCGCCATGCTGGGGCGGTACATCAGCACCCGATCGGTGGCTGTCGCGGCGGCAGGTAATAAGATCGAGAGTGCGCAGGACATCCAGACCTGGTTCACGGGCTATGGGCTGGACGTGGACGGCGCGTCCATCACCGCCGATAAGGTGAAGATCCCCCGCAAGTGGGACGACAGCTTTTCGGCTTTTAACGGGGTGGTGCAGCAGAGCGGCATGGACCTGACCCGCTACAAGGGCAAGACGGTGGAGAAGTGGACAGCGCTCATCCCGGCGGCCAGCCGGGGCGATGTGAGCAGCTACGGCGTGCTGCTGGTCTACAAGAAAAAGGCCGTGGGTGCGTATCTGTTGGAAAAGCCCTCCGGCACCGTCACCGGGCTGAAAGACGCCCAGACCGCAATGGCCCTGCAGGAGGCCGAACAGGTGTCCGGCGAGGACTTCAGCGGGGACTGGGGCGAACGGCACGAGGATGAACTGACCGACGGGCAGGCCCAGCAGACCTCGGGCGAAGATTTCAGCGGCGACTGGGGAGAGCGCCACGACGGTGAGCTGGGCGCGGAGGGCCAGGCCCAGCAGACTTCCGGCGAGCCGGACGCTGCACAGGAGCAGCCCGTGCAGTACACCGACCTGCCGCTGGACGCCGAGGGCTACCCCGTCGAATAACCGTCATTCTGCACGAAAAAGTGCGATGAAACAGAATAATTGTGCAGTAGTGGTATTTTTGCAGAAAGATTCTGTTAAATGTTACTAAAATTTTTGATAAAAAATCGGCAATATGAAAGGGTGAAAAAAGAACGACTAAGGTTTATAATAAAAGCAGACATCCAGCAGCCAGAAAGTTCGAGTGCTGCGTCCCGAGGGGCAGGGTGAGCTGCCCAGGAGGACCGGATGAAGTAAGGAGAAAATGATCATGAAGGAATTCCAGTACACCGTTAAGGATGCCTGCGGCATCCACGCCCGTCCCGCCGGTCTGCTCGTCAAGGTGGCCAAGGGCTTTGCCAGCACCGCCACCCTCGAGAAGGGCGGCAAGACCTGCGACCTGCGCAAGCTGATGGCCCTGATGGGCATGGGCGTCAAGCAGGGCGACACGGTCACCATCAAGGTGGAGGGCGACGACGAAGCCGCCTGCGCCGAAGCTATCCAGAAATTCCTGAGCGAGAACGTCTGATCGCCCAGCGTGATGAGAAGCCCTTGCGGGGAATGTCCTGCGGGGGCTTTTTGTTGCAGAACACAAAACAGCAAGAATAAGGAGAAATTGCAATGCAGGTAGGTACCGGTAAAAGCATCCTGAATGGCATTGCCATCGGAAAGCTGAAGATCTATAAGAAAAAAGATACCGTCATCTCTGCCGCCGAAGTGGCCGACACCGCCGCTGAAGAGGCCCGTTTTGAGGACGCCCGCGCCAAGGCCATCGACCAGCAGACCGCTCTGTACGAGAAGGCTCTGGCCGAGGCCGGCGAAGACATCGCCGAGGTGTTCAACATCCACGCCATGATGCTGGATGACGACGACTTTGTGGACGCCATCAAGGAGATCATCAACGGCCAGCACAAGTGCGCTGAGTACGCCGTCAAGACCGCCGGCGACAATCAGGCTGCCGTTTTTGCCGCTATGGATGACCCCTATTTGCAGGCCCGCAGCGCCGACGTCATCGACATTGCACAGGCCATCCTCGACATCCTGCAGGGCGTGGACAATGCTACTTTGCAGGGGACTGAGCCCAGCATCCTCGTGGCTGAGGACCTGGCCCCGTCCGAGACGGTCCGCATGGACAAGAGCCTGCTGCTGGGCTTCATCACCCGGGAGGGCAGCTCCAACAGCCACACCGCCATCCTCGCCCGCAGCATGAACATCCCCGCCCTCATCCAGTGCAAGGACATTCAGGACGACTGGGACGGCAAGATGGCGGTCGTGGACGGCTACAACGCCTGTGTCTACGTTGACCCCCCCCCCGACCTGCTCAAGAGCCTGAAAAAGCGCCAGCAGGAAGACCAGAAAAAGCAGGCACTGCTGCAGGAGCTGAAGGGCAAGCCCAACACCACCCTCGACGGCAAGACCATCAACGTCTTTGCCAACATCGGCGGCATGAGCGACGTGGGCGCCGTGCAGCAGAACGACGCCGGCGGCGTCGGCCTCTTCCGCACCGAGTTCGTCTACCTCAACTGCAAGGATTTCCCGACGGAGGACTACCAGTTCGAGGCATACAAGCAGGTGCTCGAGAGCCTTGCACCCCGCAAGGTGGTCGTCCGCACCTGCGACATCGGCGCAGACAAGACCGTGGACTACATGAAGCTCGACCACGAGGAAAACCCCGCGCTGGGCTACCGCGCCATCCGCATCTGCCTGACCCGGAAGGACTTCTTCAAGACCCAGCTGCGCGCTCTGCTCCGCGCTTCCGCTTACGGCAACATGAGCATCATGTTCCCCATGATCACCAGCCTGCGGGAGCTGCAGGACGCCAAGGCCGTGCTGGACGAGTGCCGCACGGAACTGCGGGCTGAGGGCAAGAAGTTTGACGAGAAGCTGGAGGTCGGCACCATGATCGAGACGCCCGCCGCTGTCCTCATCGCCGACGAGCTGGCCGAGGAGTGCGACTTCTTCTCCATCGGCACCAACGATCTGACCCAGTACACCTGCGCTCTGGACCGCCAGAACGCAAAGCTGGAGCCTTTCTTCAACCCGCACCACCCCGCTGTGCTCCGGGCCATCAAGATGACCATCGACGCGGGCCACCGCCACGGCATCTGGGTGGGCATCTGCGGCGAGCTGGGCGCAGACACCGCCCTCACCGAGACCTTCCTGCGGATGGGCGTGGACGAGCTGTCCATGAACGCCAAGAGCGTGCTGCCCGTGCGCAAGATCATCCGCAGCATCGATTTGAGCAAGCCTTCCGATAAGTAAGGCCCTTTGCGCTGAAAACGCCGCCCCCGGCAGGGAACTTCCCCGCCGGGGGCTTTGCATACCCGAAAAATTTTACCGAAATACTTCAAAACCATAAAGTGCAGTGCTATACTGGTAGCATCGAAATACCTGCTGAAGAGGGAATTTTATGACACAACTGCTCATCCGCCTGTTCGTCCGGCACCCGGACGATACCAAGAACGCCGCCGTCCGCACGGCCTACGGCAATCTGGCCAGCCTCGTGGGCATGGCCTGCAATCTCCTGCTCTGTCTGGGCAAGCTGGCGGCGGGGACGCTGTTCGGCTCCATCGCCATCATGGCCGATGCTCTGAACAACCTTTCGGACGCCTCGTCCAACGTGGTGAGCCTCGTGGGCTTCCGGCTGGCGGCCAAAGGCCCGGACGAAAAGCACCCCTACGGCCACGCCCGGTACGAATATCTGGCGGGCCTCGTGGTCTGCGTCACCATCCTCGCCATCGGCCTGTCCCTGCTGAAAGAATCTGCGCTCAAAGTGCTGTATCCGACGGCAGTGGTGTTCAGCTGGCTCAGTGTGGGGGTGCTGGCGGCGTCCATCGGCGTCAAGCTCTGGATGAGCCGCTTCAACAAGACCATCGGCCAGCGCATCAACTCCGAGACTCTGATGGCCACCGCCGCCGACAGCCGGAACGATATGCTGACCACCGGCGCCGTGCTCCTGTCCACCGTCCTCTCCCACCTGACGGGCTGGGACGTGCTGGACGGCCTCATGGGCGTGGCAGTGGCGGCGTTCATCCTCTGGTCGGGCTGGGGGCTTATGATGGACACCCTCAGCCCTCTGCTGGGCGAGAGCCCCTCGCCGGAGCTGGTGGAGCACATCGAGCACACCGTCATGAGCTACCCGGGGGTGCTGGGCGTCCACGATCTGATGGTCCACGACTACGGCCCGGGGCATCAGTTCGCATCGCTCCACATCGAGTTCCCCGCCGAGGCCGACCCGCTGGAAGCCCACGACATCATCGACAACATCGAGCGGGATTTTCTGAAAAAAGACCACTTACAGGTCACCATCCACTACGACCCCATCGTGACGTCGGACGCCGCCGTAGGCGTCCTGCGGAGCCGCTTGATGGAAAAAGCCCGCCAGATGGACCCTCGTCTGTCCATCCATGACCTGCGCATCGTGCCGGGGGACAGCCACACCAACGTGCTGTTCGACCTCGTGTTCCCGGCGGGCTACACCGGCGACAAGGACGCGCGGCTGGCTGAGATGTGCAATTTCGTCAAGGAGCAGGACCCGGGATACTGCTGTATGGTGAAGGTGGAGCAGAGCTATGCTTCTGCCCTGCCGGAAGAGGATCAATAAGAAAAAGAGGGAAAGTATTATGCTGAACGAGACTTACCGCGCCATGCTGGGCCACAAGAGCGTCATCCGCGAGACTTTCATGTACGGCAAACAGCGCGCCGCCGAGATCGGCTATGAGAACGTGTTCGACTACTCGCTGGGCAACCCCAGCGTCCCCTGCCCGGACAAGTTCACCAAAGCCATGCAGACCCTGCTGGCCGAGGAAGAGCCTGTCGCCCTCCACGGCTACTGCCCCAGTCAGGGCGACCCGGGCTTCCGCACCGCCGTTGCGGCTCATCTGGCAAAGACCTTCGGCCTGCCCTATGAGCAGAAGGATATTTTCCCCACCACCGGTGCGGCGGGAGCTATCGCCCACGCCATCCGCGCTGTGACAAAGCCCGGCGACGAGGTGCTGACCTTCGCCCCCTATTTCCCCGAGTACGGCCCCTATGTGGAGGGGACCGGCGCTGTGCTCAAGGTCGTGCCGCCTCAGGCACCGGCTTTCCAGCCGAATCTCGACGCCTTTGAAGAGATGCTGACCGAGAACGTCACCTGCGTCCTCATCAACACCCCGAACAACCCCACCGGCGTCGTCTACTCCGCCGAGACCCTGAGCCGTCTGGCCGACATCCTGACCGAGAAGAGCAAGGCTTTCGGCCACAACATCTTCCTCGTCAGCGACGAGCCCTACCGTGACATCGCCTTCGACGGCAAAAAGGTGCCGTATCCGGCAGCGTTCTACCCCCACACCCTGACCTGCTTCTCCTTCTCCAAGAGCCTGAGCCTGCCCGGCGAACGTCTGGGCTATGTGGCCGTCCGGCCCGGCTGCGAGGGCGAAGACGTGCTGGTGGACATGATGGCCCAGATCTCCCGCTTCACTGGCCACAACTGCCCGCCCAGCATCATCCAGAAAGCCACTGCCGAGTGCCTCGACGTCACCAGCGATCTGTCCGTCTACGAGACGAACATGAACCTGCTGTACGATAAGCTCACCGAGCTGGGTTTTGAGGTGGAGCGCCCCGGCGGTACATTTTATATCTTCCCGAAAGCGCTGGAAGAGGACGCCAACGCCTTCTGCCTCAAGGCCCGGGAGTTCGATCTGCTGCTGGTCCCCAGCGACACCTTCGGCGTCAAGGGCTATGTCCGCTTTGCCTACTGCATCGACACCGAGAAGGTGAAGCGCAGCCTGCCTGCACTGGAAAAGCTGGCTGCAGCCTATAAAAAGTGAATGTGAGGTAGTTCCATGCATCCGCTCCCCGAATATCCCCGCCCGAGTATGCGCCGGGACAGCTATGTCAACCTGAACGGCCCGTGGGACTACGCCATCACCCAGAGCTCGGAGTTCCCGGCAAAGTGGGACGGCGCTATCCTCGTACCCTATTCGCCCGAGGCGAAAGCCTCCGGCGTGGGCCGGACGCTGCAGCCCGGCCAGTGGCTCCACTACCACCGCACCTTCACGCCCCCGGCGGGGGAGGGCGGGCGCGTCCTGCTCCACTTCGGGGCTGTGGACTACGCCTGCGCGGTGGAGGTCAATGGCCGTCTGGCCGGGGGACACCGGGGCGGCTACTGGCCCTTCACGCTGGACATCACCGACCTGCTCCGCCCGCAGGGACATAACACCCTCTGGGTGGCGGTGCAGGACCCCACCGGCACGGGAACGCAGGCGAGGGGAAAGCAGACCCTCAGGCCCGGCGGGATGTTCTACCCGGCCCAGAGCGGCATCTGGCAGACGGTCTGGCTGGAGCGGGTGCCGGAAAATTACATTGATACGCTGACCGTCACCCCGGACTACGACGCCCGGACGGTGACCGTGAAAGTCCATACCTCGAAGCCCGGCGGCGCGGTGAACCTCTGGGCCGTGGTGCGGGCCGGCGGCGTGACCATCGCCGAGGACTGGGGCAGCGACGAGGCCGACCGGGACGGCGAAGTGACCCTGAACATCGCCGAAGAGCATTTCTTCCCGTGGAGCCCCGACAGTCCCTTCCTCTATGATTTGACGGTCGGCACGACCCAGGGCGAAGAAGAGGGCTTCGACACCGTCCACAGCTATTTCGCCCTCCGCAAGTGGGAGTGTAAAGAGGATGCAAAGGGCATCCGGCGATTTTTCCTGAACGGCAGGCCCATCCTGCTCAACGGCCTGCTGGACCAGGGCTATTGGCCCGACGGCCTTTACACCCCGCCCTCCGACGCGGCTGTGGAGCACGAACTGCACACCGTGCGGGAGCTGGGCTTCAACCTGCTGCGCAAGCACGCCAAAATCGAGCCGGAGCGCTGGTACTACCACTGCGATAAGCTGGGCATCATCGTCTGGCAGGATATGGTCAACGGCGGCGGGGCCTACCCGATGTGGTACGTCACCTACCTGACCAACGCCTTACAGCCCCTGATGCGCCGCGCCCCGGACGGGAAGCTGCTGTGGGGCTTTCTGGGCCGGGGCAGCGCCCACAGCCGGGAGGAATACGCCCGGGAGCTGGCCGACACGGTAGCCGCCCTGCGCCGGCACCCCTGCATCGGGTGCTGGGTGCCGTTCAACGAGGGGTGGGGGCAGTTCGACGCGCGGAAAGCCACCGAGACCCTCCGCGCCCTCGACCCCTCCCGTCTGGTGGACGAGGCCAGCGGCTGGTTCGACCGGGGCGGGGGAGATGTGCATTCCATCCACAACTACTTCTATCCGCTCCGCATCCGCCCGAATGTGCGCACGGTGGCCCTCAGCGAATACGGCGGCATTGCATGGCCCATGCCCGGCCATGAGCCGCCCCGGAAGACCTACGGCTACGGCACGGCCAGAAGCCGGGCAGAGCTGACGGAGCGCTACTGCGATCTGCAGCGCAAGACGATCCTCCCGCAGCTGAAAAAGGGCCTATCGGCGCTGGTGTACACCCAGCTGACCGACGTGGAGGACGAGGTGAACGGCCTGTTCACCTACGACCGAACGGCCATCAAACCCGATGCCGCCGCCGTCCGCGCCGTCAACGAGGCGCTGGAAGCGGAGTTTGAAAAGGCAGTAAAAGAATGAACGGGCTCTCGGCCATCTGTCCCTGTGCAGGCAGAGCATTTTGCTGTTTTTCACGGCTCCTGATTGGCTAAAATGTCGAAAACAATACCATATATTGACAATCTTGTAAAAATGCACTATACTGGACCCATCGAGGCAGACCACGAAGTCCTTGTATATGAAAATGTTCAGGATAACAGCATGTTTGCGATATGCAATTCAACGTTGCTGCTGTTGCGTTAAAAAGTTGAATTGCTATAAAACAGGTATTACAGGCACACGGCCTGTAATGATAAACATTATATGTTCGCGCATGTAGTGATTTATCTCACATAGTCTGAGGGCGAGGTTCCGCAAGGGACCTCGCCCTTGGGCTTTTTATAGGCGCTGGACTATTGACATTGGAGAGCGATTCATCTATAATCGAGGTGCAGACCAGTCGAAGAGGTATGGACTGGAAAATTATGGAAACTCAAAAACGCAAAAACTACCCAATCCGAGGTGCTCTAAAAGGCGAAAATAACGCCGAAATATAAGAAAAATGATGTATCTGCATTGTTTTTGAGAGAACGGATAAAAACGTCGGATCGCATCAGAATGCGTTAGAAAATGTCGGGCCGCCCGCCACAGCCTGAGAAGGCCGAAGCGGGCGGTCCGTTTTTATCTTTTGTATCCTTGTGCTTGACAATCCGCGCACGGTTGTCTATAATAAAGTTAAGGAAAGGCGCTATCCGTGCAAACGGCTAGCTCCTCACCAGTCAAGCATTACAAAAGTAATGACCGCCACCGGTTGGAAGCGTTGGGCGGTCATTTCTTTTTGTGCTTTTTCCTTTTGCTGCCATAAGAATCATCCTTTTTCCGGTCGTCCATCAAGTGTACAACACTTACGAGAAGTGCCAACAGTGCGATGATCGTCTGGAAAAGCAATAGAATTTCCGATGTAGTCATAAGGCATCCCTCCCTTCGCCGTGAGCGTCGGGAGCGGAACTCCAAAAAGTTGCCCTCCCGCGCTTGCTTTGCTCCGAAGAGCAAGACAGCGAGACCGGTGAGGAGCAATAGCCGCCTGCGTTTGGTTGGACAGCGCCTTTCTGCTAAGAGAATACCATAAAAACCGACAAAAAGCAGCGCCGCACGATGCATATCCGCGCGGCGCTGGAAGCGGGATCTGAAAAGCAGTATGAGTACAGAAAAGCTCCGGGGACCAACAGATCCCCGGAGCTTTTGTATTATTTTTGAGGAAAATTACTGCTCGTTCTTGATTTTGGAAGCCGGCATCTTCTTCATGGCGGCAGAATCCAGAGCGTGGGGCAGCTGGGTGCCATAGGACTGAAGGCTGTCCTGCAGCTCACCGCTCTTCATGTCGGAGAGGGCCTGTGCGCGGAGGCTGTCCAGCGTGTCAGCGTCCAGCGGGTCGAGACGGACGAGCATCATCAGCGCATAGCTGGAATACTGCACGGCGGCGGCCTCGCCGGGCTTGAGGGCGCGGACAGCGTCGGCGGTGCCTTCCTCGGAGAAGGTGGAATCGATGTTGTCAGAACCCAGCAGGGCAGTGGAGAGAGAAGAAGCGTCGGAAGAGGGCTCACTGTCCAGCACCGCGTAGATGTCGGGCAGGGCAGCGGCAACGGCGGCGCTGAAAGCGGAGGTCTGGGCGCTGGCCCCATCGGGGATGGCAGCGTTGCAGCTCTCGGCGGCGGTCTGGGCCAGCTCGAGCATCTGGGCGCTCTGGGCGTCATCAGCAAAAGCGAAGGTGCTGGTGTTGTAGAGCGGCACGACCACATAGCGGATGTAGACCATCTCGTCCTCGAGGTGGCTGGTCAGCTCTGCGTCGGAGACGGGGGTCTCGCCGTCAGTGCCGTAGCACATCTCGAGCAGGTCGTTGCTCTTGATGAGGATGCGCTCAAACCGCTTGAGGGTGTCGAGGCCGATGCCGTTGGCCTTGTAGAGGTCGCCGTTCTGCTCCATCAGCTGGGAGGCGTAGCTGTCGGCCTGCATCTCCTCGTCGGGGGTCAGAACGCCGCCCAGCTCATCAAAACGGGTCTCGATGGCGGCGTAGGACTCGAGGTTTTCCAGTGTCTTCTGGGCCACATAGTCGCTGACCACGGCGGTCTCGCCGGTGGCGTCATCGACGGTGATGGTGGCCTTGAGGAAGCTGGACACCTTGGTGGCGTCCTGGTCGTCGGAAGCGAGGTCGGCGGCGGTCTGGTAGGCATCGAACTGGGCCAGCAGATAGAGGCCGGAAGAGATGTCCACGTTACCGATGGTGCCTACGGAATCCGGGGTGGAGAGGCTGCAGCCCACGAGGCCGACGGCCAGAGCGAGGGCGCAGACGAGCGCGATGAGTTTCTTCTTCATAAGTGTACTCCTAGTGAAATTTATTTTTTGCCGGTGTTTTCTTCCGGCGGGGCAGCAAGGATGTCGGCCATCGCCTTGAGGATGCTTTGCAGCAGTTCCAGCGGCTTTTCGTCGGGTTGGAGAGTCACCGAGAGGTAGGGTTTGGTGCCGGCTCCTGCCGTCACCCGGCCATTGAAAGCGATGAGCAGGCCGCGTATCATGGCCACATCCAGCGTCTCCACCTGTAACAGCAGGGTGTCCTTCTTCTGGGTGACTTCGTAGACGCCCACAGCGGCAGCCTGGACCCGCACCAGCGAGACGTTCACGAGGTCGCTGACGGAGGGCGGCGGGTCGCCGTAGCGGTCGATGAGTTCGTCCAGCACGTCGGCGGCGTCCTCGGGGGTCTGGATGGCGGCAATGCGCTTGTAGGCCTCGATGCGTCCTGGGCCGTCGGCGATATACTTCTCCGGGATGAAGGCGTCCACCCGCAGGTCCACGAGGCATTCGCTCTTGTCCCGCTGGATGGGCTCGCCCTTGGCCCGGGCGATGGCCTGACCCAGCATCTTGACGTAAAGGTCATAGCCCACGGCCTCCATGTGGCCGTGCTGGCTGTGGCCCAGCAGACTGCCCGCGCCGCGAATTTGTAAGTCGCGCATGGCGATGCGGAAGCCGGAGCCGAAGGCTGTGAACTCCCGGATGGCGGAAAGCCGCTTCTGGGCGATGTCGGTGAGGGTCTTGTCCCGCCGGAAGGTGAAGTAGGCGTAGGCTTTCCGGCCCGAGCGGCCCACGCGGCCCCGGATCTGGTACAGCTGGGCCAGACCCATCCGGTCGGCGTCCTCGATGATGAGGGTGTTGCAGTTGCGCACGTCAATGCCCGTCTCGATGAGGGTGGTGCAGACGAGGATATCGATCTCGCCGTTCAGCAGGTGCTGCCAGACGGGGTTCAGCTCTTCCTCAGTCATCTTTCCGTGGGCGATGCCCACCCGCGCCCCGGGTACCATCTGGCTGACATGGGCGGCGCAGGACTCGATGTTGTCCACCCGGTTGTGCAGGTAGTAGACCTGACCGCCCCGGGCCAGCTCCTTCTTCATGGCTTCGGCGAGGATGACGTCATTGTACTCGAGTACGAACGTCTCCACCGGCTGGCGCTCGATGGGCGGCTGCTCGATGGTGGAGAGGTCGCGGATGCCGCTCATGGCCATGTTCAGGGTGCGGGGGATGGGGGTGGCCGAGAGGGTCAGCATGTCCACGCCGATGAAGTTCTCTTTCAGCTTCTCCTTGTGCTTGACGCCGAAACGCTGCTCCTCGTCGATGATGACAAGGCCCAGGTCGTGGAACCGGACGTCCTTGGAGAGGAGGCGGTGGGTGCCGATGACGATGTCCACGCTGCCGGCCTGCAGGCCCCGCAGGGTCTCTTTCTGCTGCTTGGCGGTGCGGAAGCGGGAGAGCAGCCCGACTTTCACCGGGAATGCCTCCATGCGGGAGATGATGCTGTTGTAGTGCTGCCACGCCAGCAGGGTGGTGGGGGCCAGAATGGCGCACTGCTTGCCGCCCATGACGCACTTGAAGGCCGCACGGAAGGCGACCTCCGTTTTGCCGACGCCCACGTCGCCGCAGAGCAGACGGTCCATAGGCCAGCCCTTCTCCATGTCCTTTTTGATCTCGGCGGTGGCGGTGAGCTGGTCGTCCGTCTCGTCGTACTCGAAGCGGGACTCGAAATCGCTCTGCCACTCGCCGTCGGCGGGGAAGGCGTAGCCTGTGGCTTGACGGCGGCGGGCGTAGAGCTCGATGAGCTCCTGGGCCATCTCTTCGGTGGCCTTTTTGACCTTGGCGCGGGTGCGCTGCCACTCGGTGCCGCCCAGCTTGGCAAGCTTCACCTTTTCCTCGTCGCCGGGGGCGGTGTAGCGGCTCAGCAGATCGAGCTGAGTGACCGGCACATACAGCACGTCGGAGCCGGAATACTGGATCTTCAGGTAATCTTTTATCGCACCCTGCACCTCGAGACGCTGGATGCCCGCATACATGCCGATGCCGTGGCTCTGGTGAACCACATAGTCGCCGGGCTTGATGTCCGAGAGGCTGGACAGGGCGTTTTTGTTCTTCTTGCGCTTTTTGTTCTCGGCGGCCTCGTCGTCCAGACCGTGACGCCGGGACGAGATGACCGCCACGCGGGCGAACGGGAAGGTGCAGCCCGCCGTGAGGTGGCCGGGCAGTACCTGAACCAGACCTTTCGCGGGCCGGACGTCCCGGCTCATGCTGACGGCATAGCCCTTGTCAGCCAAATCGCGGGTGAGGGCCGCTGCACCCTTGGGCGTGCCGGCGAAAAGGGCCACGGCGTACCCCTGCTGGATCAGCGGGTCGAGGTCTTCCCGCAGGGAAGCGAGGTCGCCGCCCCAGTTGGGAGCCGCGAACGCCTCGGCGTTGATGAGGTCTTTCAGCTTGAACTCGTTCATGCCCCGCAGGAAGTTCTCGCAGAGCAGAGTGCTCTGGTCCTGCGCCGCAATGGCGAGGTCGTCCATCGTCTGGTAGAGCACATCGAGGCCGGGGCAGATGACGCCCTCCTCGAGCAGGCCGGTCAGCTCTTCGCTGCGGCGGAACTCGGTGGCCTTCTGGGCGTCCCGGATGCCGCCCACCTCGTCGAGGATGAAGATGGGGCTGCTCAGGTGGTCCAGCAATGTGGCGGGCGTCTCGTACCGCAGACCGTAGTATTTGTCCATAGCCTCGGGCATGACGCCGCTGTCCAGCTGGGCGAGGTCGGACTCCATGGCCTTTTCGAGGGCGGTGCGGCGCTTGCCCCGGGCTTTCTTCTGGGCGGCGCGAAGGGCCTCCGCCGTGTCGGCGGTGCTGCCGAACAGCACCTCACGGGCGGGGGAAAGATAGATCTTTTCCAGCGCACCGTCCCGCCGCTGGGTCAGCAGGTCGAAGGAGGCGAGAGAGTCTATCTCGTCGTCCCAGTACTCCACACGGGCGGGCTGGCGCATATCGGGGGCGTAGATGTCCACGATGTCGCCCCGGACGCTGAACTGTCCCGGGCCGTCCACCTGACTTCGCCGCACGTATCCGGCGGCGAAGAGCCGCTCCACCAGCGCTTCGCGGTTGTAGACCATGCCGGGCTTGAGGGTGAGGGTGTTCTTCTGGAACTCATCCTGCGGCACAGTGTATTGGAGCAGGGCTTCGGCGGGGACGCAGACGGCGTTCAGCCGTCCGCCCGCCAATGCGCCCAGCACCGACAGACGCCGGTACTCGTACTCGCGGCCCGCGCCCTCGACGGGGCGGAGCATGAAGTCCCGGGGCGGGAACACCGCCGCCGAGAGCCCCAGCGTCTTGAGGTCGTCGGCAAAATGGGTGGCCTCGGCCTCGCCGGGGGTGACGACGCAGAGGATGCGGCCCGTGTCCTTCTGGAGCGCGGCGTAGAGCAATGCCCGGCCTGCCGGAGGCAGACCGAACAGCGCCGCCGGGCCGGGGGAGGCAAGGCTGGCCGCTGTCTTCTGGTATTCAGGGGTGTTTTTCAGGAGCGCTTCGTACATGGTGGACCTCCTTTCTAGTGAAGATGGACGTAATAGCCTCTCCCTTTGGG
>OOAL01000254.1_pt1 | contig 16191 bp, 15 predicted proteins | sample 1670981 | NCBI WGS metagenome assembly OOAL01 (sample SAMN06348110, study PRJEB24527) | human gut metagenome | biome: human gut; feature: ankylosing spondylitis patient; material: feces | host: Homo sapiens | place: China | collected 2015-10 | reverse complement strand
TCCCAAAGGGAGAGGCTTTCGCATCCGGGCAGACTGAGAGGTTCTGCATATATACATCGCTCTCAAGCTTTATTCTGCATAATTGTTTGCAATTCGGTTTCAATTTGATGGAATTTTTGCACAACACTTGACTTTTCAAATTGTACAACCTATACTAAACACGCTCTCTGATTTTTCGATGAATCGCATCGCAGCAGAGAGATGCAAACGATATGCACATAAAGAGGAGTGTTTGAATATGAAAAAGATCTCTCGCCGCAGCTTCCTGGCTGCCGCCGCTGTTTCCGTTGCTGCTCTGGCTCTGACCGCCTGCGGCGGCTCTGCCTCCACTGCTTCTTCCGCTGCTGCAAGCTCTGTTGCTGCTTCTTCTGAGGCTGCTTCCACCAGCGCTGCCGCTGCTGAGCTGACCACCGTGGAGGCTGGCAAGCTGACTATGGCTACCAACGCCACCTTCCCTCCCTACGAGATGACCACCGACGCCGGCACCATTGAGGGCATCGATGTGGACACCGCACAGGTCATTGCCGAGAAGCTGGGCCTGGAGCTGCAGATCGACGACATGGATTTTGACGCCGCTCTGTTGAGCGTGCAGCAGGGCAAGGCCGACATCGCCATGGCAGGCATCACTGTCACCGACGAGCGGATGGCTGTGATGTCCTTCTCCGACAGCTACGCCACCGGCATCCAGTCCGTCATCGTTCCCGAGGGCTCCGACATTGCCTCTGTGGACGATCTGGCCGGCAAGAAGATCGGCACCCAGCGCGGCACCACCGGCTACCTGTACTGCTCCGACGACTTTGGCGACGATGCAGTCGTGGCCTACGACAGCGGCCTGACCGCTGTACAGGCCCTGAACAACGGCCAGGTGGACGCTGTGGTCATCGACAACGAGCCCGCCAAGGCCTATGTGGAGTCCAACCCCGGCCTGAAGATCCTGGACACCAGCTACGCCGAGGAGGACTACGCCATTGGCATGAACAAGGGCAACACCGCTCTGCTGGAGGCTGTGAACGCCGCTCTGGAGGAGCTGAAGGCCGACGGCACCCTGCAGGCCATCGTGGACAAGTACATCAAGGCTGAGTAAACAGACCCCTCAAGGGGAGGCGGCCCACCGGGCACCTCCCCTTTTTTAAGGGATATAGGTTACAAAATTCTGACAAGATCACAACAGACGAAAAGAAAGTGAGGATGCGAATGGCCGCACAATACGAACTGTTGAGCCAGCTGCTGAAAAGCGGCGGCCGGCTGGACATGGGGCAGGAGCTGTTCTACAAATTTTATCAGGCCTTTGTCCTGAAGGACCGCTGGCTCCAGTACATCGGGGGCGTAGGCACCACCCTGCTGGTCACTGCCATTGCTCTGGCCATGGGCGTCCTGCTGGGCAGCGTGGTGGCGCTGGTGCGTGTGGCCCACGACCAGCAGCGCCCCGGCCGCTCGAACCCCGTGCTGGGGGTCTTTAACGCTGTGTGCCAGGTGTACACCACCGTGATCCGGGGCACCCCCATGATGGTGCAGCTGCTGATCATGAGCATGGTCATCTTCAACAACAGCCGCAACTTTACCATGGTAGGTGCTCTGGCGCTGGGCATCAACTCGGGCGCTTACGTCTCCGAGATCATCCGGGGCGGCCTGATGGCTGTGGACCCGGGCCAGATGGAGGCCGGCCGCAGCCTGGGCCTCAACTACATCACCACCATGGTGGTCATCATCATCCCCCAGGCCATCCGGGCGGTGCTGCCTGCCCTGGGCAACGAGTTCATCATGCTGCTGAAGGATACCTCCCTTATCACCGTCATCGGCGGCAAGGAGCTGCTGTATGCGGCCCAGGGCATCATGAACCGCACCTACGAGGCCATGTTCCCCCTGTTTGGCGTGGCACTGATCTATCTGGTGCTGGTGATGATCTTTACCTGGCTGCTTGCAAAATTTGAGAGGAGGCTGGCACAAAGTGACCGATAAGATCCTGGAAGTCCGGGGCCTGACCAAGACCTACGGCGGCGAAAAGCGGAAGGGCGCAAAGCAGGCTGCCCCCACTCTGGACGTGCTGCGGGGCATCGACATCGACATCTACCGGGGAGACGTGGTCTGCCTTATCGGCCCCTCGGGCTGCGGCAAATCCACTTTCCTGCGCTGCCTGAACCGGCTGGAGATCCCCACCGGCGGCAGCATCAAATTTGAGGGCGTGGAGGTGGACGACGACCACATCGACTCCGTCCGCCAGAAGATGGGCATGGTGTTCCAGCACTTCAACCTCTTCCCCCACCTGACCGTCAAGAAGAACCTCGAGCTGGCCCCCAGCCTGCTCAAGCTCAAGGACAAAGAGGCCATCTCCAAGCGCGCCGACGAGCTTCTGGCCCGCGTAGGTCTGGCCGACAAGGCCAACGTCTACCCCAAGAGCCTTTCGGGCGGTCAGCAGCAGCGCATCGCCATCGCACGCGCACTGGCAATGGACCCGGACGTCATCCTCTTCGATGAGCCTACCAGCGCCCTCGACCCCGAGATGGTGGGCGAAGTGCTTGAGCTGATGAAGGAGCTGGCTCACACCGGCATCACCATGCTGGTGGTCACCCATGAGATGGGCTTTGCCCGCGAAGTCTCCAACCGCGTCATCTTCATTGACGAGGGCCGCATTCAGGAGGATGAGCCGCCGCAGGAGCTGTTCACCAACCCCAAGCACCCGCGCCTGAAGGCATTCCTCTCCAAGATGCTGTAAGATAGAAAGAAACAACACAAAACCCGGAACTCTTTTCAATCCGTCCTGGCTCTGAAAGGGTTCCGGGTTTTGTTCATTGTTTTTTCAGAGAGCTGTTTTGCAGCAGTCTTTCTTCTTATGCTCAGTTGTTGGCTTCCACCTTGCTCAGGAGGATGCGGTCATTGTCGAGGATCTTGCCGGCGTTCTCGCGGAACTTCTCGAGCAGATCGTCCACGGTCATCTTGCTGCGGGCCTCGCCCTTGACGTCGAAGACGATGCGGCCCGCGTCCATCATGAGGGTACGGTTGCCCAGCTCCAATGCCTGATGCATATTGTGGGTGACCATCAGGCAGGTGATCTTCTTTTCGGCCACGATGCTCTTGGTGAGGTCCAGCACCTTTTCGGCGGTGGCAGGGTCGAGAGCGGCGGTGTGCTCGTCCAGAAGCAGGAGCTTCGGGGTGACGAGGGTGGCCATCAGCAGGGTCAGCGCCTGACGCTGACCGCCCGACAGCAGGCCCACCGGCTGCTTCATCCGGTCTTCGAGGCCCATATCCAGCAGGGCCAGCTTCTCACGGAAGATCTCCTTATCCTTGCGGGAGATGCGGGAGAAGATGGCGTTGGGGGCAGTCCCGGCGCGAAGGTAGGCCAGCGCCAGATTCTCCTCGATGGTCATGTTGGGGGCCGTACCCTTGAGCGGGTCCTGGAACAGGTGGCCGATGACCCGGCTGCGCTGATATTCCGGCGCAAAGGTGATGTCCTCGCCGCCCAGCGTGATGCTGCCCTCGTCGGCGATGAAGCCGCCGGTGATGGCGTTGAAGAGGGTGGATTTGCCCGCGCCGTTGGAGCCGACAATGGTGGCGAAGTCTCCCGCTTCCATGGTCAGGCTGACGCCGTTCAGGGCCACTTTCTCGTTGACGGTGCCGGGGTTGAAGGTCTTGTGCAGGTCACGAAGTTCGAGCATCTCCATTTTACACACGCTCCTTCCGTGCCTGACGGGCCGCACTGCGGCGCTTCTCAAAGGCGATCTTCTCCTGGATGGCGGGCATCGAGATGGCCACCGCCACGATGATGGCGCTGACCAGCTTCATGGCAGCAGCCGGGACGTTGAAGCGGAGAGCCACCGCCACGATAAAACGGTAGAGGCAGCTGCCGAACACGACGCCCAGCACACGGCGCACCATCGTCCGCTTGCCCACCAGCGTTTCGCCGATGATGAGGGAAGCCAGCGCGATGGTCACCATGCCGGTGCCTACATTGATGTCGCAGCTCTTCTGGTACTGAGCCAGCAGGCCGCCGGAAAGGGCCGTCAATGCGCCCGAGATGCAGAGGCCCACCGTGATGGTGAAGGCGGGGTTGATGCTGGAAGCACGCACCATGGCAGCGTTATCACCGGTGGCACGAATCGAGAGGCCGAGGCGGGTTCCGAGGAAGCCCACCATGGCGACACCGGCCAGCGCGATGACTACCGCCGCCAGCACCAGCTTATACCCGCCGCCCGTGAAGCGCAGGGCGCTCTTGGCGATGGAGAAGACGGTATCGGTCTTGACCAGCGACATGGTGGACGAGAAGCCCATCACGGCCAGGTTGATGGTGTAGAGGCCGGTGTTGACGATGATGCCGGCCATGATGCTCTCGACGCCGAGGCGGGTCTGCAAAAAAGCTGTGATGAAACCGGAGCACACACCGGCCGCCATCGCCGCCAGCAGGGCGAGGAAGGGGTGGCCGGTCAGCGCCACCTGACAGGCAACAGCGCAGCCAAGGGTGAAGCAGCCGTCGGTGGACAGGTCCGCGATATTCAGGATGGAATAGCTCAGAAACAGAGCCAGCGCAACGAGGGCGTAGATGCAGCCCAGCTCGAGCGCGGTCTGGATGACGTTGAGCGAAAAGATACTCGCCAGCATGGTGTGCTCCTTAATAAATAATATTTTCCTTTTTAATTAAGGCTCTCCCTTTGGGAGAGCTGGCGCGCAAGCGCCTGAGAGGGCAAGCCGCCTGACCAAAAGCTATTCGCCTTGCGATAACCTTTTGTTCGAGTCAACTTATCGCAGCGTTTTTGCTTTTTTCACAGCGTCCTTGCCCTCTCCGTCACCTTCGGTGACACCTCTCCCAAAGGGAGAGGCTTTCAGCGGTCAAGAGAAGTTCTCGGCCGTGGTCACTTCCACGACCTCGGTGCAGTAGGGTGCAAAGACCTTCTTCACGGTGTCGAGGTCGAGGCCCAGAGCCTCGCAGGTCTCGGTGTTGATGGTGGCAATGCCGTTGTCGAAGGTCTGGAACGGCAGGTCTGCAGGGGTCTTGCCGTCGCAGAGCAGTTCCACCACCATATCGGCGGTAGCCTCGCCCAGCTGGACGTAATCGACGCCGTAGCCCACGAAGGCACCGTTCAGGGCGAAGCTGTCAGCGCCGGTGTAGTGCTGGACGCCTGCCTCGGTGAAGGTCTCGTAGATGGAAAGCTCGGCGGTCATGACGGTGTTGTCGGTGGGGGTGAAGACGGCCTTGACACCGGCGGCGATGAGGGCCTCAGCGGCCATCTGGACTTCGGCGGTGGTGGTGCCGTTCTTCTCGATGTACTTGATGCCCTTGCTGTCGCAGAAAGCCTTGGCGTCTGCAATGGCCTGTGTAGAAGCATCCTGGCTCAGATCATACAACAGACCGATGGTGTCGATGTCGGGGTTGACGGCCAGGATGAGGTTCATGATGGCGTCGGTGTTCAGGGCGTCGGAAGTGCCGGTGATGTTCGGCTCGGTGTCAAAGCCTGCGGCGGCGGGGTCGGTGACGGCGGAGTAGACGACGGGGATGTCGGTATCCTCCACAGCGGCCAGCATGGTAGCGGCGGTGGGGGTAGCCACAGCCACGATGACGTCTACGCCGTCGGCCACGAGGTCGGCGCCGATCTGGTTCAGGTTGGTCTGGTCGGCCTGTGCGTTGGCGTAGTAGTCGGCGTAGTCGAAGGTGACGCCCTTCTCCTTGCCCACCTCGTCCAGACGCTCTTCCACCGACGCAACGATCTGGTTCAGGGAAGCGTGGTCAACATAGTTGACAATGCCCACCTTGAAGGTCTGGCCTGCCTCGCTGGCGGCGGCAGAAGATGCTGCCGCACCGGAAGCGGTGCCGGATGCAGTGCTCGAAGCGGACGAACCGCAGCCGGTCAGACCCAGCGCGGAAACAGTGGCGGCGGCCATAGCGGCTTTCAGAAAGCTGCGGCGGGAGATCCTGTTCATGGTTTTCATAGCGGTTGCTCCTTCCCTGGAGCGGGCGGCATGTAAAATAAAAACCCGCTCCACTTGCGGGACGGGCTTTTGTTCTCATATAACAAAACGACCCTGTCCCTGTGTGTTCATCCACAAGGACAGAGTCGAGAAATTCGAATCTGCGGTGCCACCTTGCTTGCCTTGCCCGCTTTCCTCTTGAAAGCCGCAAAGCCCCTCACGGAGAGCCAACACTCCCCTGCCCTGTAACGGAGGCTTCCGTCCCAAGCTACTGGAGGCTCTGCCTCGTTTGCCCGGCCCTCGGCGGCCCACGAATCTCTGCCCCGCTCTCGCCCGTTTTCACTGTCCGGGCTCACTGAAGATGCGCTCTGCAGGTTCTCTTCCGCCTCATCGGTTTGATTGCATTATACACTTTATCCGTGTAAAGTCAAGAGGAAATTTCAAAATTTTCCGTCAGATTTTTTCACGTTTCATCACTCGAGGTTGAGTTTGTTTCGCATCAGCCAGACCGTCAGCCCGAACCAGAAGACGCCGAACGCCACCGCGATGCCCAGCGTGACCATCGCGCTCCCCATGTAGCCCAGAGCCGATACGGTAGTCTCGATGCTGCCCACATCGCCTACGGCGCTATAGATGGCCGTCTCGTAGACGCCGGTGCCGATCTGGAGCAGCTTTTCGAGCCAGCCCTGCAGATACTGCATGACAAAGAAGCTCAGGATGCCCGCCAGCGCGGGGTGGTTCTTGAACTGATGTCCCACCATGCAGGCAGCATAGATGCAGGCGATGGCGCTGACCATCCGCACGAAGCTGACGACGCCGCTGAAAGCCAGCGCCTCCCAGAACTCCATGTTACAGCGGGCGAATGCCTCCCGGATGCCCGACCACATCAGCGGCAGCTGCTCAAGCAGGTCCATATCCGCCATCATCAGGACAGCCAGAATACCGAAGGAAAGGCAGGCTGCGAGGATGCTGCACAGGCTCCACACGGTGCTGGAGATGAGCTTCGAGGTCACAAGCTGTGTTTCCGTCACCGGCAGGGTGTGCATCAGATAGCCCTCCCGGCCCAGCAGGTTGCGGTAGAACCGCTGCACGATGGTCATGATGGTGACGACCACGGTGCCGATGATGACGCCGGTGTAGACAAGGCTCAGCAGGCCCACGAGAGTCGAATAGGCATCACTATTGGTGCTGTTCCATCTCCAGAGGGACCCGCCAAAGAGCACCGACGCCGCCAGCAGGGCCAGATACATTCCGCCGTAGGTGCGGGCGGTGGCCCGGAACTCATATTTCAGTAACTTTTTCAGCATTTGAATACCTCCCGGAAATATGCATCCACACTCATGCCCTCGGTCTCGCGCAGCTCATCCACCGAGCGGTGGGCGAAAATTCTGCCGTTCTTCAGGAACACAGCCTCATCCAGCACCGGCTCCACGTCCTCGATGAGGTGGGTGGAGATGATGACCGAGGCGTCCCGGCTGTAGTTGGTGAGGATGGTGTTCAGGATGTAGTCCCGCGCCGCCGGGTCCACGCCGCCGATGGGTTCATCCAGCAAATAGAGCCGGGCATTCCGGCTCATGGCAAGGATGAGCTGGACTTTCTCCTTGTTGCCCTTGGAAAGGCTCTTGAGGGGTGCTTTGGGCGAAAGCTCCAGCTTTTCCAGCATCTCATTCGCCTTGGCGGGGTCGAAGTCGGCGTAGAAATCCCGGAACATCTCCACCAGCTGCTCCACCCGCATCCAGTCGGGCAGCCATGCGGCGTCCGGCAGATAGGAGACGATGGCTTTCGTATCCGGGCCGGGGGCCATGCCCGCGATTTTTATGCTGCCCGCCGTGGGCTGCAAAAGGCCGTTCGCCAGTTTGATGAGGGTGGTCTTGCCGCTGCCGTTGGGGCAACGGTGCCGATTAGGGTTGACTTGCCGGCGCCGTTGGGGCCGAGCAGGCCCACGATGCGGCCAAAGCCGATGTGCAGGTCGATGCCGTCGAGGGCGTTTGTCCCCTTCTGGTAGGATTTCGTCAGGCCCTCACAAGTTAAAAGCTCATTCATTTCAATCACTCTCCTTTGTTTCCCAGCCCGTCATAAGCTTTGCGGCCTCTGCCGGGCCGTAGCCGATGCCGCGCATTTTTTCGAGATATTCGGCGGTCATGGCGCGGGCTGTCTCGTCCCGCAGCTGTTCCAAAAGGGCTGTATCTTCGGTGACGAAGCGGCCCGTGGTCCGCTCGGTGTAGACGAGCCCTTCCGCTTCCAGCTGGGCCAGTGCCCGCTGCATGGTGTTGGGGTTGACGCCTGCCGCTGCGGCCATGTCGCGCACCGAGTCCAGATGTCCGCCGGGCGGGTAGACGCCCGCCAATATCTTTGCTTTGAGCCGTTCCACGATCTGTGCGTAGATGGGGCGGCTCATATCGAATCGTTCGCCCATCGTCTCATCTCCTTGTGTCGCTGTACTGAGTGCCTAATACAATAATACTCAAATCATCTTTTTTGTCAAGAGGGAATTTTCAATCTCTTCAAAATATGTTATACTGTCTTTTGTATGCTAGAAGAAAATGCGCAGGAGCACAGAATCTATGAAAGCGACCATCATCATCCCCAACATCAACGGCAAAGGCTGGCTTAAGGACTCCATCGAGTCGGTCTACGCCCAGACGGAGCAGGACTTCGAGCTTATCGTGGTGGATAACGGCTCCACCGACGAGAGCCTTGAGCAGGCCCGCAGCTATTGCAGCCGCGAGAACTTCCAGCTCATCGAGAACGGCTCCAACACCGGCTTCTCCCACGCCGTCAATCAGGGCATCGCCCGGGCGAAAAGCGAGTTCGTGGTGCTGTTCAACAACGACGCCTTTGCAGAGCCCCAGTGGCTGGCCGAGCTCATCCGCGTGGCTGAGAGCGACGAGAAAATTTTTGCCGTCCAGAGCCTTATGATCCGCCACTTCAACCGGGAGCTTGCCGACGACGCCGGCGATTACGTCACATGGATGGGCTTTGCCTGCAAGACCGGCGACGGCCGCCGGGCCAGCCGCTACACAAAGCAGAAGCGCATCTTCTCGGCCTGCGGCGGCGCGGCCCTCTACCGCAAAAGCATCCTCGACGAGATCGGCGTCTTCGATGAAAACTTTTTTGCCTACTTCGAGGACGTAGACCTCAGCTGGCGCGCCAACAACGCGGGCTACAAGAATGTCCTCTGCCCCACGGCAAAGTGCTACCACATCTGCGGCGCCAGCACCGGCGCGGTGCGGTACAACGCCTTCAAGAGCCAGCAGAGCGGCCGCAACAGCATCCTTCTCCCCCTCAAAAACGAGCCTCTGCTGATGCTCATTCTCAACATCCTTCCGCTGGCGCTGGGCTATCTGCTCAAACGCTGCAAGTTCCACAAGCAGGGCTTCGGCGAGGCGTGGGACAAGGGAATGCACGAAGCCTTCGCCCTGCTCAAAAACGGCCAGCTGGGCAAGCGCCCCTTCCGTCTCCGTGATTTGCCGAATTATGTTCTGATGGAATTGTGGATGATATGGAACATGGTGCCGTATCTCTGGTATCGGCTGGTGGTCGTGCGGTTTGATTTGAAGTAATTCCGGATATGCAAAAACCGGGAAGCTCTGGGAGCTTCCCGGTTTTTGTTTGTGATTCGTTTTACGCCGCCGCGCTGGCCGCACTTTCAGCCTGCGGCTCTGCGTCCGAGGCAGCTTCGCTTTCGGCGGTGCCGTCCGCTTCCTCGCTGGCGGCTGCGGCCTCGGAGGACGCAGCGTCGGAGTCAGCGGGCGTTTCGCCGCCGGTGGCGAGGATGGCGTCCTGCACCTCGCTGTCTGCCATCATGGCAGGCTCGGAGGCAGTGGACGCCGCCGTTGACTCGGGCTTCGTCTCGCTCTCGGTCAGGCCGGTGAGATACCAGCTGCCGCTCTGGCGGCTGAACAGATAGTCCATGTACTTGACCGGCGTATCCGAGGTGGCGGTGAGGATGCTGTCCGTTGCGTTCTGGTTGGGGATGTAGCCCACGGTGACGTGGAGGAGGCCGTCCTTCTTGAACAGCCTGGTGACGGTGGCGCGGTAACTGCCCACGCTGCCGGTGATGGGGATCTTATAGCACTGGGTGGTGTCGTCGAACTCGATGGTCATATCCTCCATCTCGAAGGTCTTGTGGGTCATGCGGAAGCTGGGTCCGACAAGCTTTGCGAGGTAGGCGTCCACGTCCACCGAGGGGATGAGCAGCTGCTCGGTATCGGGGTCGGTGTTGTAGCCGTCGAAGCCGCCCTGGGTCTCCTGGATGCTGTACACACAGCCCCAGACAGCGGCCTCGCGGAGGGTCAGGTCGTCGATGTTCTCGATGCCCTCAAAAGGCACGGGGTCGAACAGCACCAGACCTTCCAGCTTGTCCTCGTATTCCTGCTTCTGGGCCGTATCGTCAAACAGCTTTGCCACGGCATTCACGCCTGCGTGCAGCACGGTCAGCGTGCCGATGAGCACCAGCACCGCGATGACCAGCCCGAGGGCCTGCCGACCGCGGCGGCGGTGGAGCCGGGCGTGTTCTTCCGGGGTCATTTCTATCTTCATATCGTTATCGTCTCCTGCGTTGTTTCACTTTTCAGATAAAAACAGTATACCACAATCATAGGCAGGGTGCAAAACCCTGCCCGTGTTATTTTGGTGAAACTGGCCCAAAAGCTGTTTTCATAGCCAGAGTATGTGCAATGGTTATGAAAACAGCTTCTTATTCCCAGTTCTTCCAGACGTCGGGCTGGTAACCGACGGTGGCCTGACGGCCATTGCGGACGATGGGGGTGCGGAACAGCTGCTGGTTCTCGAAGAGCTTGTCTTCCTTCTGCCAGTCCACCAGCGCGTCCAGCAGAGCGAGGGTCTGCTTGTCCTTGGCGTTGGGATTTACCAGCGCCTGCCAGCCGCCCAGAGCGCGGGACACATTTTCAAACTCGCCCCGGCTCATCTCTTTTTCTTTCAAATCGATCATCTGAAACCTGATGCCGCGCTCCTTGAAATAGCGCTGAGCCTTTTTGGTATCGAAGCACTTGGTGGTGCCGAATATCTGGATGTTCATGCTCTTGCCCTCCTGTTCATTCTGCTCTATTGTAACATATCTGCGCCCGAAAGCCTATAGCATATTTTCTGCTCCGCCGGGCCACACTGCTCTCAGCGCCTTTTTCTCATTTTGAATGGAGGTAGTACCAACATGAAAGCATTCGTAGACCCTGAACTCTGCATCGGCTGCACCCAGTGTGCCGGGCTCTGCCCCGAGGTATACCAGATGGAGGGGACTCTGGCCGTCGCCATCCCCGGCGACATTCCGCCCGACCAGGTGCCGCTGGCTGTGGACGCCGCCAACGCCTGCCCGGTGAGCGCGATAAGGGTGGAGTGACCGCCGCAAAAGGCTCTCCCTCTGGGAGAGCTGGCGCGCAAGCGCCTGAGAGGGCAAGGCTGCTGACGGAGACACCCAAACACAGCGATAATACCGCTCTGTCAAAGGCCCTGCTCATCGCTGTGCAGCAGCTGTTTGGCAACGGGCTTGCCCTCTCCGTCACCTTCGGTGACACCTCTCCCAAAGGGAGAGGCTTTTTTTGTGCAAACTCTCCCCCATCCGCTCTATTTTGTGGTATACTATAGAATGTGAAATTATGGAATGGAGGACCACAAGCTATGCGTTTACTGGTCATTGACGGCAACAGCATCGCCAACCGTGCCTTTTACGGCATCAAACTGCTGACCACCAAAGACGGCCGCTATACCAACGCCATTTTCGGCTTTCTGAATATCCTGCTCTCCCTGCTCAAAGAATCTGAGCCCGACGAGGTGGCTGTGGCTTTCGACCTCAAAGCCCCCACCTTCCGCCACAAGATGTACGACGGCTACAAGGCCACCCGCCATAAGATGCCCGACGAACTGGCTGCCCAGCTGCCTGTCATCCGGCAGCTTCTGGCCCTGCTGGGCTATCGTGAAGTGACCGCCGAGGGCTGGGAAGCCGACGACATCCTCGGCACGCTGGCCGCCGCCTGCGCCGCCCGCAGCGACGACTGCTTCCTTGCCACCGGAGACCGGGACAGCTTACAGCTGGTCAGCGACACCACCACCGTTCTGCTGGCTACCACGGCGTTGGGCCGCAGCAAGACCATCACCATGGATGTGGACGCCGTGAAGGAGAAATACGGCGTCACGCCCCGCCAGCTCATCGACGTGAAGAGCCTGATGGGCGACACCTCCGACAACATCCCGGGCGTGAAGGGCATCGGCGAGAAGAGTGCCTTCACCCTCATCCAGAAATACGGCAGTCTCGAGGGGGTCTACGCCCACCTCGACGACACCACTGACAAGACTATCAAGCCCAAGCAGCGGGAGCATCTGGCCGAAGACCGCGCCATGGCAGAGCTGAGCTACACGCTGGGTACCATCCGCACCGACGCCCCCATCGACACCGCCGAGGGCGCCTATGCCGTGGGCGAGGGCAACAAGGCTGAAGCCGTCCGGCTGATGCAGGAGCTGGAGCTCCACTCCCTCATCGCCCGCTTCGGCCTGAGCGACATCACCCCCGCCGCCGACCCGGAAAGAGTGCCGGCAGAACCTCTGCCGGAAGCCGAACTTGCCGCTCTGCCCGCTGAGCCGAAGGGCCATTACCTCGTGGCCGCGCGGCCTGCTGTCATGGGCAAGCAGGGCGTCCGCATCGTGGAGCTGCAGCCCGCCGTGTGGTATGCCGTGCAGGGCAAGACCGTCTTTCCGCTGGAATCCGAAGACCTGCTCCGCCTGCTGGACAACAAAGACGTCACCCTTGACGTCTTCGACAGCGCGCCGCTCTACGCCCGCGCCATGGCTGCGGGCGGCTGGGGCAGCAGCATCGTCTGGGACGGCAAGCTGGCGGCCTATCTGCTGGACGCCTCGGCTTCCAAGTACAACCTCTCGGAGCTCATCATCAGCTACCGCGCCGACGCCGCTTTCACCTGTGAGAAGTGGCCGGACGCCGGTGCGCTGGCCGACCTGTTCGCCAAGATGAAGGCAGAGATCACCGCGCTGGACGAAGACTCCCTCTACAACGACATCGAGTTCCCGCTGGCGCAGGTGCTGGCCGACATGACCCGCATCGGCATCCTCGTGGACAAAGAGGGCATCGAGAAGTTCGGCGTAAAGATGCGCTCGGAGCTGGAAGACGTCCTCACCCGCATCCACATGGAGACGGGCAGCGCCAGCTTCAACCCCAACAGCCCCAAGCAGCTGGGCGAGATGCTCTTCGACACCATGGGCCTGCCCCACGGCAAAAAGACCCAGCGCGGCTGGTCTACCGACGCCGAGACGCTGGAAGCCCTGCGGGACTACCCGCTGGTGGAGGATATTCTGCAATACCGCGCCTACCAGAAGCTGAACTCCACCTACGTCGAGGGCCTGCTGAAGGTCATCGCGGAGGATGGCCGCATCCACACCCGCTTCAACCAGACCGAAGCCCGCACCGGACGCCTTTCCTCCGACAACCCCAACCTGCAGAACATCCCCATCCGCACCGAGCTGGGCAGTCAGCTCCGCGCTTACTTTGTGGCGCGGCCCGGCTGCGTTCTGGTGGACGCCGACTACAGCCAGATCGAGCTGCGCATCCTCGCCCACGTCACCGGCGACGAGCATATGCAGCAGGCTTTCCTCACCGGCGAGGACATCCACCGCAGCACTGCCGCTAAAATCTACGATCTGCCCCTCGAGCAGGTCACGCCCCGCCTGCGCTCTTCAGCAAAAGCCATCAACTTCGGCATCATGTACGGCAAGGGCGCTTACAGCCTCTCGAAGGACATCGGCGTGAGCGTCAAAGAAGCAGACGCCTTCCTGAAAAACTATCTGGCCACCTTCCCGAAAGTCAGCGGCTACATGGACAAGACCATCTCCGACGCCCGGAACTGCGGCTATGTGTCCACCCTCTTCGGACGCCGCCGCTCCCTGCCGGAGCTGGCCAGCAACAATCACAACATCCGGGCCAGCGGCGAGCGGATGGCCCGCAACACGCCGATCCAGGGCACCGCCGCCGATGTCATCAAGCTGGCGATGGTGCGGGTCTGGCGGCGTCTGCGGGACGAGAAGATGGAGAGCCGCCTCATCCTGACCGTCCACGACGAACTCATCGTCGAGGCCCCGGAGGCAGAAGCCGCGAAAGCCGCCGCCATCCTGCAGGAAGAGATGGAAGGCTGTGTCAATTATGCTGTCCCCCTGAGCACCGAAGTGCATCAGGGCAAAAACTGGCTGGAGGCCCACTAAAACCATGATCATCTTAGGAATCGAATCCACCTGCGACGAGACCGCCGCATCTCTGGTGGAAGATGGCCGGCACCTGCTGAGCAATGTCATCTCCACCAGCGTCAAGGAGCAGGCACTTTACGGCGGCGTCGTGCCGGAGATCGCCAGCCGCCGCCACTGCGAGTTCATCAGCGCCACCGTCAAAAAGGCTCTGCTGGACGCAGGCAAGACCATCGACGACGTGGACGCCGTGGCTGTCACCTTCGCGCCCGGCCTCATCGGCGCAGTGCTGGTGGGCGTCAACTTTGCCAAGGGCCTCGCCTACTCGGCGGGCAAGCCGCTGGTGCCGGTCCACCATCTGCGGGGCCACATTGCGGCCCTCTACCTGACCCACCCGGAGCTGAAGCCGCCCTTCCTCTGCCTTGTGGCGTCCGGCGGACACAGCCACATCGTGGAGGTGCAGGACTACACCCATTACCACATCCTCGGCCACACGGTGGACGACGCCGCCGGCGAAGCCTTCGACAAGGTGGCCCGGACGCTGGGTCTGCCCTATCCCGGCGGTCCCAGCGTCGCCAACGCCGCCAAGACCGGCGACCCGAAAGCCTACCGTCTGCCGGTGCCTCACGTGGAGGGCAGGTACAACGTCAGCTTCTCCGGCCTCAAGACCGCCGTGCTGAACGAGGTGAATCAGGCCCAGATGAAGGGTACTGACATCAACGTCCCCGACCTCGCGGCCAGCTTCCAGGAGCGCATTGCGGGCATCCTCGCAGAAAAGCTCCTTCTCGCTGCCGCCGACACCGGCGCAAAGCAGGTCTGTCTGGCGGGCGGCGTCGCGGCCAATGGCCGTCTGCGCCAGCTGGTCAACGACGGCGCCCAGAAGCTGGGGGCCAGGGTCTACCTGCCCGAGCTGAAATTCTGCGGCGACAACGGCGCGATGATCGCGGCCCAGGGCTACTATCAGTACATCGCGGGCCATACCGCCGGGCTGGAGCTGAACGGTCTGCCGACTCTGCCCATTGATTACGAATAACTGAGATAGAAAACGGAATGGCCGCGCACAGCTGTGCGCGGCCATTCCGTTTATTTCATATCACGTCCGAAGTAAAGCTCCACTTCACTGAGCTTCTTTTTCCGCAGCAGGAATGCCGTCGGGATGAGGTAGACCGCGATAGACGTCAGCATGGTGATGTCATAGGTGCTGATGCTGTCGGCCACCGTCTGGGTGCCGTACAGGCCGCCGATGAGCATGGATGTGATGTCCATCGCGGCGTGGATGAACACCGTCACCCAGATGTTTCCGGTGCGGAAATAGACCGCCGCCAGCAGCGTACCCAGCGAGGCCGCAAAGACGCACTGCATCAGAACGCCCAGCGGCGCACTGCCGGTGAGGTTGGTCAGGTGGGCCGCACCGAAGTAGAGGCCCGACAGCAGGCAGGCTTTCCAGACGCCGGCCCGGCTGGTGCCGAAGTGTTCCAGAAGCGTCTGGGCGATGACGCCCCGGAACAGAAACTCTTCTGCCACACCGACGCTGGTCATGCCGATAAGGAACCACACGACATGCCACGCGGGCAGCATATCGCCCTCCGGCCTGCCAAACAGCAGGGTATTGTAGGCGTTGTAGCTGATGAGCGCGATGGGGTACAGGCCCACCAGCAGACCGTTGAAAAAGCCGCTGCCCCGGCGGCGGAGCAGGCCGCTCTTCCCGGTGCGCGCCAGAAAGAGCCACGCCACCAGCACGCCTGCTGCCTCCTGCATGAAGGTCAGCATATAATCATCGACGGCATCAATATCCCGCACGACGAACAAGATGAGCAGAAGCGACAGCAGCGATGCCACGAACAGCATCCCCAGAAACAGCACCTCGGCCACAAGGCAGTAGAGCATCGGGTGGGCGCTGCGCAGACGTTTGAGCATAAAAAGACCTCCTGTGTCGTAGTGGTACTATTTTAGCATATTTCAGAAGAAAGAGATAGGGATTTGTGTGAATAATAAAGCGGAACCCGGGTTGCGGCTCCCAGCGTCTGTTTCGGCCCTTGGGCGGGCCTCACATCCTGCTGGCCGCGGCCCCAACAGCTCCTCCCTGTTTCC
>OOAL01000201.1_pt1 | contig 19164 bp, 16 predicted proteins | sample 1670981 | NCBI WGS metagenome assembly OOAL01 (sample SAMN06348110, study PRJEB24527) | human gut metagenome | biome: human gut; feature: ankylosing spondylitis patient; material: feces | host: Homo sapiens | place: China | collected 2015-10 | reverse complement strand
TTTCCGCAGGAGACTTTCTTTTTGGAAGGATTTCGAGTACAATGAGAGAAACTATGTTCACACCCCGCGAACGCCGCTTTCTGGCACTGGCGGCAGCAGCGGCGGTCTGCATTGTCAGTCTGGCGTTCTGGTATGCCGTGCCTCCATCCCCGGCGCAGGCTTCGTCAGCGGCAGTCGAGCCTCTGCGGGAGTCCTTCCGCGTGGACCTCAACACCGCCGGGGTAGACGCTATGACTACACTGCCCGGCCTCGGGGAGAAGAAGGCGAGAGCCATTCTGGAATATCGTCTTGCCTATGGCCGATTCCAGAGCCTCGATGAGGTGGCACAGGTGTCGGGCGTTACGCAGGATATGATAGACGAATGGCAGGGCCTCGCCTATGTGAGCTGAGAGGGGAGACCTTCTCGGGAAAAAGGAGTTATCATGAGTGAAGAGAGCATTTTTATCAACCGGGAATTGAGCTGGCTGGACTTCAACCGCCGCGTGCTGGTGCTGGGCAAGGATAAAAATGTCCCGCTGGCCGAACAGCTCAAGTTTCTGGCCATCTACGGCTCCAATCTGGACGAGTTCTTCATGGTGCGCGTCGGCTCGCTCCAGGAGCGCGCCAACCTCATGCGCGGCAAGAAGGAAAAGCGGGAAAACAAGACGAACATGACGGCGGAAGAGCAGCTTGCCGCCATCATGCCCAAGACCGCTCAGCTCCAGGAGGACTGCGACAAATACTACGCTAAAGCGCTGGAAAATCTGGCATCCTGCGGCTACCGCAAGGTGGATTTCGATAAGCTGAGCAAAGAGGACGAGCACTTCTGGAAAAAGTATTTCCAGAGTGAGCTTTTCCCCATCCTCAGCCCCCAGATCGTGGACAGCCGCCACCCGTTCCCGTTCCTGCGCAATAAGGAGATCTATCTTGGCGTCCTCCTTCACGAAAAGCACACCTCGGAGCACACCCTCGGCATCGTACCCATCTCGAGCCAGATGGAGCGGATGCATTTCGTCCGGAAGGACAATGAGACCTGCTTTGCCCTGACGGAGGAGCTGGTGCTCCATTATGCGGCCCTCATCTTCGGCAAGGAAAATGTGCAGGAAAAGTGCCTCTTCCGGGTCACCCGCAACGCCGACATCGACGTGAAAGAGGGCATGATGGACCATGACATCGACTACCGCGAGATCATGGCCGATCTGCTCAAGCGCCGCCGCAAGCTGGCCGCCGTCCGGCTGCAGGTCATCCCCGCCGCACCGCAGGTCGCTCAGCTGCTCTGCAGCCGCCTCGAGCTGACCCACAAGCGGGTCTTCGTCCAGAAGAGCCCTCTTGACCTGAGCTTCTTCTACAAGCTCACCTCCCGCATGGAGTCCGACGGCCACCCCGAGCTGTTCTATACGCCTGCCCGGCCTATGCTGCCCCCGCAGGACTACGACCTTTCCGCCGAGGTGGAAAAGCACGATGTGTTGTTGAGTTATCCGTACCAGTCCATCCGCCCCTTTATTGCGATGCTGAAAAAGGCCGCGCAGGACCCCGACGTCATCTCCATCAAGATGACGCTCTACCGCATGGCCCGCGAGTCTCAAATCGTACAGGCCCTCGTGGAAGCCGCCGAGAACGGCAAGGAAGTCGTGGCGCTGGTGGAGTTGCGCGCCCGCTTTGACGAACAGAACAACATCGACTGGTCGAAGCACCTTGAAGAGGCCGGATGCACGGTCATCTATGGCTTTGATGACTACAAAGTTCACTCCAAGCTGACTCTCATCACCAAAAAGAGCGCCCACGGCTACTCCTACATCACCCAGATCGGTACCGGAAACTACAACGAGAAGACCAGCGAGCTTTATACCGACTACTCCTTCATCACCGCCGACCTCGGCATCGGCGAGGAAGCGTCCAATGTCTTCCAGAACCTTGCCGTGCAGAAACTGACGGAAGAGAGCGAAAAGATGCTGGTAGCACCCCTCCGCTTCAAGAGCGTGCTGCTGGATGAGATGGACCGGGTCATCAACGCTGCCCGTCTGGGCCGCCCGGCTTCCATGATTTTGAAAAACAACTCCATCTCTGACCGTGACATCATCTTAAAGCTTGAGGAAGCCAGCTGTGCCGGTGTCCGCATCGACATGATCGTCCGCGGCATCTGCTGCGTCCGCGCCGGTGTGCCGGGCAAGACCGAAAACCTCCACATTCGCAGCCTCGTGGGCCGCTACCTCGAGCATGGCCGAATCTACAGCTTCTATGACGGCGTGAACACCCGCATCTATATCGCATCCGGCGACTTCCTCACCCGCAACACCGAGTGCCGCGTGGAAGTCGGCGTCCGGGTGGAAGACCCCGTCCTGAAGGAGAAGCTGGACAGCATCCTCCGCCTCCAGCTCAGCGACAACGTCAACGCCCGCGAGATGCAGCCGGATGGCAGCTACCAGAAAGTCAAGCCCGCCCCCGGCGAGCCGCTGGTAAACAGCCAGATGGGGATGTACGACCTTCTCCGCGACGACTGGACGGCCCGCGACAAAGCGCCTGCACCGGCTTCTGTCGCTGAGACGCCGAAGCCCCAGCCCGTCAAGGCTCCGGAAAAGCCTGCCGCACCGGCAAAGGCGGCACCTCAGCCCGCAAGACCCGCAGAGCCGGAAAAACAGCCAGCACAGCCGGAAAAGGCCGCTCCCGCCCCGATGCCCATTGTCGTCACCGAGAGCCGCCCCCGCCGCACCGGTCTGCTGAGCCGCCTGCTCGAGCACTTCCTGAAATGATCCCCGATGCCGCTGGCCTGCAAGGCCGGCGGCATTTTATATTGTCCTGCCGCATACAGTACAGGAAACAGGAGGGACGCCGATGGGGACAAGACAGCATAAAACAAAAGGGTGGGTGATTTTTGTGGTGTTCTGCGCTGTCCTGTTCTGCGTGGCCGCGCTGCGGGCCTGTGCCGCAAAAGCCGCGCCCGAGGGCTGTTCGCTGAAACGGGTAAGGCCTGCGCAGACGGCCTGCTTCCCGCTGGGTACGACGGCATGGCGGGTCTCGGACGCCTACGGCTGGCGCACCGACCCCATCACCGGCGAAGAGGCGTTCCATCGCGGCACTGACCTTGTATGTTCGGAAGGCACGCTGGTGCTGGCCGCGATGGATGGCGTCGTCACTGCCGCCCGGCGGAGCGCGACCTACGGCAACTACCTCTGCCTGAGCCACAGCGGCGGGCAGGAGACGCTTTACGCCCATCTGCAATACCTCTTCGTTCGGGCCGGAGAGGTGGTGCAGGCAGGTCAGCCGCTGGGGACAGCGGGGGAGACGGGCCGCTCCACCGGGGCGCACCTTCACTTTGAGCTTCTGGAACAGGGCGTCCGCTATGATGCGGGGGCTCTGCTGGGCCTGCCATGAGGCGGCTCGTCCGGCTGGGGCCGCTGGTGTTCCGTGATCCGCTGCTGCTCTGCGGGGCGCTGTATCTGCTGCTCTGGTTCGATGCCAGCGGATTCCTGCGCATCGGCCTGTGCGCCGCCGTCCTCCACGAAATGGGTCATATCTTCGTCTATCTGCTCCTGTTCTGGCGATTTCCCGTCATCGAAGTGACCATGACCGGTTTCTGTATGCGGACATGGGGTCAGACCCTCACCCGGGGGCAGACCTTTCTGCTCGCTGCCGCCGGGCCGGGCATGAATGGCCTCTTGGCCGCCATCTGGGCAATGAGGATGGAGCAGTGTGCAACCATCCGGGGCAGTGCGTTCCTTGCGGCCAATCTGCTCACCGGGGCGTTCAACCTTCTGCCTGTCCCACCGCTGGATGGAGCTCAAATGCTGCGATGTCTGTTGCAATCTTCGCCCAAATAGGGTAAAATATATAAATATGCAATCCGTGTTGTTAAATGGAGGAACTTGATGTTTGATCCGAAACTGAAAGAAGCGCTGTCCCGGGTGCAGAAGCCGGGCCGTTACACCGGCGGCGAACCGGGCAGCGTCTATAAAAATAAAGACGAGGTAGACGTCCGCTTCGCGTTCTGCTTCCCGGACACCTACGAAGTGGGTATGTCCTTTCTGGGCGAAAAGATACTCTACGAGCTGCTGAACAGCCACGAAAACTGGTGGTGTGAGCGCGCCTTTATGCCGTGGCTGGATATGAAGGCCGAGATGGAGCGCCTGAGCCTGCCCCTCTACACGATGGAGAGCAAAGACCCCCTCACGGCTTTCGACGCTGTGGGCTTTACGCTCCAATATGAGCTGTCCTACACCAACATCCTCGCCATGCTGGATCTGGCAGGCATCCCGTTCTACTCGAAAGACCGCGACGAAAGCTGGCCCCTCATCGTGGCGGGCGGCCCCTGTGCCTGCAACTCCGAGCCCATCGCCGACTTCTTCGACGTCGTTCAGCTGGGTGAGGGCGAAAACCAGCTGCCCGGCATCTGCGCCGAAATCGAAAAGGCCAAGAAAGAGGGCGGCGTCTCCAAGAAAGAGCTGCTGCTCCGCATTGCCAGGATCCCCGGCGTCTATATCCCGGCTTTCTACGACATCGAATACTACGAGGATGGCCGCGTCAAGTCCATCCCCCCCAACGAGCCGGGCATCCCGGCGGTCATCACCAAGGCCATCATCAAGAACCTGAACGACTTCGCACCCCCGACCAACTTCGTCGTCCCGATGGTGGGTGCCATCCAGGACCGCGCCAGCGTCGAGGTGCTGCGCGGCTGTGTGCGCGGCTGCCGGTTCTGTCAGGCAGGCTTCCTCTACCGCCCCATGCGCCAGCGCGACGCCAGCCTGCTGAACAAGGCTGCACAGGACCTCTGCGCCAACACCGGCTATGAGGAGCTGAGCCTTTCCAGCCTGTCCACCTCCGACCACAGCCAGCTCGAAGAGCTGCTGGACGATTTGAACGAGTGGGCGCCGAAAGAGCACGTCAGCCTGTCGCTGCCCTCTCTGCGGATGGACAACTTTTCCCAGAGCCTCATTGAAAAAACCACCAAGGTGCGCAAGAGCGGCCTGACCTTTGCCGCTGAGGCCGGCACCCAGCGCCTGCGCGACGTCATCAATAAGAACGTCACCTGGGACGAGATCGAAAAGACCTGCTCGCTGGCCTTTGCCAACGGCTACACCTCCGTCAAGCTCTACTTCATGATGGGCCTGCCCACCGAGACGATGGAGGACATCGAGGGCATCGCCGAGACCGCTCAGAAAGTGGTCGATTTGTTCTACTCCAATCCCAAGCACGCCAAGGGCCGCGGCGTGCAGGTGACCATCAGCTGTGCCTGCTTCGTGCCGAAGCCCCACACCCCCTTCCAGTTCGTCCCGATGGATACCGAAGAGATGCTGCAGGCCAAGCAGAAACACCTGCTCGAAAGCGTCCACAGCCGCAAGATCAAGGTCAACTACCACGACAGCACCACCAGCTTCCTCGAGGGCGTCTTTGCCAAGGGCGACCGCCGCCTGGCTCCCGTCATCCTCGAGGCCTACAAGCGCGGCTGCTATTTTGACGGCTGGGAAGAGTGCTTCCAGTACGACACCTGGATGCAGGTCTTCGAGGACATGGGCATTGACCCCAAATTCTACTGCCAGCGCGCGATCGGTCTGGACGAAGTGACCCCGTGGAGCCACATGGACTACGGCGTCACCCACGAATATCTGGTGCGGGAGTACAACAAGGCCCTCGCGGCTCAGACCACTCAGCCCTGCAACCGTGCCTGCCACGGCTGCGGCGCAAACCATCTGTTAGGAGGACCGTGCTTTGATTACAGTAAGGATCTCGTTTAAGAAGATGAACGAAGCCTCCTACATCTCCCTGCTGGATATGCAGCGTGTGATGCAGCGGGTGCTCAAGCGCAGCGGCCTGCCGGTGTGGCATACGCTGGGCTTCAATCCCCACATCTATATGACTTTTGCCTGCCCGCTCTCACTGGGACAGGAGAGCCAGTGCGAGTGCGTGGATGTCAAGACCGAGGCCGAAAATCCCGATTTTGCCCAGTGGCAGACGGCGCTGAACGCCATCATGCCTGCCGGAATCGAGGTCTACCGCGTGGAACCGGTGAAGATGAAGGCCGACGCCATCGCTTACGCCTGCTACCGCATCCGCTACCCGGCGGACGCCGCGGAAAAGCTTGCACAGTACAATGCCCTCGACAGCGTGCCGGTGGAGAAAAAGAGCAAGCGCGGCGTCAGGATGGTCGAGATGAAGGAGTATGTCCCCACTCTCGAGCTTGAGACAGAAGGGGAGAGCGTGAGCTTTGCGGTCTGCCTGCCTGCCTCGCAGGACCTGAACCTGAACCCCTCGCTGCTGACGGCGGCGCTGGAAGCAAAATTCGGCGTCCCGGCGGCGAACGCCTCCATCCTGCGCACCGAATTTCTGACGGCAGATAAGCAGAAGTTCGAATAAGAACGGTCTATCAGAGCGAGAGCGAAAATTTTTGCATAAATTTGCCCGAAACGCTTGCTTTTACGGGCGGTTTGTGCTATCCTATTAAGGCGTTAGTGTCCGCTGAGACCACAGCGGGGTTAATGACACATATCATTAAACGGGCGGTCCTCTGACGGCAGTTCGCCGTGTATGAACGTCTAAAAACAAATGGAGGAATTCAAAATGGACGCACTGAAGATTATTTCTGAAGGCAGCATCAAGGCTGAGAAGCCCCAGTTCAACGTCGGCGATACCGTCCGCGTTGATGTTCGTATCAAGGAAGGCGAGCGCGAGCGTATCCAGGCTTTCGAGGGTACCGTCATTGCTAAGAAGCACGGCGGCGTCGCAGAGACCTTTACCGTTCGCCGCGTTTCCTACGGCGTCGGCATCGAGCGTGTCTTCCCCATCAACAGCCCCTTCGTCGAGAAGGTCACTGTTGTCCGTAAGGGCAAGGTCCGCCGCGCAAAGCTGTTCTACCTGCGTGGTCGTACCGGCAAGGCTGCCAAGGTCAAGAGCGATATTTGATGATTCCCCGTTTCAAAGCGGGAGAAAAGGGGACAACTCGTTTGTCCCCTTTTTTCTGTTATACGGCGCTTTTGGCGCAGAGACAGAGAAAATAAAAACGGGCAGAAGCCCGGATAAAGAGGTGCATCGGATATGGAACAGTCACAGCCTGCTGTCCGTGGGCAGGGCCTGCTGGAATGGTACGAAGCGCTTATTTCGGCGGCGCTGGTGCTGGTGCTGGTGTTTTCCTTTTTCTTCCGTATCATTCAGGTGGACGGCGAGTCGATGGTGCCTACGCTGGAAAACGGCGATAAGCTCGTCGTCTGGGGCGCAGGCTATGAGCCTCAGCGGGGCGATGTGGTCATCGTGGACAGCTACACCAGCTATGGCCGCCCCCTGGTCAAGCGCGTCATCGCCAAAGGCGGCGACACCATCTCCATCGACTATGCCACCGGAGCGGTAGAGGTCAATGGAAAGGTGCTGGAAGAGGATTACATCGCGGAGCCGACCTATCTGGGCTATGATGTGGAGTTCCCGTACACTGTGCCTGAGGGGACGGTGTTCGTGATGGGAGACAACCGCAACGCCTCGCTGGACAGCTCGAGCTATGTCGGCTGCATCGACGAACAGGATATACTGGGCAAAGTGCTGCTCTGCTTTTTGCCCTTTTCGGATTTTGGAGTAGTAAAATGAACAATCAGGACACCCGGTTTGCAAACCAATATGCCATCCAGTGGTTCCCGGGCCATATGGCCAAGACGCTGCGGATGATGGAGCAGGAGATCCAGCACGTTGACGCAAGCCTTGTACTGCTGGACGCCCGCATCCCGCTGTCCAGCCTCAACCCGGAGATCGAGCGCATCACGGCCCGCAAGCCCAAGCTTTATGCGCTGAACAAAGCGGACCTCGCCGACCCCGCCGTGACGGAAGAGTGGATACGCTACTTCCACGAGGCGGATGCGGGCTGTGTCGCCATCAGCGCCAAGCAGAAAGGCGGCGCGAACGCCGTCAAGGCCGCGATCGAAAAGGAACTGTCCGGCCTGCTGGCACGCCGCCAGAACCGCGGCATGGCCGGTGCCAAGACGCAGGTCATGCTCTGCGGCATCCCCAATGTGGGCAAATCCACCTTCATCAATACCTTCGCAGGCTCTGCCCGCGCCAAGGCGGCTGACCGTCCCGGCGTGACCAAGGGCAAGCAGTGGGTCAGCACTGAAAAGTTCGACCTGCTGGATATGCCCGGTGTGCTCTGGAAGAAGTTTGATTCCAAGACCATCGCCTCGAATCTGGCCTTCATCGGCTCCATCAAGGATGACATCCTTGATGTCGAGGAGCTGGCCATGAACCTTTTGGATGAGGTGCGCCGCAACTATCCCGACCTCGTGGCCCAGCGCTACAAGCTGGATGCCGAGACGCTGGCTCTGCCGCCCTACGAGCTGATGGAGGCCATCGGCCGCAAGCGCGGTCTGCTGGTGCGGGGCGGTGAGGTGAACACCGAGCGCTGTGCCGTGATGCTGGTGGATGAGTTCCGCGCCTGCAAGTGGGGCCGCATTTCCCTCGAACGCCCGCCCCAGCGGGACGACATGGCCGACTTTGCCGAGGAGGACGAGGAATGAAGCGCCGGACGGATGAGGAGATCTCCGCGCCGCTCTACGCCTACGATGCCGACATCCGGGCACAGTACGGCTGTTTTGCGGGCGTAGACGAGGCAGGCCGCGGCCCGCTGTGCGGCCCGGTCTGCGTGGCCGCCTGCATCCTTGACCCTGAGGCTCCGGTCTACGGCATCAACGACTCCAAGAAGCTGAGCGAGAAAAAGCGGGAAGCTCTTTTCGACCAAATCGTTGAAAAGGCATTGGCTTACAAGATCGTCTTCGTCGGCCCCGACATCATCGACCGCGACAATATCCTGAATGCCACCATGGGCGGGATGTGTCAGGCCGTGGAGGGGCTGGACATCGTGCCGAACCTCGTCCTTGTGGACGGCAACCGCATCCCGGCCGGGCTGACCATGCCCGCACAGCCGGTGGTCAAGGGCGACGCCACCAGCGCCAGCATCGGCGCAGCGTCCATTCTGGCCAAAGTCAGCCGTGACCGCTATATGCTGGAGCTGGACAAGCAGTATCCCCAGTATCAGCTGGCAAAGCACAAGGGCTACGGCACCAAGCTCCACTACGAGCTCATTGCCCAGTACGGCATTCAGCCGTTCTACCGCCGCAGCTTCCTCAAAAAGCAGGGCTACTGGCCCGAGGGCAAGTGATGGACCGGGCCGGGACAGGCCGCAGGGGAGAGGCAGCCGCCGCGCGTTTCTACGAGAAACAGGGCGCGGCCCTCATCACCCACAACTATCACACCCGGATGGGGGAGATAGACCTCATCCTGCGGGAACCGGACGGAACACTGGTGTTCTGCGAGGTAAAGACCCGCGCCAAAGACTCTCTGGATACCCCCGCTGCGGCGGTCAACGCCGCCAAGCAGCGCCGTATCATCGCATCCGCCGCATCTCCAAAGCACCCATCAGAGCGACGAGCCGGTGCGTTTCGACGTGGCCGAAGTCGTCCCTCTTGACAGCGGGCGCTGGATGGTACATATTATAAAGGGTGCTTTTTGCGCGAAATAGCAGGAAGTGCCGGTGGGAAAAGGCAGAAAAATGGCTCTGGGCCGCTGCCGCACGACGAGGCCAAGTGATGGGCCTTTGGGCAAAAAGGAGCGATAACAATGAAATTTTTCAGCACGAGAGACCATTCCCGCATTGTGACCGCCTCTCAGGCGATCGCACAGGGCCTGTCGGATGAGGGCGGCCTGTTCGTCCCGGAAAGCTTTCCGCAGGTGGACGTGGAGGCATTGTGCCAGCTGGATTATCCGGAGCTGGCCGCTGCCGTCGTCAGCGAATATCTGACCGACTACTCGAAAGACTTCCTCGCTGAGGCTGCTCGCACGACTTATGGTGAGGCCTTCGGCGGCAAGGCAGGTCATCTGGCCCCGGTGGAGGGCGATACCTATGCCCTTGAGCTGTGGCACGGCCCGACCTGCGCCTTCAAGGATTATGCCCTTCAGCTGATGCCGAAGCTCCTCGTGGAGGCAAAGAAGAACCTCTCCCGCACCGAAAAGACCCTCATCCTCGTGGCGACCAGCGGCGACACCGGCAAGGCCGCGCTGGACGGCTACCACGACATCCCGGGCGTCGAGATCGCCGTGTTCTACCCCACGGGCGGCACCAGCGAGATCCAGCGTCTGCAGATGGCCACGCAGGAGGGTGCAAATGTCGCTGTCTATGCCGTGCGCGGCAACTTCGACGACGCCCAGACCGGCGTGAAGAAGGTCTTCGGTGATAAAGCCATTGCGGCCAGACTGGCCGAGCGGAACATCCGCCTTTCCAGCGCCAATTCCATCAACTGGGGCCGCCTCGTGCCGCAGATCGTCTATTACTTCGCCGCTTATGCCCAGCTGCTCAAGGCGGGAAAGATCGCCTTCGGCGACAAGGTCGATTTCTGCGTCCCCACCGGCAACTTCGGCGACATTCTGGCCGGCTACTACGCAAAGCAGATGGGCCTGCCCGTCGGCAAGCTGGTCTGCGCCTCCAACCAGAACAACGTCCTGACCGACTTCCTCTCCGCCGGTACTTACACCGCAAAGCGGGAGTTCTATAAGACCACTTCGCCCAGCATGGACATCCTCGTGTCCTCGAACCTTGAGCGCCTGCTCTACCACGTCACCGGCAGCGATGCCGAAGTGGCCGGACTGATGAAGAGCCTGAACGAGACGGGCGGCTACACCGTCCGTCCCGAGACGCTGAAGGCCATTCAGGAGAGCTTCGACTGCGGCTGGAGCAGTGAGGAACAGGTGGCAGGGGAGATCCGCGCCCGCTACGAGAAGGACAGCTACCTCTGCGACACCCATACGGCGGTGGCTTTCCATGTTGCCGCCCAGAAGAAGCGGGACGGCGTGCCGATGGTGGTGCTTTCCACCGCCTCGCCCTTCAAGTTCCCGCGCAGCGTGCTGGAAGCGCTGGGCCACACTGCCCCCGAGAACGACTTCGAGGCCATGCAGGCGCTGGAAGAGGCTACCGGCCGCACCGCTCCCGCAAGTCTCGCCGTCCTGCGCCAGAAGGCCGAGCGGTTCAGCACCGTCATCGACCCGGCTCAGATCGCGGAGGTGGCACTGGGCTGTCAGGCTTGACGAAAACCAGAACAGGAGTAAATAAACTATGGCACTTTTTGTGCTTGGCGATACCCACCTTTCCCTGGGCGGCTCCAAGCCGATGGACGTTTTCCCCGGCTGGAACGGCTATGTGGAACGGCTGGAGGCCAACTGGCGCAAGCTCGTAAAACCTGAGGCAGGCGACATCAGCTGGGCCATGCGCCTTACCGATACCCGCAGGGATTTCGAATTTCTGCAGCAGCTGCCCGGCCAGAAGCTCATTATGAAGGGCAATCACGACTATTGGTGGACCACCGCCAACAAGATGAACGCCTACCTGAAAGCCGAGGGCTTCGATACACTCCACATCCTGCACAACAACTCCTACTCCGTGGAGGGCTACGCCATCTGCGGCACCCGGGGCTGGCTGTTCGATGTGGGGGAGCCTCACGACGAAAAGGTGATGAACCGGGAGATAGGCCGCTTGAAGATGAGCCTCGACGCCGCAGAACCCGGGCTGGAAAAGCTGGTGTTCCTGCATTACCCGCCGGTCTACACCGGTACCAGCGCCCCCGAGATCGTGGCCACACTGAAAGCCTACGGCATCAGGACCTGCTACTACGGCCATCTGCACGGCAATGCCATCCGCTATGCGGTGCAGGGCGATGTGGACGGCATCCGCTACAAGCTTGTCAGCGCTGACGGTCTGCGGTTCTGCCCCTACCGCATCAACTGAGGCAGAGACCAGAACAGCAGAAATGACAAAAAGTCAAAATTTGGGGTGGCAATTCTATCACGACCGTGCTATAATAAGTTGTGACGCGATTGTTGCACCCAATTTGAGCGCGCGCGTCCCCGCATTTCGCAAACAGCAAGGACGCGGTGCGCGGTTGCAGGCGGCAGTTTTCCCGCTGCCCCAACGCAATAGAATATTTGAGTGGAGGATACACAAATGAATTTCATCAAGTGCGAAAAGCTCGAGAAGAGCATGGCAGAGCTGCAGTTCTCCATCGACGCTGAGGCTTTCAAGGCTGCAGTTGCCGATGTTTTCAAGAAGGAGGGCAAGAAGTACCCTGTTCAGGGCTTCCGCAAGGGCAAGGCTCCCAAGGCTCTCATCGAGAAGATGTACGGCGCTGATGTCTTTACCTACGACGCCATCAACGAGCTGTTCCCCGCAGCTTACGAAGAGGCTGTCAAGGCTGCCGGCATCGAGCCGGTCGGCCGTCCTGAGGTCAGCGTTGACTCCGCCAGCGAGGCTGAGGGCGCTGCCCTGACCGTCAAGGTCGCTGTCAAGCCCGAAGTCAAGATCGGCGCATACAATGGTCTGACCGTTGAGAAGACTGTCCATACTGTTTCTGACGAGGCTGTCGAGGCCGAGCTGAAGCGTGTGCAGGAGCGCAACGCCCGTGAGCTGACCCGCGAGGGTGCTGCTGAGAACGGCGACATCGTGGACATCGACTTCGAGGGCTTTGTGGATGGCGTCGCATTCGAGGGCGGCAAGGCTGAGCACTACAGCCTGACCCTGGGCAGCGGCAGCTTCATCCCCGGCTTCGAGGACCAGATCGTCGGCCACGCTGCTGGCGAGGAGTTTGACGTCAACGTCACCTTCCCCGAGCAGTACCAGGCTGCTGAGCTGGCTGGCAAGCCCGCTGTCTTCAAGATCAAGCTGCACGAGGTCAAGTACAAGGAGCTGCCCGCTCTGGACGACGAGCTGGCTAAGGACTGCTCCGAGTACGACACTCTGGACGAGTTCAAGGCTTCCATCCGCAAGAACAACCAGGAGCAGCTGGACAAGCAGGATGACCTGGCTGTCGAGAACGCTCTGGTCGATCAGGTCATCGACGGCATGGAGGCTGAGATCCCCCAGGCTATGTACGATGTCCGCATGGACGAGCTGGTCAACGACTTTGCTTTCCGCATGGAGCAGCAGGGCCTGCGCCTCGAGGACTACCTGAAGTATATGGGCCAGTCCGTCGACCAGTTCCGTGCTTCCTTCATGCCTCAGGCTGAGAAGCAGGTCAAGATCCGTCTGGCTCTGGAGGCTGTCGCAGCTGCTGAGAACATCGAGGCTTCTGAGGACGAGCTGAACGCAGAGGTCAAGCGCATCGCTGACCAGTACAAGATGGAAGAGGACAAGGTCCGCGAGCTCATCAATGTCGATGAGGTGAAGCACGACCTGGCCATCAACAAGGCGATCGACTTCATCAAGAGCCACGCTAACGTCGTGGAGAAGGCCGCTGAGGCCGAGAAGACCGAGGACGCTCAGTAATTCTGGCGCACAAGGTCACACAGGGCAGGGAGTGATCCCGGCTCTGTAAGCTAAGGTTGTTGAAATTGACCGATACGGCTACGGCCCATGTGCGCTTGCCGTATCGGTCAATTTTGCAAATACAATAATTTTCATTCAGGAGGCGAACCATATGAGTTTTGTTCCTTACGTTGTCGAGCAGTCGGCGCACGGGGAGCGTTCCTACGATATTTTCTCCCGTCTGCTGAACGACCGCATCATTGTGCTGAGCGAGGATGTCAACGACACCTCTGCCAGCCTTGTCGTGGCACAGCTGCTGTATCTGGAAGGGCAGGACCCCGATAAGGACATCAGCCTGTATATCAACAGCCCCGGCGGCTCCATCAGCGCGGGTATGGCCATCCACGATACCATCCAGTATATCAAGTGCGATGTCTCCACCATCTGCATGGGCATGGCTGCCTCGATGGGCGCATTCCTGCTGGCCAGCGGCACCAAGGGCAAGCGGTTCGCTCTGCCCAACGCTGAGATCATGATCCACCAGCCGCTGATTGCAGGCGGTCAGGGCGGCGGTCTGTCCGGACAGGCTACCGACATCAAGATCCACGCGGACCACATCATCCGCACCCGCGCCAAGATGAACCGGCTGCTCAGCGAGTACACCGGCCAGCCGCTGGAAAAGGTGGAGCAGGATACCGAGCGCGACAACTTCCTTTCTGCACAGGAGGCCAAGGAATACGGCCTCATTGATGAGGTCATCACCCACCGCTGAGCGGCAGAAAGCAATACACCCAGGATAAGGAAAAACGGTTATGGCTAATAACAATTCCGGCAGAGATAAAAACGAAAAGGATCTGGTCTGCAGCTTCTGCGGCAAACATCAGGACGAAGTGGAGCGGATGATCATCGGCCCCGGCGTGAACATCTGCAGCGAATGCATCGGCCTCTGCGCCGACCTGCTCTCGGACAAGCCGGATCATCCGGGCAGCAACAGCTCCCGCCCCAGCCGCGGCAGCGCCAGCCGGGCGCGTATCCAGCCCGCAGATGATCTCGCCATCAACATCAAGACCCCCGCAGAGATCAAGGAGGGTCTGGACCAGTATGTCATCGGTCAGGACGAGGCCAAGCGTGTGCTGGCCGTCTCGGTCTACAACCATTATAAGCGCATCCTGAGCGGCAAGGGCGCAGACGTTGAGCTGCAGAAGTCCAACGTCCTGCTGCTGGGACCCTCCGGTGTCGGCAAGACCCTGCTGGCCCAGACGCTGGCCAAGATGCTGGGCGTTCCCTTCGCCATCGCAGACGCCACCACCCTGACGGAGGCCGGCTATGTGGGCGAGGACGTCGAGAACATCCTGCTCAAGCTCATTCAGGCCGCAGACTTCGACGTCCAGAAAGCTCAGATCGGCATCATCTATATCGATGAGATCGACAAGATCACCCGCAAGAGTGAGAATCCCTCCATCACCCGCGACGTGGGCGGTGAAGGTGTGCAGCAGGCTCTGCTGAAGATCTTGGAAGGCACCGTCAGCAATGTCCCCCCGCAGGGCGGCCGCAAACACCCCCAGCAGGAGTTCATCCAGATCGACACCACCAACATCCTCTTCATCTGCGGCGGTGCGTTCGACGGTCTGGACAAGTATATCCTCCGCCGCACCGACAAGTCTGCACTGGGCTTCGGCAGTGCGCTGAAGGATAACTCCAGCGAGGCCGAAAAGGCCCTGCTGCGGAAGGTCGAACCCCACGACCTCGTCAAGTTCGGCCTCATCCCCGAGCTGATCGGCCGTCTGCCGGTCATTACCGTGCTGGACGACCTGGACGAGGATGCGCTGGTGCGCGTGCTGAAAGAGCCCCGCAACAGTCTGGTCAAGCAGTATAAAGAGCTGCTGTCGATGGACAATGTGGAGCTGGACATCACCGACGAGGCCCTCCATGCCATCGCCCGCAAGACCATCGAGCGCAAGACCGGCGCCCGCGGCCTGCGCAGCGTGATGGAGAACATCCTCATGCCCATCATGTACGATGTGCCGAACGACCCCACCATCATCCGCGTCACCATCGACGAGGACACCGTGGAGGGCGGCGAAGCGCACATGGAGTACGGTGCGGTGCGCAAGCGCTATAAGAGTCAGACTTCCCTGAGCTGAGCGTCAGCGCACAGCAGGGAAGAGCAGCCCCGCTGAAAGCTTTTTGCTTTTTGGCGGGGCTTTTTTGTGCCATCTGACTTGTTTCTGAGACCAAATTGTAGTAAACTATAAAAGTCTGGAATTGCAAGGGGAATACCGGGACGGCCCACTGGCATGGGACTGCTCTGCGGATGGCAGCGCCGGACATTTTGTGGGAAACAGAAAGTACGATAAAGGAGTGTGTGTTATGGCAAATTATTTTGAGAAGACCCGCGACGAACTGACTGCTGAGAAGGCAGCTCTGGAAGAAAACTACAAGAAATTTCAGGCAATGGGCCTGAAGCTGAATATGGCCCGCGGCAAGCCCGGCCCTCACCAGATGGACCTGGCAATGGGGCTGCTGCAGATGACCGATTACACCACCGACGCCGGCACCGATGCCCGCAACTACGGCGACCTTGAAGGCCTGCACGAGGCCCGTGAGCTGTTCGGCGACGTGATGGGCGTCAAGCCTGAGGAAGTCTTTGTGGGCGGCAACTCCAGCCTGCAAATTATGTACAACCTCATTTCCATGGGCTACTGCTTCGGCTTCCCCGAGTCTCCCTGCCCCTGGTCGCAGGTGGAGAAGCGCAAGTTCCTCTGCCCGGCACCCGGCTATGACCGCCACTTCGCCATCACCGAGGAGTTCGGTTTTGAGCTCATCAGCGTTCCCATGACTCCGACCGGCCCTGATATGGACGTTGTTGAGAAGCTGGTGGCTGAGGATGATACCATCAAGGGTATCTGGTGTGTACCTCAGTATTCCAACCCCGATGGCTACACCTACAGTGACGAGACCATCGACCGGTTCGCCAAGATGAAGACCGCTGCTCCCGACTTCAAAATTTTCTGGGATGAGGCTTACATCGTCCACCACCTGACGGACGAGATCATCGAGACCCCCGTCCTGCTGAACGAGTGCAAGAAGTACGGCACTGAGGACCGCGTCTTCATGTTCACCTCTACCAGCAAGATCACCTTCCCGGGCGCAGGCGTCTCTGCACTGGCCTGCAGCGAAGCCATGATGAAGTACATCTGCAAGCGCTTCTCGGTCATGATCATCAGCTATGATAAGATGAACCAGCTGCGTCACGTCCGCTTCCTCAAGAACAAGGAAGGCGTTCTGGCCCACATGGCAAAGCACCGCCGCCGTCTGGTACCCTGCTTTGATGCCGTCAAGACGGCCTTCAACGAGGAGCTGACTCCCTGCGGCGACATCGCCCACTGGACGAACCCCAAGGGCGGCTACTTCATCAGCCTCTATGTCATGCCCGGCTGCGCCAAGCGTGTGGCCCAGCTGTGCAAGGACTGCGGCCTGACCCTCACCGGCGCAGGCTCCGCATACCCTTACCACAAGGACCCGGACGATGCCCATCTGCGCATCGCGCCCACTTATCCCAGCCTGGACGAAGTGGAGACTGCGTCCGATCTGCTCTGTGTCTGCGTCCGTCTGGCCGCAGTCGAGAAGCTGCTGGCTGAGAAAGCCTGATTCATCGCACAAGATCCCCGCTGTGCTGCCGCTCTGACGGCGCAGCGGGGATTTGGAAGTTGTTTTCATAGCCAGAGTGCGCCAAAAGGCAGTTCAGGCGGTGTGCAATGGTTATGAAAACAGCTTCTTATTATATTTGGAGGTTTCCCGATTCATATGAAAACTAAAGGCAAAGCATGGCAACTTGTCCTCACTGTGCTTTTGATCGCGGCGTTCGTCTATACGGCATTCTTTGGCGTCGCAGTCAAGTACGGTGATGTGACCACAACCTACATCAAGGGCGCGAAAGACATCCGCTTTGGTGTGGACATCAAGGGCGGCGTCAACGTCACCTTCGTCCCTTCCGACGGCTATGACGCCACCGACGACCAGCTCGAGGCTGCTCAGCTGGTCATCGAGAACCGTCTGGTCGCCCTCAACGTGACCGACTATGAGCTGTATGTGGACAACAACTCCGACAGCCTCATCCTCGAGTTCCCGTGGCAGTCGGGTGAGACGGAGTTCGACCCCGAGGCCGCCATTGAGGAGATCGGCACCACTGCCTATCTGACCTTCCGCGAGGGGAGCAGTGCAGACGGTGAGCTCGTCCTCGACGGCTCGATGGTGGAGAGCGCAGCTGCCCAGTACGGCCCCGTCAACGGCAGCAGCTCCGAGTACTATGTGGCGCTCAAGTTTACCGATGAGGGCGCCAAGGCATTCGGCGACGCGACCACCCGCCTGTATCAGACCGGCGGCACCATCAGCATCTGGCTGGATGACGAGAATGTCAGCACCGCCAGCGTCAACGCCGCCATCACCGACGGCTCTGCCATCATCACCAGTTCTGCGTCGAGCCCCTTCACGCAGGAGGACGTGGTCAAGATGGCCCGCCAGATCAACTCCGGCTCTCTGCCCTTTGCGCTGACGGTGGACAGCTACTCCACCATCAGCCCGAGTCTGGGCGAGAACAGCCTGAGCGCCATGGTGCTGGCCGGCGTCATCGCCTTCGCCCTCATCATGGTTCTGATGACGGCTCTGTACCGTCTGCCCGGCTTCCTGGCCTGCATCGCTCTGGCCGGTCAGGTGGCGGCTACGCTGGCCTTCGTCTCCGGCTACTTCCCGGTGTTTGAGAGCTTCACCCTGACCCTGCCCGGTATCGCCGGCATCATCCTCGCCATCGGCATGGGTGTTGACGCCAACGTCATCACTGCCGAGCGAATCAAGGAAGAGCTGCGCAGCGGCAAGAGCCTTGACGGCGCCCTCAAGAGCGGCTTCGCCCGCGGCCTGACTCCCATCATCGACGGCAACGTGACCATCGTCATCGTCGCCATCGTGCTGATGGGTGCCTTCGGCCCGTCTGACGGCTTCTTCGCCAAGGCCCTGCACTTCGTCTTCTTCGCCTTCGGCCCCTCGACCGCAGGCACCATCTACGCCTTCGGTTACACGCTGCTCACCGGCGTGCTGCTCAACTTCGTGTTCGGCATCTTCGCCACCCGTACCATGATCCGGGGAGCTGCCTCGATCAAGGCTCTGCGTGACCCCCGCCTCTACGGTGCCGATGCTCCCGGCAAGATCCCGGCAGAGAAGAAGCAGGTCAACTTCGTCGGCCTGCGCAAGCGCTTCCTGACCTTCTCCGCCTGCCTGATGGCAGCCATCGTCCTCTGCGCTGTGGTGCTGGGCGTCCATCTGGACACCGAGTTCACCGGCGGTGCGATGATCACCCTGAGCTACGAGAACAGCTTTGAGATGTCTGCCGTCCAGAAGACCGCCTCCGAGGCACTGGGCAGCAACGGCCTGACTCTGCAGACCGGCGAGAACGTCGCGACAGGGGAGCAGACTCTGAAAATCTCGATGCCCGGCACCGAGACGGTCACCACCGACGAAGTGCAGACCCTGCTGGACTCCCTGAATGAGAGCTGCCCGGACAACTCCTTTGCACAGCTCTCTCTGAGCAATGTCAGCGCCGCAATGGGTACCAAGTTCCTCCAGAAGAGTCTGGTGGCCGTGGTGTTCGCACTGGTGCTCATCCTCGCCTACATCGCCTACCGCTTCAAGAAGATCGGCGGCCTCACCGGCGGCATGATGGCTGTTCTGGCCCTGCTCAATGACCTGATGGTGGTGTTCGGCACCTTCGTGCTGCTGCGCGCCCCGCTGGACGGCAACTTCATCGCCGCCATGCTCACCATCCTCGGCTACTCCATCAACGATACCGTCGTCGTCTACGACCGTATCCGTGAGAACCGCGGCCTGCTGGGCAAGAAGGCCAGCTTCGAAGAGCTGGTCAACCATTCCGTCAACCA
>OOAL01000178.1_pt1 | contig 20573 bp, 28 predicted proteins | sample 1670981 | NCBI WGS metagenome assembly OOAL01 (sample SAMN06348110, study PRJEB24527) | human gut metagenome | biome: human gut; feature: ankylosing spondylitis patient; material: feces | host: Homo sapiens | place: China | collected 2015-10 | reverse complement strand
TAAATGTCATAGATTATCCGGTCATGGGCGGTAATGTGTCGAGACCATGTAATATCCCCACCGCCCCTTAACGCTTCGGGATGCCCAAGCCCAGTCTTAGGGTGCTCTAACAATTCTTTGTAGATTTTCTTATACTTCTTGAACAAATTGGGGTTTGATTTCTTCCATTTGGCAATCACCTTATCCACCCCGTCGGAAACCCTAATTGTGTACATCATAGACTATCGAAATAAGCGTCAATATCCTCACTGCTTTTGAGGGTAACACACTTTCCGGATTTGATTTCTTCCCTTGCCTTGTCAATCCTTGCTTGCAGCTCCGGGGTTATCATCAAATCTTCACGACCAACTTTTACCAAAGCGTAAATCTCGTTTTTCCTGCGAATTAGTACCTGCTCGCCATTGTCAGCTTTGGTGAAAGACGCTGCGAGGTTGTTACGGTATTCTCTTACTGATAATGCTTCCATATCTGTTTGCTTTTAAATTCAGCACAAAGATAGCTATATTTCAATAAAATACAAACATTTTGTACACAAACGTGTACACGCCATAAAAACCCGTTTCCAATCCTACCGCCCGTTGGTTGGTTTTGCTTTGCTCTTTTTCCCTATCGTTTTTCTTTTTCCGACAGTAAATCAACCACTTAGCTCTATAAATTCCCCTTGTCTGTTATAAGCATCGTCTGTAATATGCTCTATCACTTCTTCGCAAACGCCTATAAATAAAGGGATTAGAACATGTGTTTCCCCACACTTTGGGAGTTTAGTCCCCACACTTTGGGAGTTTAAAAGTAAATTAGTCCCCACACTTTGGGAGTTTTACCCCTCTTTTTTTGTTTTAATGTGGGGATTGTGTATATTTGCAGCAAATCAATCGTTTATGAAAAAGAAACTACCTATTACCAAGAATAAAGATGTTGTTGTTTCATGGGTATATACATGGTCAAAACAGCAAGACATGTCCATACACGAACAAAGAATAGTTCTTCGCATACTGGAAGCGTGCCAAGCTGAACTAAAGGGAGTAAAACTGAAAGATTATGCAGGCACGAAACGCAAGTTTGAGCATGGACTTTGGGATGTTGATGCACAAATGCATGTATCTGACGTTATTTTTTCCGGACGTGATTACAATGAAATCATAGCCGCACTCGATTCTTTGGCAGGACGTTTTTTTACTTACGAAGATGACGAGGAATGGTGGAAGTGCGGATTTATATCTAACCCAAAATATAAAAAACGCACTGGCATTATAACCTTTCGTGTGTCTAACGACCTTTGGGATGTGTTTACCAAGTTCGCCAAGGGGTACAGAGAATTTGAGTTAAACAAGGCTCTTGCGCTACCTACTGGGTATTCCCTTAGGTTTTACATGTTAATGAGTGGGCAGGTGTACCCTTTGGATATATCCCTTGAAAACTTGAAAGACCGTCTTGGCATACCTGCGGACAAATACAAGGACAAGAACGGAAAAGACAGAATAGATCATTTTGAGGAAAGAGTTTTGAAACCAGCAAAGGCTGCGCTTGATGAGAGCTGCCCATACACTTTCAACTACGTGAAAGTGCGTGAAAACCCAAACAACAAACGTAGCAAGGTGACCGGGTTTAGGTTCTACCCGGTCTATCAACCACAGTTCAGAGATGAAGAACTGGAAGGGAAAGAATTGCAAGCAAAGGTTACAGCACGATATCAGATAGACAGCCATGTGTACGAGTACCTCCGTTATTCCTGCGGCTTCACATCGGAAGAGATAAACCGGAACAAAGAGACATTCATAACGGCACAAGAAAAGATAACCGACCTTATCGGAGAACTGGCTCTCCTAAACGGAAAATCACGAGAAAAGAACAATCCGAAAGGGTGGATTATAAACGCCCTTAAAGGGAAAATCAAGGATAAGTAACAAGATTACCCGGCTGAAACACTCCGGGTAATCTTGTCAAATCAGAGGAACGATTTCCATTTCTACACCAAGTTCTTTCATCTGCTGTTGTATTTCCTCGCTGCTTAGTTTCTCTCTCGCCAGTGCAAGCCCATGAAAGGCGTCCCAGCCTGCCGGCTTCGAAACGATACTACCGTTTAGGACGGCATGGGTGATTTCGCCGCCGGACTTCGCACCCTTGTTCAGTATGAAGAAGAACCGGGGTTCTTCGTGTTCCGTTGTTCCCATAATTCGTAAAGTTAGATGTTTATTTATTCCCCTTTTGTTCCCTTGCCTGCTCTTGGTAGTATTCATAATACTGCTTGTAGTTGTCCCGGTCTTTGGCTGCATCCGTCCAAAGATAGCACATGAAACAAGCGAACAATAGGGAGATAACAGCACAAAGGATTGAGTAGAACGAAATTCGTTTATCCACATAGCCACCGCTTTTCATCCTGTTCCCCTGCCGTTCAAAGTCCGCTAACACGTTTTTTAGGCATTTTTCAGCACTTTCAAGGCTTTCCCCGTCTATCTGTACCTTTTTGGATGTTGCGTCCTCTATGCGTTTCGTATAGGCTTCCACACGCTTCAATTCTTGATATACCAGTTCTACCGCAAGCTGCGGGTTCACTTTCGGGGTGGTGTCTTTCCTGCGTGGTCGGTATTGTCCTTGCTTAGAGGTGGAAACCTCCTTTTCCGGACGTGAGTTTGTTTCCATGTGATATGTTCATTGAGTTATACTTCAGTTTGCTTTGTGTCCTCTCGATATGGGCGAAAGTGTAGCCTTTCCCTATCTCGCTTGCCTTGTACTCCGTACCGCTCCGGGCTGTGACATAGTAGCCGTTAAGTTTCCCGGTGCTTGCCCTGGCTTCTCGGATCTTGAAGCCCAGTTTACCAAGTTCTTCTTGAAATTTGGTTAAGTCAAAACCCTGCATTTTCTTCAGTACGCTGTTCATGGCTTCCTTGATTTCCTCTTTGTTGGCTTTGCCGATGTCCTGCGACTGCACGAAGTTCCGCTCCTTGGCTATGGCGTTGGCGGCTTCCGTTGCCCGTTTACCTATCCAGTTGTCCCGGTAGAGTTCCCCGGAAAGGGATATCCGGTTTGCCAGTATGTGCAGGTGGGCTTGTTCTTTCTTACTCTCTGTCCTACTGTGTTTGATGATGATGTACTGGTGGTTCACCAGTCCCATGCGCTGCATGAAGTCGTTGCCAAGTTCTGCCCAGTCCGCATCGGTGAAGCTGGAACTTTCCTCTATCGAGGGGCTGACCTCAAAACGCAGGCAGTTGTTCTTTACGTTCGGAAAATCAGTGAAGTAAGGTTTCATCTCCTGCACCATTTCCGCACCCGTACACCCGTAAAGCTCATGCCGGGCTATCTCGGTGGCTGCTGCCTGCCCGTCTATCTCCTTGGCAAGGTCATACTCCAGTGCCGCCACGCCATGTGATATGCTTTTCCCTTTCCCTATCATCGTGAGAGTATTTTTTGGAGTTCTGTGATTAGTGCCCGGTTCTCCTCGAACACTTCCCGGTACTGGCGACCACCAAAGTAGTTGTTCAGTCTTTGAAGTGTCCCCTTCAGCCGGGCGATATCCCGGAAAAGTTCCCGTTCTTCTTCTGTGTACCTCTCCCTGGGACGCCCACCAAGGGATAAACTGCGGCAGTACTCCGATGTGCTCAAACCGCACCGGGCTGCCTGCTCCGAAAGTGCCGCCTTTTCAAGTGCGGTGCATCGGAATGTAATCTTTTCGCTCCGTCTTACTTCCATGCCACAAAGGTAATCTTAAAATCTTTTTGAGCAAAGCGAGAAAAGCAAGAATTGTCCGACAAGGACACTTCTTGCTATATATACACATGCCGCATGGGAATACATCCACGCCAACCGCCCAGCAAAAAGCCCCGGCGTGTTAGAAAATCCCCCACAGCCTAACAAATTCTACCCCATTTCTACCCAAGGGGATTACACGCCGCAGAAGTCATCCGGGAACATGTCTTCCAGTTCGTCCAAATCAATGGTTTCTTCTTCGGACACCTCCACCCATTCAATGTTTTCTTTCCCTCTTATCGCACATGAGTACATCTCGGCGGCGGCAAGAGAAGAGAACACCTCGTGCATAGGCTCGCCGTTCTCTAACCAGTAAACACAATATTCGACCATAACAGTTTTATCATTTATCGTTGTAATGCCCCTCTACCTCCAAGATGTAGACCTCTACCACTTCCTCGTAAATGTCATAGATTATCCGGTCATGGGCGGTAATGTGTCGAGACCATGTAATATCCCCACCGCCCCTTAACGCTTCGGGATGCCCAAGCCCAGTCTTAGGGTGCTCTAACAATTCTTTGTAGATTTTCTTATACTTCTTGAACAAATTGGGGTTTGATTTCTTCCATTTGGCAATCACCTTATCCACCCCGTCGGAAACCCTAATTGTGTACATCATAGACTATCGAAATAAGCGTCAATATCCTCACTGCTTTTGAGGGTAACACACTTTCCGGATTTGATTTCTTCCCTTGCCTTGTCAATCCTTGCTTGCAGCTCCGGGGTTATCATCAAATCTTCACGACCAACTTTTACCAAAGCGTAAATCTCGTTTTTCCTGCGAATTAGTACCTGCTCGCCATTGTCAGCTTTGGTGAAAGACGCTGCGAGGTTGTTACGGTATTCTCTTACTGATAATGCTTCCATATCTGTTTGCTTTTAAATTCAGCACAAAGATAGCTATATTTCAATAAAATACAAACATTTTGTACACAAACGTGTACACATCATAAAAGACTTATAATCCCCTTACTTTCAATTGGAGCAAGGGGATTATTGTTTGTTACTCTTCTTGGTGGTTCATGGTTTTTCGGTCAACGACCCGATGAGTGGTACTGTGTTCGGATGTAGCCGTATGGTCAGCAGCATTGATGTGCCTGAAGGCAAGGAAGGGGATTATTACCGTATCCAGCATGTTCCGCACGGACAAGTTCGTAATGTCACTTATTACTCCGAAGGGCAGCAACGTTTCCGCCATTGCCTGGTCTATACACCGGCAGAGTATGAAACGAATGCAAAGAAACGTTATCCGGTGCTCTATTTGCAACATGGTATGAGCGAAAACGAAACGGGTTGGAGCAATCAGGGGTTGATGCATAATATCCTCGACAATCAGATAGCGTCGGGCAAATGTGTTCCGATGATTGTGGTAATGGAAAGCGGAGATATAGAGGTAGGGTTCCGTCCAAGACCCGGAAAGGATGTAAATGCGGAGCGTAATTTATATGGAGCTTCGTTTGCCACGTTAATGATAAACGATTTGATTCCTATGATAGACAAGACATTCCGCACGTATGCCGATCGTGACCATCGTGCCATGGCCGGTTTGTCATGGGGTGGCAAACAGACATTCGACATCACGTTGGCCAATTTGGATAAATTCTCGTACATAGGTGGTTTTAGTGGCGCTATTTTCGGTTTGGATGTGAAGAATGCTTTCGACGGGGTGTTTACTGATGCCAAAAGCTTTAATGAGAGAGTGCATTACCTTTTCTTAGGGTGTGGTACGGAAGAGAACATGGGTACCAAGCAGTTAGTGAAGAACCTCCGCGACATGAATATCCGTGTGGACTTCTACGAGTCGCAAGGTACGGCTCACGAATGGCTGACGTGGCGCAGGTGTTTGAATGAATTCATCCCTCATCTGTTTAAAGGGAAGCAGAGATAATCCTGTTTCCAGACACATTATACAATGAATATCCCGAAACAGTCCAGGACCGGCATGGTGCAGAGTATCGCATCAATATATCTGGTCGCTGCTCTGGTTCGGGACAAGAGATGGGGGAGAGCTCTTATCTTATATCCCCCTACTCCATCTTAATATTGGCCAATTTCATTTTTGACATTAATAAATTTTAGCTCTTTATCTTTATTTTTCTTGCAGTTTATTATGTTTTCCTTTTAATACACCAATACCAAATGGTATAGGGGATTGGTGTATTAAAAGAAAAGCTGCGTATCTCTATCCTTTTGGTTTTCTCCCCTTCCCTACTCTATTCCTTTTTCCGTTTGCTTTCTTCAATTCTTTTTCTAGAGTAAGATCTGTAACAGCACTGTATATCTGTGTCGTTTTGACACTCTGATGACCTAGGACTGTCTGGACAGTGGTAATACTGACTCCTCTGTATAACAATAATGTTGCACAAGTATGGCGGGCTGTGTGGAATGTCATTTTCTTTATTCCGACTTTTTTGGCAATCCTCTTCAAGACCCTATTGGCTTGCTGATTACTGCCTACATGAAACAACACTCCCCTTGTTCTTGAGATTGATTTTGCCAGTTTCAGCGCCTTGCCTTCGAAGATTGTACTTAACGGTATACGAATCTCCTTGTTTGTCTTATACATTTTAAGGACTATCCATCTTTTGTGATTGATAGTGCAGATATTCTGCTTTGTAAATATGCGCACATCCGAATATCTCAGGCCAGTATAACAGCTGAAGAGAAAAGCGTTTAAAACTTCATTAGGCTCTGATAGGCTTTCTCGATATTTTTCCAGTATCTCAAGCTCCTTCTCTGTAAGTGCATCTCTATGTACTTGTTCCGTTCTGATTGTATAGTTCAAGAATGGGTATTCTGTGATTATTCCCTTCTTTCGTGCTACATTAACATATCGCTTGAGTGACTTCATGTGCCGTGCTATCGTATTTGTTGACAGCCTACATTCCTCACGCATGTAAATCTCAAATTTTAGGAGAAAGTCACTTGACATTTCCTGGAGACTTGCATTCGGTGAAAAGCCTTTGATTTGGTTCAGCGTATCCAAATGGAGCTTTTTGGTACTCTCCCTGACAGCGGCAATCTGGATTTCCTTCTCCATAAACTTGACTAAGCTATTCCCCTTCTTCCCTATTGTCCTAGCTGGTGCTGCGAGATTATTCAAATTCCCATAGCTCATTATATGGTTTATGCCATTTATCTGCATCTGGATTAGTAGAGCGCCGTTATTGTCCAGTCCCATTTTGCGTAACTCACTCAGAAAATTGCTTATTGCAGTTTCGATATCCATCACTTTGTCTGCCGTTTTTTCATGACGCAAAAATAATACAAATTTGCTTTTGAACAGCTGTCTTGCCGATTATGAGGATTATTATGTTCTTTTTTCACACAACAAGTACAAGAAAGCTCATATACCAATTGAAGTACATTACTAATAGGATGAAAATTGATATGTTTATACTATAGTATTGCAATACTATAATGTTATAGCATCGTAGTGTTGTAATGCCACGGAGTTGTAATCTTCACATTTTTGATATTGTAATGCTATTATATTTTAATATTATAATATTTATATGCTATAGTATTAACAATGCTACAATATTGTAATGTTATTATATTATAACTCTTTTATATTATAACTCTTTTATATTATAACGTCATAATGTTACATTATTATTAATATTGTAGAATTGCAATATTACAGAGTTTATATGTCATAACATTAAAATATTATAATATTAGAATGTTACAGCATCAAATAAAGAACTTATGTGTATATTTGAAGCATTAAATGCAAGAAATAAAACGTGAATGATATGGCAACAGTAATTTCTAATCTAAATTTCAAAGGTGGCGTAGGGAAGACTACTACTACAATCAACTTAGCAACAGCCCTTTGGATAATGGGGAAAAGGGTTTTAATGATAGATACAGATCCTCAATGTAACCTAACAAATCTTGTGGGGTTTGACCAAACAGAAAATGATAGTACAATATACGAGTGGATTACTCAGGATGATTGCTCTATTCCTGTTTATGAGCACTATAAGGGTTTTTGTTTTATTCCTGCACACAAAAAACTTCGCGACATTGAAATAGACTTGATGAAACGAAAAAATAGGGAAAGAATATTGACTAAAAAATTATCGCTAATCAAAGATAACTTTGATTACATTTTAATAGACTGCGCACCTAAAGACGGCATCGTGAATGATAATGCAATGAGTGCGAGTGATAGCGTATTGATACCAGCTGAATGCTCCGGCTTCTCTCTGCAGGGCATGCAAGACCTGCTTGATTCAATTCAGGATGTGAAGGAGAATATTAATGAGAAACTGGATATACTTGGGTTTCTTGTGATCAAGTATGACAAGAACACACGTATAAGTAAGCAGACGCTTGAATATTTTAACCATGCATATCCCGGTAAGATATTCCAGACTAAAATCAGGCGGAATGTTAAGTTTGACGAAACACCTCTGAGACATAAAAGCATATTTGAGCATAGTATAGACGCCAATGGCGCCGAGGACTACATAAGCCTTGCTGAAGAAATAACAGGGGAGACAAGACCTGAGGACTGGAAAGAAAAAATTCTTAGTGCATGGTTGGGAGAACATCCGGATGATGAAAGCGTAATCGAACAGTTGAATAATCTCAAAAAATAATAGACTATGGCCAACAAGAAAGTAACAGATTTGGGGATATCCAGTTATATGGAACAAATTCAATCAAATAAGCCCAAAGCGGAGAATAAAAAAACAGCCTCTCTAGAAAATAATGAGGAAATGAAAGAAGAAAACACTGCCGAGACGGTTGCTAAAGGTGAAAAAGCAATAAGCGAAGTCGCCACAGTTGTGGAGAATAAGGACAGTACCACAGAAACTTTATTAAGAAATGCCATTCTGACATCGGAGACTCTATTTCGTCTCGAGCAGGTTAAAAAATTAAAGAATAGCACTGCAAAGAAAGGTGAGCGGATAAGCATTGCAAGGTTAATGGGTACGATCATAGAAGAATATCTTGATGATAAATATCCTCAGACCAAAGAGCTGTACAAGTTAATGAAGAATATGACCTCCGAAAATATTATAAATGGATGAGCTGCAATTAATCCAAAGCAGGATATATGAGATCCGGGGCCAGAAGGTAATGCTGGACTTTGACCTGGCAGAAATGTACGAGGTGGAAACACGAGTTCTCAATCAGGCGGTGAAGCGTAATATCGAGCGTTTCCCGGAGGACTTCATGTTTCAACTGACAAAAGAAGAAACATTGAATTGGAAATCACAAATTGTGATGTCCAATTCTATAAAGATGGGTATGAGACGTTCTCCTTATGCTTTTACGGAATTAGGAGTTGCTATGCTTAGCAGTGTTTTAAATTCAAAGGCAGCCATACAAATCAATATGAGTATCATGCGTGCCTTCGTCGCCATCCGCCAGCTGATAGCCAATCCACCGGTAGACAGAGTGGGAGAACTGGAAAAGCAAATGCAGGAACTTCGGGCCTACATGGAAGAAGTTTTTACCGATTATAACGACATCAACGAGGATACCCGGATGCAACTGGAGATGATCAACCAGACGTTGGCCGAGCTTCAGGTCAGGAAGAAGGTTGAAGAGAAACCACGTAACCCGATTGGATTCCGGGCCTATGAATAGTCGTTTTTCCCTATTCGTCAATACGTAAATATTATAAATTATGATTCCTATCTTCAATGATATACAAAAGAAAAAGGCTGACTTCATCATTACGAACAAGCACGCTAAACTTTCTTCATTGACATCTTCCGAGATAAAGGACCTGGCAGTAGTGTGGTGTTATTACTCTGGAAAGATAGAGGGAAACACCTACACATATGTGGAGACAGAAGCTTTACTGAAAGATAATATCACATCGGAAAAGAGATATGAGGACGCCAAGATGCTGAAAAACCTCTATAATACTTTTGTTTCCGAAATGGAATATATCAATAAGGAGCATAATCTGGAGCAAATAGGTGAACGTACCTTGTTTCGGTTACATCGTACCATCTCCAGTGAGTTGGTATCCAGTGAAGAGTCCGGTATGCTGCGCTCCCGTGCTGTACGGATTACCGGTACGGAATATATCCCGCCAAAAGAAATCCGGGAGATACGGATGGCCTTAAACGAAATATTCTTTAACCAGGAATTATATAGCAATCCACTGGAGAGAGCCATTTATCTACATTGTAATATAGCCAAGCTCCAGCCCTTCATTGACGGGAACAAACGTACCTCACGTATGATGGAAAGCATCGTTATGATGAATGCTGATTTGATTCCGGTATATTCCGCAAAGGATGCGGATATCCTCCACTATAGGAAAGGACTGATTTCTTTCTATGAAACAGGGAATTATTCCGGATATACGGATTATTTCCTTAACCGGCAGATAGAGCGAATTAATGAATTATCTTTGTCTGGAGAACCTACTTTTGACCTGAACAAGAATAGGTAGGAGGGGTGGACTATGGTTTGGAACTTTAATAACTAATAAAAAAATACTATGGCATGGAAAGTTACTGAGAAGAACATCAAGATTCATACAATCATTGACGGCGTGGATTCCGTAGAAGACACGAAAGCTATGATTTCTTATCGAAAGCTAAAAGCTCTCGGTGCAAAACGTAGAGTTTATAAAAATACAAAGGAAGTATTCTTTCTTATTGAGGCAGACTATAATTTAACTTTGTAATTCCCTATTAGTCAACTTAAATATTAAAAATATGAATACACAGAAAGCAATACTGGCTATTGACGCTGTTACGGCAGCAATCGTCAATGGGGTAATCAATACCGCCTTCATAGATAAATTAATTTATGGAGAACTTGACAATGAATTATACAAGCACGTCCTGAATAAGTGGGCGAGCAAGAAAGGTGATGTATTTGATTTCTACCTGAACAGTAACGATGATATAAAAAGATGGCTGCTTGAGGCTCTGGACGTGGAAGTAGAGCCGGATAAATACCCGGACTATGACAGCCGGATAACAGCACAAATTTGTGAAGGTAAAAACCGTTCGGAGATATATCCTTTTGAGACAGAAATTGTACATTCTTTTTTTCTCTTCGGATATAACCATAGCCTTGATGAACTGAAGAAAGTCAGTCCTTCAGCGTGGCAAACAGTAAGCGATAACAATATAGACCGGTATGGCAATTATAAGAACTGGTCACAGTTTTGGGAAAGAGCGAGTAGGGAAGATAAGGAATTGCTTTTGAATTATATGAACCAATAACAGGAAAGATATAATAATGGGGAATCAAGGAGAAATCATATTATACCAGCCAGACGAAGAAATAAAGCTGGATGTTCGTTTGGAAAATGAAACGGTATGGCTTTCTATTGATGAAATGTCTCATTTGTTTGGCCGAGATATTAGTGTCATTGGAAAACATATCCGGAATATCTTCAAAGAGGGAGAATTGATAAAGGATTCAGTTTGGGCAAAATTTGCCTATACTGCTTCTGATGGTAAGACTTATCAAGTGGATTATTATAATCTTGATGTAATTATATCTGTCGGATATCGGGTAAAGAGTCAACGGGGTACTCAATTTAGACAGTGGGCAAACAAGGTGTTGAAAGAATACCTTTTGAAAGGCTATTCCATCAATCAACGTATTAACCAACTGGAGAATAAAACGGATTCAAGGCTGACTGCCCATGACCGGCAACTGGAAGAGCTAACAAATAAAGTCGATTTCTTTGTCCGCACATCCCTTCCCCCGGTAGAGGGCATCTTCTTCGACGGCCAGATCTTCGATGCCTATAAATTCGCTTCGGATCTTATCAAGTCTGCCAGACAGTCGCTTGTACTCATTGACAACTATGTTGATGAGAGCGTGCTGCTCATGCTGAGCAAACGGCAACCGGGAGTAACGGCCACCATCTACACGCAGCGCATCACTCCGCAGTTCCGGCTCGACCTTGACAGACATAAGGACCAGTACCCGCCCGTCGATGTCCGGACATGCAAGCTCTCTCATGACCGTTTCTTGATTGTGGACGATGCTGTATATCATATCGGCGCATCACTGAAGGACTTAGGAAAAAAATGGTTCGCGTTCTCAAAGCTGAGCTTGCCCGCAGAAATGATAACCAATTTACTTTAGAATATGGAAGCAACAGAAATTAATCATAAGATACGTATAGGGAAAAGAATTGCCGAACTCCGGAAGGAGAAAGGGTTGTCGCAATTTAAATTAGCGCAACTAACTGGAATAGATTCATCTAACATTGGAAAAATAGAACTTGGCAAATATAACCCAAGTCTAGAAATATTGAGTCGTATAGGTGATGCTTTAGGTGTTGAAATTGATTTCAGACCCATTTAGCGACTAGTGTGTTATAAAACATAGCATATATCGGTAATTTTTATTACGGGTATATTTGCCTATACTCTTTTTATTTGTATCTTTGCAGAGTAATACTAATAAAGCTATATAAATGAGAACAGCGACATTGATTGAACCCTACTTAGGGTACCGGAACATTATTCTAATCGAGAAATGGGATACCAAGTGGGAAGTGGAGATTTGCGGAAGTGGCAAACATATTTGGGTGTATGAGGATGAGTTCATAGAGGACAAATAAAACAGAATGGTTATGTTTGAAAGAGAGATTGAAAGGTATAATACCTTATTGAGAGAGTATAAAACCACCGTCATTGATAAATTCAATGTAGAGGATCTGAAAGAGTACAATGAGATACTCTTCTCAGCTCATAGCTGTGCAATCGAAGGCAACACCTTCTCTGTAGATGACACAAGAGCTTTGAAAGAAAAAGGGCTGGGAATGATACCACAAGGCAAAACTCTCTTTGAAGCATTTGAGATACTGGATCACTTCAATGCGTATGATTTTCTAATGGGGCAAACAGAGCTGCCACTAACAGAACAGTTAGTTAAGGAGACACATCGGATTCTGACCCAGCATACGCTAACATACCGATATAAAGATGCAGTGCCAGGAGAATATACCAATACTGACATGGGAGCTGGTGATACAATTTTTGGCGATCATGAAGAACTGATTGCCCGTGTTCCTAAGCTAATGGAAGCTACACAGAAAGCAATAGAACAATTGCCGGTACATCCCATAGAAATTGCAGCACAGTTCCATAAGCATTTCATTTTCCTGCATCCGTTCCGGGATGGGAATGGACGGCTTGGACGATTGTTGTCTAATTTCATTTTAGTCAAATTAGGATATCCTATGCTCCTCATTGAAAGTACAGATAGGGAAAAATACATCGGCGCTCTTAAAGCATGCCGGGATGAGCGTAACACAGCCCCCATGGTGGAATTCTTTTTTTCCATAGCCATTGGACGGATGGAGAAGGAACTGGCTCGAAAAAAATCTATGAATGAAGACTATAATTTTGATTTTAAGTAAAATGAACAATATGAAAAAACTGATTATTCCCAGCATTATGGCAACATTGCTTCTCCTGGCTTCCTGCGACAAGGGAAATGACCCCATTCTGCCTGAACCGGAGCCTACTCCTGAGCCTGCACCGGAACCGGACAAGCCTAAAACGATGTTGTGCTTCTCTACAAGCATAGAGATGTTGAACGAAGTGACCACCAGGGGCACTGTTTCCTCTTTTGAACCGGACAGCGAGATAGGGCTATTCTATAATGACACATGCATAAACAGAAGATTTGTTTATGATGGCAAAATATGGAGTGGGGGAGAAGTGGCACTTGCTGATGAGATGAGGGATATTATCTGTTACTATCCCTATTCGTCTGTAATCAAAAACAGCGGAGAGATTCCTATTGACATTGGCTCCCAGACAGATTACTTGGCTGGTTCCGCATCGGTTGGAGCCGAAAAGCCTGAAGTGGAGGTCAAGATGAAACATCTGCTCTCCTTGGTTCGGATAACTATCAAGAAAAACAATTATATCGGAGATGGGCATATTGAATCCCTGACCTGGAACGGCATCCATACCACTGCAAAGTACAACGCTGCAAACAATACCACCACTCCGATGGGCAGCAAAGGCAGCTTACTGGCAGGTGGCAACTATTACCTGGATGACACCAAAGACCCCATACCCGTTGAAACGATCATGCTTCCGGTAAACTCCGCAAAAGGAATAACCCTTACCGTTGTTGTGGACGGAGAAGAACGTGTCTATGACATTCCCGAAAGTCACCAATGGGAGGCAGGCAAAGCCTATACCTATACATTGACGCTGAAAGGGGGATATAATAGCCCCATTGACTTGGAGGAGTTTCCGATTGATGTCGGCTATTGGAGCACTTTTGGCAAAACTGATGATATTGTCCTTGGCAATTCTGAAGGTAACTGGTTTGATATTGAGCCTGGAGAAGTATCATATGGTACCGACATCTATCGGAATGAGGGATTTATGTTCGGATTCTACGGATACTGGACCGGCTTGGATCTGGAAACCGGGAATATGCCGGATACATGGGAAGGGGACTTCCGTATGGTGCTCATGGACAATACCGGGAATATAGTGGATAAGTTCCAGCCATGTTCCATTGTTGCTGAAAATGGCGCCATGATGAAAGGGACTGCAAGAAGATCCTATGTAACGGCTCCAGCAGGGACTTATGAACTTGGCGTGCTTTTCCGGAAGAAAGGGGAGACAATTTGGCAGAAGGCCAATCACCTTGATAAAGTAACCAGGGAGGATATGACATTTACCATTAAGGAGCAGACTGATTTGCCGGCTCTTCGTATGATTCAGGTGGAGGAAGAGACCAATACAGGAGTAGTGATACATAACCGACCATACGACAGTAATTTCAATATTACCTATGTTCTGTCCAATCGGGGGAAAATTCCATTGAAAGGTGAGATAAAGGCTGTATGGGAACGAACTTTTGATTATACCGGGCACTGCTATCGTCCGTCTTCAAAGAGGACAAATACAGTGAATGATAATGAGTGGCAGGATGAGATTGGCCGAATGTCTATTGACCTGCAGCCGACAATCCGTTTCTGGAAAGGGAGCATGCCATGTAGATTCCCACAAAAGAGAGAAATGCCTAGAACTTCAAATGGAATAGGATATTGTATGCCAATGGTTCATCTCTACTGGAAAGCGGAAGGAAGTGGAGAATGGATACTGCTCCGGTGCGATTTGGATGAAATTCTGGCAGCTAAAGTAAATAGCAGCCAAGAAGAGTCAAATCTTTTTGGTATTTCCCTCAATTATATTAGTTTTGAACAATCTCATTGGAATAATCAATAGGTATGCATTAGTGTAATCAATCGACAATAAATTCTTTATGGACGAGCTGCAATTAATCCAAAGCAAGATATATGAGATCCGGGGCCAGAAGGTAATGCTGGACTTTGACCTGGCAGAAATGTACGAGGTGGAAACACGAGTTCTCAATCAGGCGGTGAAGCGTAATATCGAGCGTTTCCCGGAGGACTTCATGTTTCAACTGGCAAAGGACGAATGGCAAAATATGTCATCACAATTTGTGATGACATCACGAAATAAACGACCAAAGACTGCTATTCCATTGGCTTTTACAGAGCATGGGGTTGTTATGTTATCAAGTGTACTCAGAAGCAATATAGCTATCCAAACAAGTGTTTTAATCGTTCGTGCCTTCGTCGCCATCCGTCAACTGATAGCCAATCCACCGGTAGACAGAGTGGGGGAATTGGAAAAGCAAATGCAGGAACTTCGGGCCTACATGGAAGAAGTTTTTACCGATTATAACGACATCAACGAGGATACCCGGATGCAACTGGAGATGATCAACCAGACGTTGGCCGAGCTTCAGGTCAGGAAGAAGGTTGAAGAGAAACCACGTAACCCGATTGGATTTAGATGATAGTAGAAGAGAATAAATACAGATTCAAATTGGAACTGGATGTTGCAACCGGAATAGAGTCTTTCCCTATGCGTACCCTTTCCTTCGGCTACAAGACCTTAAAGATGCTCAGACAAGCAGCAGCAAGGAAAAAGGAGAGATACTTCGTTTTAGGGGAAAGAAAGTATATCCAGAATGATAAAGGAGAATACGAGCCATTTGCGGTATTCGGGACTACTATTGTCCCACTGTCACAGCTCATGGCCGCTGCCGTCCGGCTTCAGATGGAAGAGGAAGAGAAATACCATCCCGACCAGCCGGAGAAGAGTAAGCAAATTCCCAAGACATGGAAGTGATGAACTATATTCGTCATTTTTAGATAAGTTGAAGAATAGTATTCATCAAAACAAGAATAAAAAATGAGAGATCAAGTAATATTGGCCCGCAATGCAAATTAGTGATAAAAAAGAAAGAACATTGACCTTTGGTAAGTACAAAGGGCAAGAAATAAAATATATCATACTTACTGATATTGGGTATATCGTGTGGTGCTTTGAAAATATCAGGAGGTTTAAACTTACTGATGAAGAACAAGCTATATATGATGCAGTAGCGATAATGATAAAAAAAAGTGATTGGCAAATGACTTTCCCTATGTGGTTGATGTATAAGCATATAAAGAACAGAGATGCTTTTGAAAAGTTAGAAACGCCATTCATAGATAATTTTGCAAATATTGCTTTCAAAGAATTAGAGAAAGATAATCCAATCTGTAAAAGTATTGAGAAATATATTACTTCAAAAACACATCGAAGTAATATTGCCGGAGGTTTTTCGGCAGATGACTTCGTAGTTTATTCAATCGAAAACTTTGATGAAAGTGAACATGTACTTTAACTAATAATAATTTGATTATGAAAACTGAAGAATTGCAAAACAAAAGTTACGAAGAGCTTGTACAGCTCCAACAAGAAGGGAAAATAACATTAGTAGAGTTTGTTGAAGCACAGCCGGAACTAACTGATGCATGGGAAGAATGGATTGATACCCGGCCGATAAGTGACGAGAGCGCCAGAGTCTTTCTTGCTTGGCATGAAGAGTACGCCATGAACCACCAAGAAGAGTAACAAACAATAATCCCCTTGCTCCAATTGAAAGTAAGGGGATTATTATATTTGAAAGGGTAAAGGAAAGTATTATTCCGACTCACATATCATTCATACTTAAACAACAGCTCTCTATTTCATAATTGGAAAGTATTTTTGTACGTATAAAATCAATCTTTTGCTTAAAGTGTTCAGGTTTAAACTCACGTCCCTTACGTTTAACTTCAGCAACTAAGGCACGTTTATTATCTGCATAGATACCAATAATATCAATTTCGTTCTGATTGGAATTGTTTTTACCTGACCACCAGGAACCAATATCTATAAATTCATGACTTTCCATCATTTTTTTGCGAAAATACATTTCTAGAGTTATCCCAGAATAAGTAGGAAAATCCTTTTTGATAATATCGCCTAAAAGAGTATAGTTTTGAAGCTCAATCAAATTTTGATACTTAACAAAGTAACGAAACCAAAAGCGTAAAAACATATCTGATATCTCATATCTAACGGTTTGGCTACCTTCTTTAGCAAATAGTGGACGCTTCTTTTTGATCAACTCATAGTCTTCTTCCAAACGTTTCAATTGTCCAGATAGACTTATATTCCCCATAAGGCTTTCCATTTCTGTGAGTGTATTCTTTCCATTAGCAATAGATGCCAATATAGAAAAATAATTTCCATACTGTTTTCCAAATTCCTGAATGAGGAGATTTTTCCCTTCAGTGAGAAAAGGAGAATCAGGTTGTACCATAAAATCAACCATTACATCCATGAGACCATGACAACCGTTCTCAACAAGCATCTCGACATATTTTGGTACCCCTCCTGTAAAAGAGTATAGAGCTAATAGTTCTTCATTACACTCCGGTAAAGGTATCCCATTATCTGTCATTATTTCTTTTAATACAGATATTGAAAATGGCATCAATTTTAATATTCGATCAGCTCTGCCAAATAGTGGTTCTTTCTCATCTTTAAATATTTTAGTCATCAAGGTATATACAGAACCACTCACTACTAAATTAATATTTGACTTTAGTCGATAACTATCCCAAATATGTTGCATCTTACTGTACACTTCAGAGTTTATAAAGAAGAACTCCTGAAATTCATCAATTACTAAATTAAATTTCGCTCTAGTACCAACATCCATCAGAAATTGAAATAGTTCGGCGAAAGATATTATGCCATCTGGTACGAATATATTAAGGGCAGTTCTGATCTCCTCAGCGAAACTTTGGCATAATAATGCTTCATTACTCCTAGATACAAATAGATAGACAGTAGGAGTATTATTACAACTCTTTTTAATAAGGCTAGTCTTACCTATCCTACGTCTACCTGTAAGGACTGTGAACATGGAATGTTCATTAAAAGACAATTCTCTTACTTTATTCAGAGCTTCAAGTTCTTCTTCTCTATTATAAAACTTCATTTTTTCTGTTTTTATCAATCAATCAGCCTTACCATTAAAACTTACAACCGTAAGTATTACGGCTATAAGTTTATAAAACAATACAAAAGTACTACAAATATTTCATAATCCCAACTTTATGATTTTATTATAGAAGAATACTTATATGTGTCTATTTCAATACACGCATCCACATCATCTATGTGTTATAACTTGTTTGTTAAAGGAAACACATTACTTTTGCTGTTGTAGTAGTTTTACTTATCATTTTCTTGATAAGTGGCCCCGGCTTTTGTCGGGGCTTTTTTATATTTGAAGGTTAGGTATCATAGTACATTTATAAAATATCCTTGTATTTTTTCAAGGCTTCGTTCTTCATTTCGTTCTCCTCCTTGGTCAGGGCGAACCCCATATACTTGCAGGTGTGGTCGTTGCGCAGAATGCATATACACATACGCTTATAGGTGGGAATATCCCGGAACTCCTCTATGTCGATGTCGTCCAGGTAGTCCATCCGTACCGGCTTCTTGTCTGTCCTATAGTTGGTGCTGTCACCCACCTGGATGGGGATATTGCGGTCTTTCAGCTTCTGTATAACTTCCTCACTGAGCACTCCACCCTTTTCCTTCCAGAATTTGATACTGGTTTCCAGCTTGGCCTGGTATTTTTCCCGGGTGTGTTCCGGCAGGGTCGAGAGCAGGAATTCCATGAATGACTTCCAGGTATATCCATCCGGCAGACGTATCTCTCTCCTTCCTGCAGCACGGGTATTGCCGTAAAGTCCGGCAAAGCCGACTCCGTTTACACGTCCTATCATCCGCCCCCAAGTGTTGGGGTCAATGACTTTATACAAGGCAAGGCTCTCGATGGCCTCACTGATGAACGGACTTGCCACCCGTTGCCGGTCAAGGCTTACCCCGGCTTGATAGTAGAGGTCGTATAGTTTATTGTAATCCCATCGGAACTTGCCGTTGGCAACCCATATGTCCTCCGTTTTCCAGTCGAACAGCGGGTATAGGTTATATACATCCTCGTCGATTTTCGTGCTCCATTCGTAATTCTTGTACCGTTCCCTCTCCTTTCCGTATATGGTCCGCCAGCGGTTGTAGCTCTCCTGGGTACGTATGCCTACCAGACAGCAGGTACGCCGTGCGGCTTTCCGTTGATGGAGCCAACGGGAGAATTCCAACTGAAATTCATAGTCCCACATCCTACGGTTGTAGAACGGGAAGTCGTTTACGGTCATTGCCTCCTCCGGCATCTCCCTGACCCACGCTTCCTTTTTCGTTTCGTCCCAGGGACGCCAGTAGTTCTGGTACATGGAGGTGCAGGTCGGCACACGGAACGGCACGCAGACACGGTACACGTCCAGCATGTCCTTGTTTGCCTCCAATACCCGGTCCACATAGTCAATGGTCATGCGGTACTGTATCTCATAGTCCATATGGAACATTCCAATCCTGCGTTTCAGCCGGTTCCTACGCATATAGTCCAGACATAAATTCAGCAACACTCCACTATCCTTTCCACCTGAAAAGGAAATGTATATATTGTCGAACTCTTTAAAAATCACCTCCAGTCTTTCTTGGATTAGTTCGTACACATTCTTTAATTCCATAACATCTATAAATACTTTATAACCGACAGCAAAATTAATACAAATCGTCAATAAATCTAACGCCAAATTCACTGTAATTGACACTAAAATTACAATAAAGTTCACCATACAAAACAATAGTTCGGTATCAATACAATCAATAAATCATGCCTATTCTTGCGCTGATGGTTCTGTATATAAGGTTAATCATGGAGGAGGTATTGCTCCAGGACAAAAACATGAAGCTAGTATTTCCATCTCAAGCAGTAAGTTACCGATGACATTCATAAATGTTTCAGACTCATATCCGTCTGGCTTATCAGGGGCTTCATATCCGACTACAATTATAAGTACAACGAAAGAGGTTCTGGTCACAGCGAATAAATAACTAATTTCAGAAGGAAACAAGGCCGGCCTCAATTATGGGCCAGCCTTGTCTTCATAAGCTATGTACTGAAAAAACTCTTCAGGAAATAATTTATTTAATAATCATATTTTCTCCAATCTGCTGATATATCCATATTCCTCGTTGCAGTAAAAGTATAACTATGCAGGCGATTAGTGTCAGAGAAGGTCTTTATTGCCGCTCCGGAATCCAGATAGAATCCGGTACAATAATAATGGGTTACACTATAATCACCTACGATTTCATCTCCTTCAGCATAAATAGTTATCTCTTCACCATATTTTACAGTCTTCGTTTGTGCAGAATATGAAAGACTGCCTGCACTGAATCCTACTTTCCCTTTTCCTCCGGAAGCGCCACCGGCACTGGAATACAATTTGATGGTAACTTGTGAGGGAGCACCATCAGGGTTTGCTTGCCCACTAAACGCGGCACATATATGTGTTCCACGAAGGTAGTCTATGTCTTGGTCAATAAGTTCCGGACTGCTGCTGAATAATTTACCATTTTGGTACCAAC
>OOAL01000005.1_pt1 | contig 186398 bp, 167 predicted proteins | sample 1670981 | NCBI WGS metagenome assembly OOAL01 (sample SAMN06348110, study PRJEB24527) | human gut metagenome | biome: human gut; feature: ankylosing spondylitis patient; material: feces | host: Homo sapiens | place: China | collected 2015-10 | reverse complement strand
TTTCATATAATACACTGATAGTCAAACAAAATACTTCTGACTATTACAAATATACGTAAAATCGGTGGGGAGGAGAAAAAAAGGAAAACAAAAAACGCATGCAATTTTACTCGTATGCGTTTTTTGTTCTGTTTCATAAAAACCGGATGTGTGTTATTGTATGACGATTTCATCCGTAAATAAGAATTGCTTCTTCCCTTGTATGGCATGGAAGCGTACATATCGTGTCTCAGTGGGGGTGCCAATCCAGCCGAAATCACGGAATATCACGTCCTTTCCGGCCTCTTCCTCGCTGCAGATATCACTGCCCAGCAGGGTGAAGTTCTTGCCATCAACAGATGCCCATACTTCCACTTTGGCAGGGAGAAATACTTGTGGGGTACGGATTTGCATGAAGTTGGCCATGACCCGATGTATGGCGGTCACTTCGCCCAGGTCGATAATGGCATCCAAATCATTGGGGCAGAAGCCCTGCCATCGTCCGTCCATGTAGCTTTTGCCGCCGCGAAGTCCGTCGAGGAGACCGGCGTCACCGCCGCCTTTGTATACTTCTTTATGCTGATAGTATCTGCCGCCCGGTGCATAGGTTATCTTTTTGCCTATGCCCTTATGGTAGTCGGTGCGCAGGTGAAGGCTTTTTCCGATAGGCTTTTCTCCGTCGAAAAGGCGTGCGGTCAGCAATATGGAGTCTTTTACGGCAAACGGTTTCTTGTATAACTTGGAAGATACAGTCGGTTCGGAGCCGTCCGTTGTGTAGCGGATGTCAATCGGATGTTTTTCGGAGGTGAGGGACAGCATGATTTTTTTCTTGGCATAGTCAACGGTCTGGCTGGTCTGCACTTGTTCCGACAAGGTGAACGGGTTGTACCCTTTCGTCCGGATGTATCGTATTTCGTTGTTGATACGTCTCTTGAAACTCTCCGGATGCTTGTTCTCCATGGGAGTCCAGCCTACTTCTGCCAGAGCGATGATGCGTGGGTATATCATATATTCGGCATGTTCGTAAGTGGGCAGATATTCAGCCCATACATTGCCTTGCACGCCTAATATGTATTTGCAGATATCACTTCCCAATGAATCGGGAGCCGGGTCGTAGGAGTAGGTCTGTCCGATGGGGATGCAGGCGCCAAACGCCAGCGGCTGTGTCTCAGGGTCATCCTGGTAGTGGTCCAGATAGCAGTGGCTCTCCGGTGTCATGATGGCGTAATGCCCCATGCGGGCGGCGGCAATGCCACCCTCCGTACCCCGCCACGACATGACGGTTGCGTTGGGGGCCAGGCCTCCATCCAGTATCTCGTCCCAGCCGATGATTTCACGCCCTTTGTCGTTGAGGTACTTCTCTATGCGGACTATCATATAGCTTTGCAGCTCACTTTCATCTTTGAGCCCTTCTTCCTTCATGCGCTTCTGGCATTTGGGGCATGCCTTCCAGTGGCGTCTGCTGGCTTCATCACCTCCAATATGGATATACCGGGAAGGGAACAGCCGTATCACTTCATCCAGCACATCTTCGAAGAACTTGAAGGTCTCTTCGTTTCCGATACAGACTTCACCGGATGTATAAGGCTTGCCGGTACAGGACAGCTGTGGATAGGCTGCCAGTACTTCTCCCGAGTGTCCCGGCATTTCTATTTCGGGGATAACGGTGACATGCCTCAAGCGGGCATATTCCAGAACCTCACGTACATCCGCTTCCGTATAGTAGCCTCCATAGGCTCCTTCTTCATCCTTCTCGCAGAAGTGATGGTCATATTTCCCCCAATCCTGCAGATTGGCGGCTTTTCTCCAGGCTGCGAATTCTGTCAGGCGGGGATAGCCCGGAATCTCCAGCCGCCATCCGGCACCGTCGGTCAGATGCCAATGCAGGCGGTTGATTTTGTAGGTGGCTACCAGGTCTATTTGTTTCTTGACATAGTCCGTGTTAAAGAAGTGTCTTGAAACATCCAGGTGCAGCCCACGATAGGGGAATCTGGGTTCGTCCTTGATGGTCGTGACTGGCAGTTTCTTCCCGTTACGGGCAAGTTGTGCCAGGGTTTGCAGTCCATAGAAGGCACCTGCAGCGGAGGAGGCCTGAATGTTTACACCTTGTTTGCTGACTGTCAGGTTGTAGCCTTCGGCAGCGATTGGATTATCCGTTGCGTCCGTTATTTCTATCGTTACAAAAGGGTTCTTGTCGACAAGCTTCATGGGGATGGCAAAGTCCGGCAGATAGGCCAGCAGGTCATTCATGTCGGATTTCGCCAGATTGGTCGAGAAGGTTACCGTAGATGGCAGTTCTACTGTTTTTGACGTTGTTTGGGCATACTGCGGATATGGAACCACACCGAGTTCCTTGGGGGCTTCGCATGCCGTCAGTAGTAAGACGGCCATGGAAACGAGTGTTAGAGTTTTTTTTATTCGTTTCATAAGGGGGTATTGTTAAGTTCGGAGGTAAATATACGGAATAATATGTAAAATAGATAATCTTTACTTCTTAAAATCCTTTTCCGTCGAAAAAACGTTAACACTATTCGTTCGTCTCATAAAAAAGTCCGATATTTGCAGCCATGATTCAGATAGAGACCATATTTGACATATTGTGGAAGGGGTTCATTATCGGCGTCATTGTGTCCGCGCCATTGGGTCCTGTAGGAGTATTGTGTATTCAGCGTACTTTGAATAAAGGACGGTGGTATGGTTTCGTAACGGGGATAGGAGCTTCGCTAAGCGATATTGCATATGCTTTGCTGACGGGCTACGGGATGAGTTTCGTTTTTGATTATGTCAACAAGAACATCTTTTACCTGCAACTTTTCGGAAGCATTCTTCTGTTGGCGTTTGGCGTTTATACGTTCCGCAGCAATCCGGTACAGTCCATCCGTCCGGTATCCATCAACAAGGGTTCCTATTTTCATAACTTCATAACGGCGTTTGCCGTCACGCTTTCCAATCCTCTGATTATATTCCTTTTTGTAGGCCTTTTCGCCCGCTTCGCTTTTGTAAGTGAGGGAGTGCTGGTATTCGAGGCCGTTACCGGATACTTGGCCATCGCATTGGGCGCTTTGGCATGGTGGTTTGGCATTACCTTTTTTGTCAATAAAGTCCGTACACAATTCAACTTGCGTGGCATCTGGATGCTGAACCGTATTATCGGGAGCATTGTCATTGTGGTGTCTGTGGTGGGATTGGTGTTTACGCTGATGGGTGAATCGCTGTATTGAGTGGGAAGGTGAAAAATCATAATTCATACATTTTATCGTGAAGATTGCGCAACAACTGAAAGAAAAGAATATAGCCGAATACCTTATATATATGTGGCAGGTGGAGGATTTGCTCCGTGCCAACGGCTGTGACATAGACCGGATACGCCAGAACATCATTTTGCGCTATCCGGAGGAGGAACGGCCTGCGTTGGAAGAATGGTATGGAAATCTGGCAGATATGATGCGTGCGGAAGGCGTAACGGAAAAAGGACATCTGCAAATCAACCGGAATGTCATTCTGAACCTGACGGAGCTGCATGGCGAATTACTGGCTTCTACGAAATATCCGTTCTATAATGCGGCTTATTTCAAGGCACTGCCTTTTATCGTGGAGCTGCGCCAGAAGAGCGGCCGGAAAGAGGAGCCTGAGGTAGACACTTGTTTCGAGGCGCTTTATGGAGTGCTGCTGTTGCGCTTGCAGAAGAAGGAAATCAGTCAGGGCACGGCAATGGCTATGGAGGCCATCAGCGGTTTCGTCTCGTTGCTTGCCAACTATTATGACAAGGAGAAGCGGGGAGAATTGGAGTTGATGGATAATTGATAATTATGGAGGAAAATATTGTTCATCGTAACATTCTATATATAAGTGTAACTTTATTAAATGAATATTCTGATAACCGGTGCCAACGGTCAACTTGGCAATGAAATGCGAGTGTTGTCGAAAGAAAACGGACAACATGCTTATTTTTTCACTGACGTGCAGGAATTGGACATTTGCGACGAACAAGCTGTGCACGGGTTTGTGAAGGACAACCGGATAGATGTAATCGTGAATTGCGCCGCTTATACGGCTGTAGACAAGGCGGAAGACTATCAGGAGCTTTGCGACAAGCTGAACCATGTCGCTCCGGGCTATCTGGCTGCCGCTGCCGAAGCTTGCGGTGCTGCATTGATACAAGTGTCTACCGACTATGTTTTTGACGGAACCGGACACACCCCCTATACGGAAGAGGCGGCTACTTGTCCCAATTCAGTATATGGTTTTACCAAACTGGCGGGTGAGCAGGCGGTGATGAAGTATTGCAGCCGTGCCATGATCATCCGTACGGCGTGGCTCTATTCCATTTATGGAAATAATTTTGTGAAGACGATGCTCCGTTTGGGACGCGAGCGCGAGACGCTGGGAGTTGTATTCGACCAGATAGGTACGCCGACATACGCCAATGATTTGGCACGCGCCATCTTTGCGGCTATCAGCCAGGGAATCGTGCCCGGCATCTATCACTTCAGCAACGAGGGAGTCTGCTCGTGGTATGATTTTACGTTGGCTATCCATCGTCTGGCAGGTATCAAGAGCTGCAAGGTAAGTCCGCTGCATACGGACGAATTCCCTGCCAAGGCACCGCGTCCGCATTATTCTGTGTTGGACAAGACAAAGATAAAGAAGACATTCGGCATCGATATACCCCATTGGGAGGCGAGCCTTGCCGTCTGCATGAAGAATTTGGAAGAGTGATTATTACTGACTAATTGATATATGGCCAATAACAACGAAATAGAGAGACGGAGAACGTTTGCGATTATTGCGCATCCGGATGCCGGTAAGACATCATTGACCGAGAAGCTGTTGCTTTTTGGTGGACAAATCCAGGTGGCGGGTGCCGTAAAGAGCAATAAGATAAAGAAGACGGCAACGTCGGACTGGATGGATATTGAAAAACAGCGTGGTATTTCCGTTACCACTTCTGTAATGGAGTTCGACTACCATGACTACAAGGTCAACATCCTTGATACTCCGGGTCACCAGGACTTTGCTGAAGATACCTACCGCACGCTGACGGCTGTGGACAGTGTTATCATCGTGGTGGACGGTGCGAAAGGTGTGGAAACGCAGACACGCAAGCTGATGGAGGTCTGCCGTATGCGTAATACGCCGGTGATTATCTTCATCAACAAGATGGACCGTGAAGCCAAAGACCCGTTCGACCTGTTGGACGAGCTGGAAGAGGAACTGCACATCCACGTGCGTCCCTTGACGTGGCCTATCGAGAGCGGTGTCCGTTTCAAGGGTGTCTACAATATCTACGAGCATAACCTCAACCTCTACCAGCCCAGCAAGCAGGTAGTGACGGAGAAGGTGGAAGTGGACATCCATACCGAGGAATTGGACAACCGGATTGGTGCCCAGCTGGCCGATAAGCTGCGTGGCGAACTGGAACTGATAGACGGTGTTTATCCCGAATTCGATAAGGAGGAATATCTGAAGGGTGAGCTGGCTCCTGTGTTCTTCGGTTCGGCACTGAATAATTTCGGTGTGCAGGAACTGCTGGATTGCTTTGTGGAGATTGCTCCCAGTCCCCGTTCCGTGAAGGCGGAAGAACGTGAGGTGGAGCCGGAAGAACCTAAATTTACCGGATTCATCTTCAAGATAACCGCCAATATCGACCCGAATCACCGTTCATGTATCGCTTTCTGCAAAATCTGCTCCGGGAAGTTTGTACGCAATGCCCCGTACTTGCATGTACGTCATGGCAAGACGATGCGTTTCTCGTCGCCTACGCAGTTCATGGCGCAGCGCAAGACAACTGTCGATGAGGCTTGGGCGGGAGATATTATCGGCCTGCCGGATAACGGTACGTTTAAGATTGGCGATACGCTGACCGAAGGCGAGGCGCTTCACTTCAAGGGGCTTCCGAGTTTCTCTCCGGAGATGTTCAAGTACATTGAGAATGCCGACCCGATGAAGCAGAAACAGCTTGCCAAGGGTATCGACCAGTTGATGGACGAAGGTGTGGCGCAGTTGTTTGTCAACCAGTTCAACGGGCGTAAGATTATCGGTACGGTGGGGCAGTTGCAGTTCGAGGTCATCCAGTATCGTCTGGAGAACGAATACAGTGCGAAGTGCCGTTGGGAGCCGCTCAGTCTGTATAAAGCCTGCTGGATTGAGAGCGATGATGCGGCTGAACTGGAAGCCTTCAAGAAGCGCAAATACCAGTACATGGCGAAAGACCGCGAGGGTAGGGATGTGTTCCTGGCGGACAGCGGATATGTGTTGCAGATGGCGCAGATGGACTTCAAGCATATCAAGTTCCACTTTACGAGCGAGTTCTAAGCTATACGATTTTTGCTGACTCACGGCTATAAATGATGCAAGTCGAAGAAAAAGAGGAGGTACAAAGTAATGAAAAACTTTGTACCTCTTTATTTATTGTGGGAAGAAAGTGTTACCTTTGTTTCTGCAACGATTAATATGCATTGATTATGAAAACTGTTGAAGTAAGCTCGTTCCTTACCGATTTTACACCTTACTTATTATAAACACAAAATTTCAAGATGAAACATACCTTCCTTTTTCTCCTGCTGATTCTCCTTCTGGGGCTGACAGCCTGCTCGAAACCTGCCGATAGAACTTTGGTGTATAGTGTGGTGAAAACCTATCAGGATTTGTATAATGCGGTAACAAAGTAAAATCAGCCAAACACGTAGAGAGGCACATTCTCTCTATGTGTTTATTCTTTCTTTTCACTGGCATAAACTCATAAATGATGTCATATTGCAAAGAATAACTTAGAACAATTACCTTGTAGAGATAGGAAGATACAGGTGGCTTCATTATCAGGGGTTTGCGTGTGTCGCTTGTAGAGATTATCACCTTATTCCTCTTATTTAAGCTTTATTTCCCCCCTTCTTCTTGTAGAGATATGGTTTTTGTAATCCTTTGTTTTTGAGTGATTTGTGAAAATCGGTTGTAGATGCCATTTTCTTGTTTTCCCTTGTTTCCCACCCTAACTTTGCAACATCGAATTTGAGAAAAGCAGACGGCTGAATCGTTGAGGCCTCACGATGAAAACTTCTGCTTCTCGGGTGAGACAAGAGAAACAGAATATACCTATTATTAATCATTTAAAACATTACGATTATGGCATTTTTTAAAAGAGTTCAAAAAAAAGTAAACGATTTGTGGTATCCTCAATCAGTAACCTGGGGCAAGGCGGTTACTACCCGTGAAGTGGCAGATGAACTGTCTTTCATTTCTACCGTGACCCGTGGTGACACGTATGCGGTGATGGAGAACTTGGGGCGTGTATTGAGCAATTTCATGGGGCAGGGACGTACTGTGAAGATAGACGGTATAGGCACTTTCTACTATACTGCTACCTCTACCAAAAGAGGGGTGCCGACGGCTGAGGAGGTAAGCGCTTCGCTGATAAACGGAGTACGTGTCCGTTTCCTGCCCGAAGTGGAGCGTAATAGTGGCAATCAGGTGACTACCCGCAGCATGGTGAATACAAAGATTGTTTGGAAAGAGTGGGGTAAGACTTCTACCTCCACCGGTACTACTCCCGGCGACAATACCGGTGGAACCCCCGGCGGCAACGACGGCGACCAGGGTGAGAATCCGTTGGGCTGATTCTCCTTCCTTGAAAGCAATTGATGACTGACACCGTTTTATGCTAAAAGTTTCCCGTACCGCCTCATTGGTTGTGCGGGAAGCTTTACTTTTTAGCATCTTTTATCATTCTTCTCTGCCTTTCTTTAATGGATTATCGCTAATTTCGAGCGATTTTTCGTAAATTCGGCTGAATAACTAATAATTTATAATATGGAAAACTTGAATACAGCACTTTTGCTGATGGTGGTAGGTATGGCAACAGTCTTCGCTATCCTGCTGATTGTTATTAACTTAGGAAAATCTCTTATTGCATTGGTGAATAAATATGCGCCCGAAGAGGTGACACCGGCTAAAGCTGCGGCAAATGGTCCCGCACCTGTCCCCGGTAATATTCTGGCAGCTATCAGTGCAGCCGTAACAGTAGTGACACAAGGTAAGGGTAAAGTTGCTAAGGTAGAAAAAATCTGAAATAATAATCTTATATAAAAACACACCGAATAATTTAGTATGAAAAAGGAAATTAAGTTCAGTTTGGTATTCAGGGACATGTGGCAGAGTGCCGGAAAATATGTACCCCGTGTTGACCAACTGGTGAAAGTAGCTCCCGCCATCATTGAGATGGGTTGTTTTGCGCGCGTGGAAACCAATGGTGGAGGTTTTGAACAAGTAAATCTGCTGTTTGGGGAGAATCCGAATAAAGCCGTGCGCGAGTGGACGAAGCCGTTCCATGAAGCCGGTATCCAGACCCACATGTTGGACCGTGCCCTGAATGGCCTCCGCATGAGTCCCGTGCCCGCCGATGTGCGCAAGCTGTTCTATAAGGTGAAGAAAGCGCAAGGTACGGACATCACGCGTACTTTCTGCGGTCTGAACGATACCCGCAATATCATTCCTTCTATTGGCTATGCACACGATGCCGGAATGATTTCCCAATGCTCGCTCTGCATCACCCATTCACCCATCCATACCGTAGAATACTACACGGAGATGGCACTGAAGCTTATCAAGGCAGGTGCCGACGAAATCTGCATCAAGGATATGGCAGGTATCGGACGTCCGGTTTCTTTGGGCAAGATTGTGGCCAATATCAAGGCGGCGCATCCCGATATTCCTATCCAGTATCATAGTCATGCGGGTCCCGGTTTCAATATGGCAAGTATTCTTGAAGTGTGCGAAGCGGGTTGCGACTATATCGACGTAGGCATGGAGCCGCTTTCCTGGGGTACGGGACATGCCGACTTGCTCAGTGTGCAGGCCATGCTGAAGGATGCAGGCTTCCAGGTGCCCGAAGTCAATATGGAGGCATATATGAAGGTACGCGCACTCATCCAGGAGTTTATGGACGACTTCCTTGGCTTGTACATCAGCCCGCGCAACCGCCTGATGAACTCCCTGCTGATTGGTCCCGGACTGCCGGGTGGCATGATGGGCAGTCTGATGGCAGACTTGGAATCCAATCTGGAGTCCATCAACAAATACAAGGCAAAACGCAACCTGCCCTTCATGAAGCAGGATGAACTGCTCATCAAGTTGTTCAACGAAGTGGCATATGTTTGGCCGCGCGTGGGTTATCCCCCGTTGGTGACTCCGTTCAGCCAGTACGTCAAGAACCTTTCCATGATGAACGTCATTGCTATGGAGAAAGGCAAGGAACGCTGGGGTATGATTGCCGATGACATTTGGGATATGCTGTTGGGCAAGGCAGGTAAGCTGCCGGGTCAGCTGGCTCCCGAAATCATAGAGAAGGCCGAACGCGAAGGACGCAAGTTCTTCACCGGCAATCCGCAGGACAACTATCCCGATGCTCTGGACAAGTACCGCAAGCTGATGAAGGAGAACAAGTGGGAACTGGGCGAGGACGACGAAGAGCTCTTCGAATACGCCATGCACCCGGCTCAATACGAGGCTTACAAGAGTGGCAAGGCCAAGCAGGACTTCCTGGAGGATGTGGAGAAACGCCGTGCCGAACGTGACAAGTCTCCGCTGGACGATGCCAAACCCAAGACGCTCACTGTGCAGGTGGACGGTCAGGCTTACCGCGTGACGGTGGCATACGGTGACATCGACCTGCCCGCTTCGGCCACCGAAAAGGTGACAGCTCCCCCCGTAGGCGAAGGTCAGGACGTTCCGGCTCCGCTCGAAGGCAAGTTCTTCCTGACAAAGAATGCGCAAGAAACCCCGTTGAAAGTGGGTGACAAGGTGAAGAGTGGCGACCTCCTCTGCTATATCGAAGCTATGAAGACATACAATGCCATCCGCGCAGACTTTGATGGAACGGTTGTTGCCATCTGTGTCAATCCGGGTGACTCTGTTTCTGAAGATGATGTATTAATGAAGATAGGATAATGGAAGATATATTTGCAAAACTCTATGATATGACGGCCTTCAGCAACATCATTGCTGATCCGTCGTTCCTCGTGATGTATGCCATCGCTTTCATCCTGCTTTATTTAGGTATCAAGAAACACTATGAACCATTGTTGTTGGTACCCATCGCTTTCGGTGTGCTCATTGCCAACTTTCCCGGCGGCGAGATGGGGGTGATTCAGGCAGATGAAAACGGAATGGTCATGGTAGGCGGGGTGATGAAGAATATTTGGGAGATGCCGTTGCACGAGATTGCGCACGACCTCGGACTGATGAACTTCATTTATTATATGCTGATTAAGACCGGCTTTCTGCCGCCTGTTATCTTTATGGGTGTGGGTGCGCTGACAGACTTCGGTCCGATGCTCCGTAACTTGCGTCTCTCCATATTCGGTGCGGCTGCGCAGTTAGGTATTTTCACCGTACTGCTTTGTGCTGTGATGATAGGGTTCACTCCGCAGGAAGCAGGTGCGTTGGGCATTATCGGTGGTGCCGATGGTCCTACGGCTATCTTTACTACCATCAAGCTGGCTCCCCATCTGTTGGGACCGATTGCCATTGCTGCTTATTCTTATATGGCGCTGGTACCGGTCATCATTCCGATGGTGGTGAAGCTGTTCTGTACCAAGAAGGAATTGATGATTAACATGAAGGAGCAGGAGAAGCTGTATCCTTCGAAAACCGAGATTAAGAATCTGCGTGTATTGAAGATTATCTTCCCGATTGCAGTGACTACGATTGTTGCTTTATTTGTGCCCACAGCAGTACCTTTGATTGGTATGTTGATGTTCGGTAACTTGATTAAGGAAATCGGTTCGGATACAAGCCGCTTGTTTGATGCTGCTGCTAATAGTATCATGAATGCAGCTACCATCTTCTTAGGATTGAGCGTTGGCGCCACGATGACCAGTGAGGCATTCCTGAATTGGACGACTATCGGTATTGTGATTGGTGGTTTCCTGGCATTTGCATTGTCCATTACGGGAGGTATTTTCTTTGTGAAGCTGTTCAACCTATTCAGCAAGAAGAAGATCAATCCGCTGATTGGTGCTACCGGCCTGAGTGCCGTGCCCATGGCAAGCCGCGTCTGCAATGAGATTGCAACGAAATATGACCCGAAAAACCATGTGCTGAATTACTGTATGTCCAGTAATATCTCCGGTGTAATCGGGTCGGCTGTTGCGGCTGGTGTATTGATTTCATTCTTGGGATAAACCTGGTCAGTAGGGGAAAGATAAAGAAACTCCGGCATGGCTTTACAAAGCCATGCCGGAGTTTCTTTATCTTTTTCGTTGAGGGGCATTTCATTCGCTGACCACTTTCCAATATTCAGCTACCGCCATCTTTTCCGCGAGATACGCATCAATCAGGTTGGTGTGTGCTTGTGTCCATGAGAGTTGTGCGGACAGTACATCTACCATGCTGGCTTTTCCTTCATTATAAGAGAAGGTGACAAGGTCTAGATTCTCTTCGGCAAGTGTCATATTCTCCCGGGCCGTCTTGACTTGCTGTTCAGTTTCCGTTAGCTTTGTGGTGGCTGCGGAGAGCTCTTCCAGAATATTGTCCGTTACATAGCTTTGTTGCAGCTTCTGTATGCCGATATAGGCTTTCTGTTGGCGGTTTGTCTTGAAGCGGGCTCCCCAACGGAAGATGGGGATGCTGACGTTGACCCCTGCGACGGGAGTATGAGGTACATCCTGCCCCATATAGGTGATTCCCGTATCCCAACCGGTAGCGAGGAACATGTTGACTTGTGGGTTGTAGCGGCTGAGGGCGGCATGCCGTTGCGCTTCACTGCGGGCGATGTTCACGGAGGTACTGGCATATTCTGCCCGGCGAAGCAGCACATCATCCAGGCCCAGAGGTATGATGGAGGCAGTCGGTATATCTATTTCGGCTATGCTGTCTATGGGAGCGTCCGGTTCCGAGCCCATAAGGATATTCAGTTTTTGCAGGGCAAGGGTATGGTTTTGGCGTGCCTTGATGTACTGCAATTCGGCTTCCTTACGTCGGGTGGAAATCATCAGCAAGTCTGTGCGGCTGATGGCACCGTCATCAAAGCGGTCTTGGATGATGTCGTACTGCTGTTGTACAATATCCTGAAAGGTAGCCGCGGCTTTCAGACCGGCACGGGCGGCAGAGGTATTCCAATAGACGGCGTCACTTTGATAGTGTATCTGGTCGAGGGTCAGCTCTGTGGTAAGTTGGTCCAGTGCCTCTTCGGCTTGCGCCACTTTCTTTTGGGCTATTAGGGAACCTCCGGTATAAAGCGGCTGCGTCAAGGTGGCAAGTGCCTGATAGGTATAAGGGCGGTAGTCTCCTTTCGGACTGTTCCATTGGTCCAGATGATTGAGATTGGCGGTACCCTCGGCGGTGATGTCAATCTGGGGCAGGAAACCGGTGGAGGCAATCTTGCGTGCCTCGGTACTGGCGAATGTTTTCAGATGCTGTTGTTTCAGAATCTGGCTGTATGCTTCTACCTTGTCGCGGTATTCTTCGCGGCTCAGATATGCTTGTTGTGCCCCGGCATTCAGTCCTGAGCACAGTAATGATAGAATAAGTATATTTGTTTTCATCATTCAATAGGTAAACTGTAAATTGTTGAATGTTCTCTCACTTGATTTTATGAATGGCGCAATAAGCCACCGGCAGCACGAATAGTGTCAATGCCGAGGCTACCAGCAAACCACCCATGATGGTTGCCGCCATGCCGCCGAACATGGCGTCGAACAATAACGGCAACATTCCCAGGATAGTGGTACCCGATGCCATGGCCACCGGGACAATACGGGTGGTCGTTGCACTGATAACGGCTTCACGCGGTGCTTTTCCGGCAGCGGTTTCCGTATCAATCTGGTCCACCAGCACGATGGCATTCTTGATATTCATTCCAATCAGCCCCAGCAAGCCGAGGATGGAGAAGAAGTCGAATGATTTCCCCAATACCACCAGTCCCAGTACAATACCTATAAAGATAAGCGGCAGCATCAGCAGGATAACAATCGGCTTCCGGTAGCTGCGGAACAGAAACAGCAAGGTGACGAACATAAGGAAGAATGTCAGCGGCAGGTTAGCTGCCAGTGCGGCATTGCTTTCTGCCTGGCTTTCCTGCTCTCCGAAGTATTTCATGGTGTAACCTTCGGGCACATCAATCTCTTCTTGCACTTGCTTCCATATACGGTTGAAGGCGGCAATGGCATTCACACCGCGGCGTGGGTCGGCCTGCGCCATCATCACCATCTGCCGGTTGTAGTCTTTCACATTGGAGAACTTGTACTGGAAGTCGAACCGGCTGACGACTTGTTCCAGAGTGGTTGTTTCGCGTGCAGTGCCGAATACGGGGAGTGTACGCAAGTCGTTGATGCGGAAAGAGTCGATAGTTTTATCCTTCAACAGAACGGGAAGTACCTGGTCTCCTTCCCTATATTCCCCAAGTGTCATGCCGTTCGTACCGATCTGGATACTCTGTGCCATGCTTTGACGGGAGATACCCAACGGTTGTGCACGCTCCTGACTGTAAACGGGATGCCATACCGGTATCTTATTGCCCCAGGAGTTGCGCACGTTGATAAGTTCGCCGTCACGGTGCATGATGTCCAGAGCCTTGTTGGTCAACATGACCAGCGTATCCGTGTTATTGCCGATGAACCCGATTTCAATGGCGGCATCTACAGCAGGAGAGAGCTTGAACAACATGGTACGGGTGATGGCATTGGGATAGTTGGCCTTCATGTAGGCATCAAGATTCTCTTCCTGCTTCTTGGTATATTTGCTGTCCGTTACTTCCACCAGGATATTGGCGAAGTTAGGTTTGGGGCCGACGGAAGTGGAGGCCAGATAGTAACGCAACGGTGTGCTGCCGAATGTGACGGATACCCGTTTCACTTCCGGCTGCTGCATCAGATGCGCTTCCACCTTTTTCATTTCGGTTTCTACTTCGCGGATGCTGTACCCGTCCGGATAGAATACATCTGCCCGAAAGTAGGGCTTGTCCAGAGAAGGGAAGAAGTTCTGGGGCATCAGTCCCATGACGATGAGGGAGAGGATGAACAGTGCTGTAATGCTTCCAAGGGTCAACGCCTTCTTGCGTATCAGTGTGCCGAGGATGGAGGCGAATTTATGGTAGAAAGGCTTGTCGTATGGGTCTTTATCACCATCTTTAGCCTTTGCTTTCAGTATGAAGTTGCCGAATGTAGTGGTTTGTGTCAACGCCAGCACCCAACTTAATCCCAGGGAAATGGCCAACACTACGAATAGCGGTTTCACGATTTCGGCTACGGAAGAGGGAGCCAGATACAGTGGCAGAAACGAACAGATGGCAATGAACGTTGCTCCCAGCAATCCCCATTGGGGACCGGTGGCACCGTCTATCAGCGCTTTTCGGCGGTCGATGCCGCGGGCAATGGCAATTTGGGCATTATCTGTCACCACGATGGCATTGTCCACCAGCATTCCCATGGCTATGATGAATCCGGCGAGGGAGGTCCGGTTCAGACCTACGCCAAGAAACGACATAATGAGCAGTGTGCCTCCGATAGAGAATATAAGGGAAGAGCCAATCAGTACTCCTGCACGCATGCCCATCACCAGCATGATGATTACAATCACAATCAGGATGGATTCTATCAGATTGATGATGAACCCGTTGTTGGCTTCTTTGGCAATCACGTTTTCGGGATACAGACTTTCCAGTTCCAGCCCCACGGGGATGAGGGGCATGAGTTCGGCAAGCCTCCGGTCTACCAGTTCACCGGTTTTTACCACATCCTTTGTCGGGTCGGTGGAGATGCCGATACCGATGGCGCGCTTTCCGTTGACGTGCATGATATTGCCGGGAGGTTCCATGTATCCCTTTTCAATGATGGCGATGTCACCCAGCTTGACTTGTCCGCCGGAGGTAGTGATAACCTGGTTGCGGATATCATCGACAGTCGTGTAGGTACCGTTGGCCACAATGCGTAACTGTTGTTCTCCGGCGCTGATTTCACCCGTATTGATAATCTGGTTCTGCGATTGTAGCAGGCTGGCCAGCTGCTTGGGGTCGATACCCATTCCTGCCAGCTTGTTTACGGAGATGAATATATGGATGACCTCTGTCTGTGTACCGAAAAGGGCTACCTTCATCACACCGTCTGCCGTGATGACTTGTGTCTTGATTCGTTCCGCCCAGTTTCTCATTTCTTCATAAGAGAAACCGTCGTCACCCACCAGGCCGTAATAGATGCCGAAAACGTCTCCAAAATCATCCGAGACGGTCGGTACAGAAGAGCCTGCGGGCAGTTGGGGCTGTATGTTGAGCACTTTACGCCGCAGTTCGTCCCACTTCTGCGGAATGGATGCGGCAGAGAGTGACGGTTGCAGTTCGAAGGTTATCTTGGAGAGTCCGTACATGGACTCTGACTTTATCTTGTAGACGCCGCTCATCGACTGTATTTCTCGGGAGATGGGTTCGGTGACGAGCCGTTCCACTTCTGCCGGCTCCGCTCCCGGGTAGCGTGTCATGATGACTGCCGACTTGATGACGAAAGGTGCGTCTTCCTTCTTTCCCAACCTGCCGAATGACAGTATACCGCCGATAAGCAGCACAGCCAGAAAGAAGTAGACTATCTTCGTGTTGTCTAATGAATATTGGGCTAGATTCATAATGAATATTTTTTAGATAAATGGGGAATGTAATGTGCCAATGTGATTAATCACATTAGTACCTTTATTGCTTCTCCTTCTGTCAGCTGGTATACTCCGGCCGTCACAACGGTTTCTCCCGGTTCCAACCCTTTAGAAATAAGCAGGTTTGCCTCTCCCGTTGGAGAATAAACGGTCACTTCGCGGCGACTGACTTTATTACCTTCCACCACCCATACATACGTTTTCCGGTTTTCACTGTCGCCAAATACGGCGCTTAACGGTACATTCATCAGCTTTTCTTCCAGAAAGGGAGCGACATCCGATGCCAGCTTTATTTTGCATGTGAATCCCGGTTTTACGTCATAACGTGTACGGTCAAAGTGCGGGTCGTCAATTGTTATTGTCACCGGAATACCCGTCCCTGCTGTGGAGATGTCAAGATACTCTTCCAGTCTGGCATCGAAAGCCTCTGCAGGGTAACTGTCGAACACCACCTTGAACTTTACGTCCTTGGCACGGAGCAGATAGAGATAATCATCCGGTACGGTGAACTTGATTCGTAGCTTCTGTGTATTTACCAGCTGTACAACCCCTTCTCCCGCATTGACACGCTGATAGTTCTCTACCAGCCGTTTTTCGATGGAACCCTCGAAAGGGGCTGTCAGCCGCGTATCCCGCATATTGTTGCCGGACAACTCGTAAGTGGATTTTGCTTTCTGATAGTTGGCTACGCTGATTTCGTATTCCTGCACGGAGATAGCCTGGCGGCCAAGCAGCCGTTTGTTACGTTCCACTTGTGCGGCAGCTGTTTCGTAGGCAGCCTTGTCGGCTGCATATTGCAGGGAGATGTCGCGTGGGTCGATGGCGGCAATCAGTTGCCCCTTTTTTACCCGCTGTCCCTCTACAACCGGGAGGCTGATGATTTGTCCGCTGACGCGGAAGGCAAGTCTCACATATTCCACGGCTTCCACTATTCCGGAGAAGTCTTTGCGGATAACCGACTGTGAACTGACTTGCGCAGTCTTCACCGGTCGGATAAGGGTATTGCTACCCTTTTGTTTTTGCCCGCACGACGTGATGAACAACGTCGTAACCAGGGCGAAAAGAAACATTTTTTTCATTGGTAAACAAGTATATAGTTATTCGTTCAGGTATATATAAAAACATAAAACCGGGAAAACAACCAAATGTTCTCCCGGTTATAGGATAAATGATGATTTAATGTGCCAATGTGCTAATTGGCTGCGCAATGTTTATGTTGCGCTATCACGCCGCAGGTCATTGGCACATTGGCATATTAATTTTCAATTCCGTCCCCCGTTCCAGCGTATATGGGTGTCCGTAGACTTGTATGTCCACTTTGCTGCCTGCTGTAAGCGAGATTTCGATTTCTTTTCCTACCCGTATGTGAAGTGTGTTTTTCAGATAATTCACCTTGAATGAATAGCTGTCCCATTTTTGCGGTATGACAGGGGAGAAACACAACGTCTCCTTCAGCACCTGCATACCTGCAAATCCGCGTACAATGGCCAGCCAGCTGCCGGGCATACTGGTTATGTGCAGACCTTGGTCCGCTTCGTTGTTGTAGTCGTCCAGGTCAAGCCGCGTGGCATGCAGGAAAAGCTGGTAAGCTTTTTCCACTTTGCCGATGCGTGCAGCCAGGATGGAATGGATGTGGGGAGAAAGGGAGGATTCGTGTACGGTCATCGGCTCATAGAACTCGAAATTGCGGCGGACGGTTTCCGTGTCGAAATAGAAATAATAGAGGTAAAGTCCGAGCAACACGTCGCTCTGCTTGATGTAGCAAGAGCGCAGAATGCGGTCCCATGACCAATGTTGGTTGATGGGGCGTTCTTCGGCAGGAATGTTATCTGTACTTTCCAGTACTTTATCCATATAGCCGTCATTTTGGATAAAAATACCCCGTTCCTTGTCTTCCGGCAGATACATGTGTTCGATGATGTCTCTCCACCGGGCACTTTCCTTCACTTGGTCGAGATTGGTGATGCGGCGTATGTGGGCATATTCATCCGGATATTGCTGTGCCACCATTTCCAGAAAACGGAGGGTCATCTTGAGGCACTGTATACAGGAATAGTTAGTGTACCAGTTGTTGTCCACATTGTTTTCGTATTCATCCGGGCCGGTAACCCCCAGTATGACATATTTCTGTTTGGGTTGGGAGAAGGATACCCGTTGGCTCCAGAAGCGGCTGACGGCAATCATTACTTCCAGGCCATATTTGGTGATATAGTCCATATTGCCCGTCAGTACTGCATGCTGAACGATGGCATAGACAATGATATTGTTACGATGGATTTCCTCGAAGGTTATTTCCCATTCACTGTGGCATTCCTCGCCGTTATTGGTTACCTGCGGAAACAACGCTGCACCGTCCTTGAAACCCAGTTTGCGGGCGTTTTCGATGGCTTTGGGAAGCTGGTTGTGCCGGTATGCCAGCAAGTTCTTTGCAATCTCTTTGGGAGTGGAGAGCAGAAAAAACGGTACACAACACAGTTCCGTGTTCCAATAAGTATTGCCGCCATATTTTTCTCCGGTGAATCCTTTGGGGCCGATGTTTAGGCGTGGGTCATCTCCCCGGTAAGTCTGATACAGCTGGAATATGTTGTACCGGATACCTTGTTGCGCTTCCGGGTCCCCTTCGATGACGACATCCGTTTCGTCCCAGATTTCCTGCCAGGCCCTTCGATGCTCTTCTACCAGCGTATTCCAGCCTATGCTCTTGACTTCGAGTGCCTCGGCCACGGAGTGTTCCACCAATTCACTCCGTTCGTGGTAGAGAGAAGAAGCGATGGCGGTGTATTTGATGAGTGTCACGTTGTCTCCGGGTTTCACGTCGGCACCTACGCTGAAACCGGTCTGCTTTTCCTTTTCTATCCGTATGGGGTTGGCAGTGGTTTCCTTGTTGTTTTTGAAGAATTGGTAAGTCATGGCGTAGCACACTTGTGCATCTTCCCGGCGGGTCTGTGTCCAGAGATAGGCACAGCTGCTGGTAGAACCGGAACGCAGTATGTTCCATATTTTTAGGTTTGGCAGGTCGGCATCGTCTACTATATTCCCGTCAAGGATGGGCACGAGTGAGATTCTGCCGGTATAGTTGATGGAAGACACACTGTACTTGATGAGACAGAGGTTGGGTCTTGCCATATTTGTGATATGCTCTACATGGATGCGGAGCTGGTTTCCGCGAGGAGACGTCACCTCCATGTCCCGGTAGGAGATACCTTCCTTCATATCCAGGCGGCGGTTGAAGCTATCGACATCCCAGCCTGCCAAATCGAGTTCCTCATCGATGAGGCGCAGGTTGATGCGGCTCCAGTCGGCAGCCTTGGGTATACGGGTGTAATATGGTGGAAATCCGTTCTTCCACCATCCTACGCGGGTTTTGTCCAGGAAAGTGATACCGGCCACAAATGAACCACGGTAACTGTCACTGCTGTAAGGCTCCTCAAAATACCCTCGTTGCCCGAAACGTCCGTTTCCGAGACTGAATATACTTTCCGACATCCGTTGACGGTCGGGGTGGAATTGGTCTTCGATGATGTTCCATTCATCGGTCTTGAGGTATTTTTTCATGGCGACGTGTTTTCTGTAGTTATCGCCGTAAAGATACGCAATATGCGGAAATAAAAGAGAAAAGTGAGGACAAAAATAGTGAAAGGGGAAGGGAGGGGATTAAAAAAGATAATATAGCACACAGATGACACAGATAAGGCAGATGAACACGGATAAGTTTGTCTAATAATCCGTATTCATCTGCCTTATCTGTGTCATCTGTGTGCAGAAGTAGGAGCTTGATTCTATTTCTCTCCCTTAGTCTCTTTAATTAAATATACACAGAAAGCACCTATTATCAGCATCACTCCTGCCAATACAAGCATATTGATTTCGGGGGGCAGTACTCCTTTGGGAGTAAACAAGGACAGAATACTGCCGCCCAAAGCTGCCGCAATAATCTGCGGAATACAGATGGTACCATTGAAAAGACCTAAGTAGGTACCCATGTGTCCTCCGCTCAGTGCGTTGGTCAGGATGGTGAACGGCAGTGCCAGCATGGCAGCCCATGCACAACCTATCAGCAAGAAGGAAATGAAGAGCATATAAGGGTCGTGTATGAAGTAGGTGGAAATGAAACCTATACCTCCCAGAACAAGGCTGAGTGAGTAGACCCGGCGACGGTCCTTGAACATCGGTATGCAGATGGCCCAAAGCACAGAGCCGATGGCTTGTACGGCAAACAGTACGCCTACCCAGTCGGCGGCATTCTGATATTGCAGGCTCTTGGTGTCGAGTACCACTTTGGTGACACCATCTACCAGGTGCTCTACTGTAGGAGCATCAAAAGCATTGGCAGCGATGCTGCCGTTGGTATAGGTCCACATGAACATAAAAGCAAACCAGCAGAAGAACTGTACCAGTCCGATAGTCCAGAATGCTTTCGGAGCCTTGATGAGCAGCTTCAGCATGTTGGTCTTTTCATGTTCCTCTTCTTCGGTGATGCCGTGATACTCTGCATATTCGGCAGGCGGCATCTCTTTTACTTTGACCGAAGTGTAGATGACGCAGAAGATAAGGATGGCCGCTCCGATGTAGAATGAGTAAATCACCGAGTCGGGGATTACTCCTTGGGGAGCTGTATTGCTGATGCCAATCCATGCAAAGATGAACGGGAAGAGATATCCCACCAGGCTGCCTGCATTGCAGAGAAAACTCTGGATGGAGTAGGCGAGTCCTTTTTGTTTCTCATTCACCATGTCGCCCACCATCATTTTGAAGGGTTGCATGGCCATATTGATGGAGGTGTCGAGGAACATCAGCGATACCAGTCCGAAAATCATGGCTGTACTTACTGCCATGCCGAAGCTTCCGGCATTGGGTAGCAGGCACATGACGAGTACGGCCACCAACGAACCTATAAACAGATAAGGGATGCGCCGCCCGAAGCGTGTCCAGGTCTTGTCACTGGCGGCTCCCACGATGGGTTGTACAATGATACCTGCCAACGGCGGTAATATCCAGAAATAACTCAAATTATGCGGGTCTGCACCCAAAGTGGAAAAGATACGGCTGATGTTTGCACTCTGCAAAGCATATGCAATCTGTACGCCGAAAAAACCAAAGCTGATGTTCCACAGCTTCCAGAAACTTAAATCGGGTTTTACTTTCATGATGGTTTAATATGTTTTATTATTTCGTAGTTCCTCTTATCACCAGATTGGTACGTACTATCTTGTTGTTGCTTTTCTCTTCTCTCTCCAGCTTTCCGGTCAGAATGCTGAAAGCGCTTTTACCTACTTCCTCGCCATGCTGCTCCACGGTAGTCAGCTTCGGGTCGGTGCTTTGGGCAATGGCTCCGTCGGTGAATCCGCAGATGGATACTTCATCGGGAACTTTTACGCCGACCAGTTTGCAGGCATACAGTATGCCCGAAGCTGTCTCGTCGTTGATGGCAAAGAAACCGTCAGGGCGGTTTTCGCTTTCCAGCAGGTCGGGAGTGATGGAGATGGCGCGTTCACGGGTGTCGCACAACAGAATCATGCTGTCGTCCACCGGAATTTTGTACTTCTTCATGGCATCCAGGTAGCCGTTCCGGCGATTCTTGGTAATCTCCAGGTGGGGAGCCGCACCATAGAAAAGGATACGCTTGCATCCGGTCTGTATCATGTATTCCACGGCTGCAAAGGAGCCGGCATAGTCGTCCACCACCACTCGCTCGGTTTTCAGCCCCGTACATATACGGTCGTAAAAGACGATGGGAATATCGTTGTTCAGCAGCTCCTGGTAATGGTCGTATTGGGAAGTATCTTTGGCAAGTGAAGCGATAACTCCGCAGACACGGGCGGCAAGGAACGAATGTACAATTTTCACTTCCTGCTCGTACGATTCGCTGCTCTGCGCCACTATGATGTTATAACCGGCATCTGCCGCCGCTTTCTCAATTCCGCTCAATACGCAGGAAAAGAAGTGGTGTACCAGTTGGGGAACAATGACGCCGATGGTATTGCTGCGGCTTGCGCGGAGGTTTACAGCCAGTACATTGGGCTTGTAGTTATGTTCGCGCGCATAGGCATGTACAAGGTCACGAGTTTCCTTGCTGATGTCCGGATTGTCTTTCAGCGCTCTTGACACGGTGGAAGGGGAGACATTCAGCGCCCGGGCAATATCCTTGATGGTAATCTGCGGTTTATTCATGGTATAGTTTTGAGGACAAAGATAAGGTAAACTTCCCTAATCCGATTGCAAAAATAACGTAATATGGTAAATTGTGCTTATTCGTTGAGGTTTATCGGGTTGTAAGTTTGTGCAAACGATTGCGGACACCCGTATTTTGACAAATTAAGGTGATATGTAGTTCTATATTTCCTAAATGCTTATATTTGCAGTACGCAATTAATGATGATAACGCCATGAAACACATGAAGTTTTTGACTTTCTTTTTTTGTATTGCCTTTGCCGTATTTGCATGTAGCAGCAATAATGAGACAGACCCCAACGCCGGTGGAATTCCCGATAAGGAGGAACCTCTGGCTACGGACTTTGCTAAAGGTGCCGACATCAGTTGGGTAACGGAGATGGAACATAAGGGTATGAAATTCTACAATGCTTCCGGTGTGGAGACCGATTGTTTCCAGCTGATGAAGGATTTGGGCTTGAATGCGGTTCGACTCAGAGTATGGGTCGACCCCAAAGAACACGATAACTGGTGCGATACGGCCGATTTGGTGACGAAAGCCAAGCGTGCCGCAGAGCTGGGTATGGATGTAATGGTAGACTTCCATTACAGTGACTGGTGGGCCGACCCTGGACAGCAGCATAAGCCTGCTGCATGGAAAGGACTGAACTTGGCCGACTTGAAGAAAGCCATCGCCGACCATACTGCCGATGTACTTAATGCGCTGAAAGCGGCAGGAGTTACTCCCAAGTGGGTTCAGGTAGGTAATGAAATCCGTCCGGGGATGCTTTGGGATGAAGATGCTGCATTGAGTGGTGCGTCCTATGATGTGAGGGAATGTGATGTAAAGGGTTCCAACAGCACTTCCGAGAAAGTGAAATACCGTGAGAACTTTGCCAACCTGGCTGCTTTTATCAATGTAGGATACGATGCGGTAAAGTCCGTCTTCGACGATGCCATTGTCATCGTCCATCTGGACAATGGATATGACAACGAATTGTATACCTGGTTCTTTAATGAACTGAAAGCCAATGGCGGTAAGTGGGATATGATAGGCATGTCGCTCTATCCTTACTGGACGATGCTCGAGCACAAGGAATATACAGCTGATAGAACTATCACCGAGTGTATTGCCAATATTAATAGTGTAGCCCGGAAATACAACTGTGACGTGATGGTGGTGGAAACCGGCATGGAGTGTGCTGACGACAAAGGGAATCTGGCAAGTGCTTCCGTGCTGGCAGAAGGGAAACGCCAACTGGCACGTATCCTGAAAGAGTGCAAGGAGAATACCGCTGGACGCTGCAAGGGCGTGTTCTACTGGGAACCGGAATGCAGGCCGAACCAATATCGGCTGGGGGCATTCACTGAAGACGGCCGCCCCACTGTGATAATGGATGCTTTTAAATAATTATATTAACAAAATCTTTTAAAGAAGAATGAGAAAGACAATACTTATCTTTTCCTGCTGCGCTTTTTTTGCCTTGGCGGCAATGGCGCGGCGTACAGAAGCATTGTTGGAAAAGAACTGGAAGTTCACCAAGGGAGATGTTCCCGAAGCAACACAAACAAATTTCGACGACAGTAAGTGGGAAACAGTGACCATTCCTCATGATTGGGCCATCTTTGGTCCGTTCGACCGCAACAACGATTTGCAGGAGGTAGCGGTTACGCAAGACCTTGAAAAACAAGCTTCCGTAAAGACCGGGCGTACCGGAGGGTTGCCTTATGTGGGTGTCGGTTGGTATCGTACGGCTTTTGATGCTTCTGCAGACAAGCAGGTCACTCTGGTTTTCGATGGTGCAATGAGTGAGGCTCGGGTCTATGTCAATGGGAAAGAAGCTTGTTTCTGGCCTTTCGGATATAACTCTTTTCATTGCGATGTTACCGGTTTGCTGAATGCCGACGGTAAAAACAATGTGCTGGCTGTCCGTCTGGAAAACAGACCCCAGTCCTCCCGTTGGTATCCGGGGGCGGGATTGTATCGCAATGTCCGCCTAGTTACTACGGAACGTGTCCATGTTCCGGTTTGGGGTACACAGCTCACCACACCGCATGTTTCTGCTGAATACGCTTCCGTGCGTCTGCGTACTACAATACGGAATGCCGGTGATGCGGATGTTCGTATTTCTACTGATATTATTGCGCCGGACGGTAAGATAGTAGCCCGTAAGGATAATAGCCGGAAAATTAATCACGGACAGCCATTTGAGCAGAATTTTCTGATAAATGCTCCGTCTCTGTGGTCCCCTGAGACACCTTATTTATATAAGGCAGTATCTAAGATTTATGTAGATGGCAAACAGACTGACGAATATACCACGCGTTTTGGTATCCGCAGCATTGAGATTATAGCTGATAAGGGATTCTTCCTGAATGGTAAGCACCGTAAATTCCAGGGGGTATGCAATCACCACGATTTGGGCCCGTTGGGTGCGGCTGTCAATGTGGCTGCTCTTCGCCGTCAGTTGACATTATTGAAGGATATGGGATGTGATGCAGTCCGTACCTCCCACAATATGCCTACACCCGAATTGGTGGAACTCTGTGACGAGATGGGCTTTATGATGATGTTGGAACCTTTCGATGAATGGGATATTGCCAAATGTGAGAATGGTTATCACCGCTATTTCAACGAATGGGCAGAAAAGGATATGGTAAACATGCTGCATCATTATCGGAACAATCCTTGTGTGGTAATGTGGAGTATAGGAAATGAGGTTCCTACCCAATGTAGTCCCGAGGGCTACAAAGTGGCTTCTTTCCTGCAGGATATTTGCCATCGCGAAGACCCTACACGCCCCGTTACTTGCGGTATGGACCAGGTAACTTGCGTGCTTGCCAACGGGTTTGCGGCAATGATTGATGTACCCGGTCTTAATTATCGGGCTCACCGTTATGTGGAGTCTTATGAGACTCTTCCACAGAATATTGTGCTCGGTTCGGAGACGGCTTCCACTGTAAGTTCTCGTGGTGTCTATAAATTTCCCGTACAGAAGGGAGCCAGTGTGATGTACGATGACCATCAGTGCTCCGGTTATGATGTGGAGTGTTGTTCCTGGTCGAATCTTCCCGATGAGGATTTTGCTTTGGCTGATGATTATGACTGGACAATCGGACAGTTCGTCTGGACAGGTTTTGATTATTTGGGTGAGCCTTCTCCTTATAGTACGGATTCCTGGCCCAGCCACAGCTCCGTTTTCGGTATCATAGACTTGGCAGGCCTCCCCAAAGACCGTTTCTATCTGTACCGCAGCCTATGGAACAAGCAGGCAAATACCTTGCATGTCCTTCCGCACTGGACGTGGCCGGGCAGGGAAGGGGAGAATACTCCGGTTTTTGTTTACACCAGCTATCCCAGTGCCGAACTGTTCGTCAACGGAAAGAGTTATGGCAAACAACGGAAACTTACTGCTGATGAAAGCCGTGCTTTGGAAGGTCAGGACTCCCTTGCTTTGCAGCGTCGCTATCGCTTGATGTGGATGGATGTTCCTTATGAACCGGGCGAAGTGAAAGTGGTGGCTTATGATGCTTCCGGCAATCCTGCAGAAGAAAAGGTGATTCGTACCGCTGGCAAGCCCCATCATCTGGAGCTGGTTGCCGACCGCACCCACTTGTCTGCCGATGGTAAGGACCTGGCATATATCACAGTCCGTGTCGTGGATAAGGACGGTAACCTTTGTCCGGCAGACAGCCGCATGGTAAACTTCTCGGTGAAGGGTGCCGGAAAATATCGCGCTGCTGCCAATGGAGATGCTACCAGCCTCGATTTGTTCCATCTGCCCAAGATGCCGGCTTTCAGCGGTCAGCTGACGGCTATTGTGCAGAGTGGCGAGCAAGCCGGTGAGATTGTGTTTGAGGCAAGGGCTAAAGGATTGAAGTCCGGAAAGCTGGTACTTTATACTTCAGAGAAATAAATAGCACTATTTGCTTCCACTCTACCACACCTGCTCTGTAACCCTTTGTTCATCGGTGTTTGAGGTGCGGTGGAAGCAACAGAAAAAGGTGGAAGCAAATTTTGCTTCCACCTCTGTTTTTAGGGCCGATATGATGTTAACTTGTTGTAATGTAACAAGTTAATATCATGTCGGCCATTTTGTTAATATCGTGTTAATGGCATATTAATATTGTGCAGACACGTTATTCATATCCTGAAAGTATGTTGCTTGGTTCATACATGCATGGCATTTCTTCAGTAAAAGCTTTGTGTTTCTTTTGTTTTGTCTTGATGTTGTGTAGTACTTAACGGTCGTAAAGCGATTTGTTGACGGCCGTAAAGCGATCTGTCAACGGCCATCGACAAATCGCCTAACGGCCGTTAGGCGGTGAAAATCTCTGTACTTTAGCAGAATAAACATATATGTTATGTGCAAGAATGCCACATGTAGAGTGGAGAGAAGCGCTGTATTATGATATATCAAGTGATTTTTCTATCTTGTGCAACCGCATGCAATCGTTTGCACTGTTCGTTTTCCACATTTTACACTCTCTTTATACTTTACTAAAGTAATAAAGCATATTTTTGTTGCGTCATGCTTTAGGTACTTGAAAGACGTTAGAAAGCGAAAGTACGAAAATTATTTTTCGAATAATATATATAGGTAATTAATATTGTTAACTTTAATTTATTAAATGCATGAAGCAAGTTAATCTTAGAATCTGTCAAACGATTCTTACCCTAATGTTAGGGTTATTCTTGTCTGTAGGCGCTTATGCACAGAACATCACCGTGAAAGGGCATGTAAAAGATGCTTTGGGAGGAGTGATAGGCGCAAATGTAGTGGAAAAAGGAAATTCCACGAATGGTACAATCACTGACCTTGATGGTAATTTTACATTGACAGTTCCTCAGGGAGCTACGTTGGTCGTGTCTTTTATCGGATACAAGACGCAAGAAGTAGCTGCTGCTCCTTCAGTAATTATTACATTACAAGATGATGCGGAATTGTTGGGCGAGGTGGTCGTAATTGGTTACGGTACAGCCAAAAAGAATGATTTGACTGGGTCTGTTACGGCTATTAGTGCAGATAAAATGGTAAAAGGTGCTGTTACATCTGCTACTGATATGTTGGTTGGTAAAGCTGCCGGTGTAAGTGTGATTACTGACGGTGGTGCTCCGGGAGCTGGTGCTACAATTCGTGTGCGTGGCGGTTCTTCTATGTCTGCATCCAATAATCCGTTGATTGTTATTGACGGTGTGCCTGTAGATGACGGTGGTATTAATGGTATGTCAAATCCTTTGGCTACTGTCCATCCCAATGATATTGAGACTTTTACTATTTTGAAAGATGCTTCTGCAACAGCCATTTATGGTTCTCGTGCATCTAACGGTGTTATTATTATTAATACTAAAAAAGGAAAGTCTGGACGTGTACAAGTTGGTTATAGCGGTACATTCTCTATTAATACAAGACCCAATAAAGTAGATGTAATGTCTGCAAATGAATTTAGAGAATTTGTGACTTCTAAATTCGGTGAATCAAGTGCTCAGTTTAAAGCATTAGGTCAGGCAAATACTGATTGGCAGGATGAAATATTCAAAACCTCTTTCAGTACAGACCACAATGTTAATGTTTCTGGTGCTATACCACACATGCCCTATCGTGTATCAGTTTCTTATACCAATGAAAATGGTATATTGAAGACTTCTAATATGGAGCGTTTGACTGGTGCTATTAGCTTGAATCCTAATTTCTTTGATAAGAAATTGAATATTCAGTTGAATGTGAAAGGTATTTATAATACAAACCGTTTTGCAGATACTGGTGCAATAGGTATGGCGACGCAATATGATCCGACACAGCCTATTTACATGGATGGAAATCCCTATGGTAACGGCTACTTTATGTATATGAAAAGTGGCAATAATCCTACACCGGTTGATATTGGTTTGGCTAATCCCGTTTCTATTTTAGATTCAAAGCATGACGAATCAACTGTTTATAGAAGTATTGGTAATGCACAAATTGACTATAAGTTTCATTTCCTGCCCGAATTGAGAGCAAACTTGAATTTAGGTTACGACGTGTCTAAGAGTGAAGGTGATGTTATTATAGAAGATAATGCTCCTATGACTTGGTGCCAAGGTAACTATAAAACTGGTTTTGGGGAAAATAGCAGCTATTATCAATTGAAGCGGAATACATTGCTGGATTTCTATTTGAATTATGCTAAAGAGTTTGGTGCACATCATGTCGATGTTATGGGCGGTTATTCTTGGCAGCATTTCTATAATTCTACATGGACCAAATATCCTTATTCTACAGTAAAAGCTGAAGAAACTGGTAAGGAATTCTATAAGGATATGGAAGATTATTCAACTGAAAACTATCTTGTTTCTTTCTTTGGGCGTTTGAATTATACATTATTGAATCGTTATTTGGTGACATTTACCTTGCGTAATGATGGTTCTTCACGTTTCAATAAAGACAATCGTTGGGGATTATTTCCTTCAGTTGCTTTGGCATGGAAGATGAAAGAAGAGAATTTCTTGAAGGGAGTGGATTGGCTTTCTGATTTGAAGTTGCGTTTGGGCTATGGTATTACTGGTCAGCAAAACCTGAATAATGGTGACTATCCTTATATGGCTCGCTATATGTATTCCAAAGCTGGAGCAAATTATTATTTTGGTAATAACAAGTATTCATTGATTGCTCCTCAAGCTTATGATGAAAACTTGAAATGGGAAGAAACTACAACTTACAATATTGGATTGGATTTCGGTGTATTGAACAACAAATTGACAGGTACTCTTGATTTGTATTATCGTAAAACTGATGATTTGCTGAATACGGTTACAGCTCCTGCCGGTACAAACTTTAGTAACCAGTTGTTGACGAATGTAGGTACATTGGAGAATAAAGGTATTGAACTTACTTTGACGGCTCATCCTATCACGACAAAAGATTGGGACTGGACATTGAGTTATAACATCTCTTATAATAAAAATGAAATTACCAAATTGACATTTAATGATGACCCGGCTTATAAAGGTGTGATTCATACTGGTATTGATGGAGCAACCGGTTATAATATCATGATAAATGCTGTTGATCATCCTTATAATTCATTCTATGTATGGGAACAACTTTATGATAAGGCTGGAAATCCGATAGAAGGTGCTTATGTTGATCAAAATGGGGATAATAAAATAGACGAAGAAGATTTGGTCGCTTACAAAAAGTCTGCTCCTGACGTATTTATGGGATTAACTTCTCAATTGTCTTATAAGAATTGGGATTTGTCATTTGCTTTGCGTGCAAGTATTGGAAACTATGCTTATAACAATGTACAATCCAATCGTGAGGCTTGGGATGGTTCACAAATGTATGACCAAACTGGTTTCTTGAAAAATCGTTTGACTTCTGCATGGAAAACAAATTTCAAGACAGGGCAATATCGTTCTAGTTACTATGTTCAGAATGCTTCTTTTGTACGGATGGACAATATTTCATTAGGATACACTTTTAACAAGCTGTTCAATGATAAACAAAGTGCACGTGTTTATGTCACGGTACAGAATCCGTTTGTTATTACCAAATATGATGGTTTGGATCCTGAAATTAGCGGTAGTGGAGTTGATAATAATATCTATCCTCGCCCTCGTGTATTTATGTTAGGCTTGAATCTTAATTTTTAATCAATGAAGTTATGAAAATATTAAAATATAAATATATATTGTCGGCAGCCCTTTTGAGTACGATGTTAGGGGTTACCTCTTGTGTGAACGATCTGGATACGGTTCCATTGGATAAGGATGAATTGGTTTCGGATGTCGTTTTTGGAAAGGAGATAGGAGCTTATGAACAAAGTTTGGCTAAAATATATGCAGGTTTGGTAATAGGTGGTAATGCAGGTGGAGACTCAGACCAGGATGTTGTCGGCATTGACGGTGGTTCTCAGGCTTCATTTATTCGCGTATTGTGGAATATGCAGGAATTGGCTTCTGATATCGCTCATTGTTGCTGGAATGATCCTGGTATTCCAGACTTCAATCATATTTCTTGGGCTGCTTCAAGTCCATGGATCAAAGGATCATATTATCGTTTGTATTATCAGATTAACTTGTCAAATGCGTTTTTACGTGAAACAACTGATGATAAACTTGCCTCACGAGGTTGTTCAGAGCAAGTAAAGGCTTCTATTAAAACTTTCCGTGCAGAAGCTCGTTTTATGCGTGCTTTGATGTATCTGTATGCTTTGGATTTGTATCGTAATGTTCCGTTTGTAGATGAAAACAGCCCTATTGGTAGCGTTCGTCCACAACAAATTATGAAAGATCAATTATTTGAATACATTGAAAGTGAAATGTTGGCATGTGAAAGTGATATGCTTGATCCTGTAGTTGGATTTAATGATAATTATGGACATGCTAATAAAGCTGCTCTGTGGGCTGCATTGTCTCGCTTGTATTTGAATGCAGACACGTATGTAGGTGTAAATAAATATACTGAATGTGTGACTTATTCTAAAAAGATTATTTCAGCAGGTTACCAATTGGAACCGGTTTATGGCGATATGTTCAAAGCTGATAATGACCAATCCAAAGAGATGATTTTCCCATTGAGATATGAAGGTGAAGATACAATGACCTGGGGAGGTATGACAGCTTTGTTATGCTGGGGTTCTGCTGATTTTCAAGAAGAAACGAATGCAAAGGGAGGTTGGCAAGGTGTTAGAGCTAAGTCGTCTTTATATAATATCTTTGAAAAAGAGGATAGCAGTGATAAGGATACTCGTAAAGCAATGTTGCGTACAGAAGCTACCACAAATATTGAGATCACAAATGAAGCTGATTTTGTCAATAATGGCATTCCCGTTACCAAGTTTTATAATGTGAATAAAGATGGAAGTAAACCTGCATCTGCGGAAGCTTGGACAGATTATCCATTATTCCGTTTAGGTGAAATCTATTTGAATTTAGCAGAAGCTGTTCTTCGTGGCGGACAAGGAGCAACAAAAACAGAGGCTTTGGGATATGTAAATGATTTGCGTAAACGTGCATATTCAGACAAGGCGTCCGCACCTATTTCCGATAGTGATTTTACTTTGGACTTTATGATGGATGAACGCGCACGTGAGCTATTCTACGAAGCTCAAAGACGTACAGATTTGATTCGCTTCGGTAAATATACTTCTGCTGATTATGTTTGGCCATGGAAGGGTGGAGTTGCGGCAGGAAAATCTGTTGAAAGCTTTTATCAAGTGTTCCCCTTGCCTTCAGACGATGTTGGTTCTAATCAGAACCTGGTACAGAATGAAGGATACTAATATTAATGATTAAACATGAATGATATGAAGACAAAATATATTTATTTACTTTTGGCTGGAATCTTCGCATTGATGTCTTGTGAGGAGGATGCTACCCCCATATTGGAATTGAAGACTGCTGCTGCATTGCATGCGCTTTCCCAAACAGACATTACTATTACTAAAGACAATAAGGATGCGCAATTTCCGGAAATAGCTTGGGATAAGGCAGATTATGGAGTTTCTGCAGTAGTTAATTATGTTGTAACTCTAACAAATACTTCTACCAATAAGAGTATTGTAATAGGAGAAACAGGGGATGCAAAACTGGCATTTACAAATAGTGAAATGAATTCTTTATTGGCTAAGGTAGGAGCATATCCGGGGCAAACGTATGATTTTACTGTTTCTTTGGTTTCTGAGGCATATGATGCTTATACTGATGCAGCTAGTAACTCAATAACTTTTAAGGCTACACCTTATGACCCTAATGTAGATAATATTACATGGAAGTATGCTTATGTAGCTGTTGGCTATCCTGATTGGGACTACACTACTGCCTATTTGATAGGTGACCCTGACGGTGATGGCATTTATAGTGGTTATGCCAATTTTGATGGTGCTGCTTCTTATGCAATCATTGATGGTGCAGACCTTACGAAAGTATTGGCTAAAGATCAGCAAGTTACTGCTGATGGTAAAGGTTTCATTGAAATTACTTTAGATGCAGAAGGTAAGGTAACCCAATCAGAGAAAGGGCTGGTTTGGGGAGTAATTGGAGATGCTACGTCTAGTGGTTGGGACAAAGATACCCAGATGGAATACGATACCACTACTCGTCTTTGGACAGTGGTTACTCCGTTGCTCGATAAGGAATTCAAATTTAGAGCCAATAATGACTGGGGATTCAATTATGGAGCAGAAGAAGGTAAACTTTCTGAGTTGGCCGGTAACTTGGTTGCTGGAGGTCAAAATTTCAAAGTGGTAAAGGCAAGTCCCTATATTATTACTTTAAATTTGACTAATGCAGGAAAATATACTTATAGTATGGAAGAAACAACGATTGAGCTTTCTAGCTCTGCAATGACATTGCCTGGTAGCTATCAGAGTGGTGATGGTTGGAAGCCGGAAGCTGATGATTGCTATAAGGTAGAATCTGCAGCTCGTGATTTCAAATATACTGGCACTCACTATTTCCCTGCCGATACAGAATTCAAGTTCTATGATTCTGGTACGTGGATTGGTGTTGTTGGAGATATTACTTGGAATGAGGCTAAGACATCAACTACGTTTGTTATCGGTGATGGCGGTAATGTTAAGATTGAGGCTGCCGGTTATTATCGAGTAGGTGCCGATACTAAGAAGATGGTTGCTACTTTGGATAAGACAGGTTGGGAGATTATTGGTGATGCTACTCCTGGTGGATGGGATAAAGGCACTTTAATGGATTATGATGCTGAAACGCAAAAGTGGTCGGTGACTGTTACATTAGGTGATGGTGAAATGAAATTCAGATGGGATGCAGCTTGGACTATAAACTTTGGTGGTAGTTTAGGTGCGCTGACGCAGGATGGTGGAAATATTAAAGTTTCAGCTGGAACATACACGATTGTATTGGATCCAGAAGCTAAGAATGCTACAATGACAGCCAATTAAGGCTCTCTTATTTATAGAAAAAGGATTAAGGGGGGACCTTTAATCCTTTTTTATTTGTCAGACCAATGAATTGTAAATAGATGAGGAATTTATTTTATACTATACTTGTATTATTGACAGTGTATGCTTGTGCCGGAAAACGCGAGATAGTTACTGAACAAAAGCAAGTATTACCTGCTGTAGAAGACGTTGTGATGTACGAAATCAATCCACGTGTTTTTGCTCTGAAGAATGCATTTAATGTCATATCAAAACATCTTGATTCTATTCAGTTTTTGGGTGTTAATGTTGTTTGGTTTATGCCAATCTATGAGATTGGTGAGGTAAATACGGTGAATTCTCCTTATTGTATCAAAGATTATAAAAGAATAAATCCTGAATTTGGAACAGTAGAAGAATTTAAGCGTTTAGTGGAATTATGCCATGAAAAAGGAATAAGTGTAATTTTAGATTGGGTTGCTAATCATACATCTTGGGACCATGCTTGGATTAAAGAACATAAAGAGTGGTATACTCAGGATAGTATCGGAAATATAATTTCTCCTGCAGGAACGGGATGGAATGATGTGGCAGATTTGAACTACGATAATGCAGATATGTGCCTTGCAATGATTGATGCTATGAAATATTGGATACAAGAAGTTGGTGTAGATGGTTTTCGCTGTGATGCTGCTGATTATGTTCCATATACTTTCTGGAAGCAAGCTGTTGATTCTCTGAGGGCTATTCCAAATCGGAAATTGTTAATGTTGGCAGAAGGTAAGCGCAAAGATCATTTTGATGCAGGATTTGATATGAACTATGCTTGGGATTTGATGGAGGCGATGCGGGATGTTTTCGTTAATGATAGTAGTGCGGCACGCTTGTTGGAGGTGGATTGGAGCGAGTATGACTCAATTCCGGCAGGAAAAATGAAATTACGTTTTATTACCAATCATGATGAGGCTTCTAAAATGTCGCCAATTGTGGAGTTAGGAAGTGAAAGGGCAGCTATGGCTGCTTTTGTTGGAACAGTTTTTTTGCATGGTGGAGCATTGATTTATAGTTCACAAGAAATTGGACATGAGGCTCCTATTAATTTTTTTGCATATACATCCGTGGATTGGTCCGAATGTTCGGATATTTATCAAGAATATGGGTGTTTAATGGGATTGTATAATAAATATCCTGCACTTCGGAAAGGAATATTAACTGGGTATCCTGCTTCAGACGTCTTGATGTATCAGAAAAGTGATGGTAAAGATGCTTTTATGATATTGGTTAATGTGCGTAATAGAGATGTTTCTGTTATCTTACCGGAGGGTTGGAAGCATCATGTAGCTACTGATATTTACGAAAATAAACCTCTGGAATTGATGAATGAAATTAAACTGAATGCATTAGAGTATAGAATAATTAGATTCTGACGGCTGGATTTTAATAAAAGAGGAGACCCTATACTATTATATTGTGTAAGGTCTCCTCTTTCTGTTTGATATGCAAACGTTTTCGTGATATTGTTCTCGTTTTCCTTTACGTTAATTGATTTGCCCTTTCTTTTCCGGTTATATTTGTGAAGTGATAACTTTAAATACTTCATATTATGAAAATTATCGTTCAACGTGAGAATCTTGTTTTATGGCATTTGATATGCTTCAGCGTGCTGCTGGCATTCACGGCATGTAGTGACAACAAAGAGGAGTTTCAGGAATATTTGACTCCTGCCTCCGGTAGTGAAGCTATTTTTGAACAAGGTTTTAGCTTTGCTGAAGCTGCTTCTTCACAAAGTGTCAGTTTTGAGGCCGGATATCAATGGACTGCTGAGCTGAGTGGTGAGGATATTGGCTGGTGCAGTATCAATCCGGCAAAAGGCTTGTCAGGAAAAGCTACGATTATGGTTTCTGTTGCTAAAAATGAAACTGGAATAGCGCGTACAGCACAATTGAATATTATATCCGGTTCAAAAAGGGAAGAAATATCCGTCACTCAAGCTGCCAATGCAATTGCAATTCCTGCTGGTCTGAGTTATACACCGGTGGTACCAGATGCTGATCAGTCTCTTGTCATTACGTTTAAAGCGGATACAAAGTCTGCCCTCTATGAGTATAAAGGAGATGTGTATGTACATATTGGTGTTGTCAGTGAAGGTCGTTGGCAATTCGTGCCTGCAGAGTGGGCAGAAAACAAAGATAAATGTAAGATGACTTTATCTGAGGCTAATATTTGGAGTATTACATTGAGTCCGAATATCCGGGAGTGGTTTGGGAGTGGAAAGACACCGGTGAACCAACTTGGAATAGTGATTCGTAGTGCGGATGGTAGTAAAAAAGGAATAGATACTGATTCCTTTATAGCGGTAACTGATACAAAATATGAAGGATTTGTACCCGGTGAGATTAAAACTGCCGCTGTACCGGCTGATATGGTCGAAGGTATCAACATAATGGATAATTCTACAGTGACACTGGTACTTTATGATAAAGATGTGAATGGAAATCATAAGGATTTTGCACATGTTGTGGGTGACTTTAACAATTGGACCTTAAGTAATGACGAAAAGTCGCAGATGTATCGTGATGATGCTTCCGGATGTTGGTGGATTACGTTGGCGGGGTTAGATGCTGGTAAAGAGTATGCTTTCCAATACTATGTGGGTACAAAGGAAGGTGAAGTAATTCATTTGGCAGATGCTTATACTGAAAAAATACTGGATCCTGATAATGATAAAGATATTTCAGCTTCTACCTATAATGAAAACCTGGTTTATCCTAAGGGAGGGGTAGGAATCGTTTCGACCTTCAAGATACAGAAAGATAGTTATAACTGGAAGTATAATGATTTTAAAATAGCAAATCCTAAGCAATTAGTGATATATGAATTGCACTTGCGCGACTTTACGGCTACGAGTGACATTAACGGTGCGATGGGAAAGCTTTCTTACTTGAAAGAAATGGGTGTCAACGCTATTGAGTTGATGCCGGTGCAGGAGTTTGACGGCAATGACAGTTGGGGGTATAATCCTTGTTTTTTCTTTGCGATGGATAAAGCTTATGGGACAAAAACAATGTATAAGCAGTTCATTGATGCTTGTCATGAGGCTGGTATGGCAGTTATTCTGGATGTGGTTTATAATCATGCTACAGGAAATAATCCGCTGGCTAAACTCTATTGGGATGGTGATAAGACTGCAAAGAATAATCCATACTTCAATGTGGAAGCACCTCATCCTTATAGCGTGTTCCATGATTTCAATCATGAAAGCCCATTGGTGCGTAAGTTTGTGAAGCGTAATCTGCAATTCTTGTTGAAGGAATATAAGGTGGATGGCTTTCGTTTTGATTTGACGAAAGGGTTCACACAAACCTCTTGCACTGAAAGTACAGCATCCAATTACGATGCGGGTCGCATTGCCGTCCTAAAGGATTATAATGCGGCCATCAAGGAAGTGAAAAAGGACTCTTATGTTATCTTGGAGCATTTCTGTGATTCAAAGGAAGAAAATGAACTGGCAGCTGATGGTATGCACTTATGGCGTAACTTGAATAATGCCTATTGTCAGTCGGCTATGGGGTATGCTGAAAATAGTTCTTTTAGTAGCCTTTATGAGAAAAACACTGCATGGGTAGGTTTTATGGAAAGCCATGATGAAGAACGCACAGCTTACAAACAGTCGCAATGGGGTGATGGTGTGCTGAAAACCGACCTTGATGCCCGTATGAATCAGTTGGCACTAAATACAACTTTCTTCCTTACCGTTCCTGGTCCTAAGATGGTTTGGCAGTTCGGAGAGATGGGATATGACATCTCTATTGAAGAGAATGGCCGTACCGGTAGGAAGCCTTTGCATTGGGAATATTTAGATAACGCCGATCGTAAAGGGCTGCACGATGTTTATGCAGCTTTGATGAAGCTGCGCAATGCTCATCCGGAGTTGTTTGATGCAAATGCAACTTTGACATGGAAGGTGGAAACTTCTGATTGGGACAACGGTCGTACATTATTGGTAAAAAGTATAACGGGTAAGCAACTGGTGGTGGTGGGTAACTTTACACATACCGCTACTGATATTGTTTTCCCTGCCACTCCTGGTAACTGGACCAATTACTTTACAGGAAAAAGTGAAACCGTAAATAAACAGGTTAATGTACCGGCTCATGGATATGTGGTCTACACTAATTTCTGATTTCGGTAAGAATCATTCATACATCTTTATCAGCACCCGATTCAGCCAGTTCCAACGGAAACGGAACCAGCGTCGGGTGCTGCTTTGTTTTCCTCCAAAGCGGAGAACGAACTCACGGTAGCCATGTTTACGGAAGGGAAGTCCCACGTCCATGAACTCTAAGTGGCGGTATCCGCGTTGTTTGGCATCATCCAGTGCTTTCCATACGGCAAGAATCCCCGGATATTGCAGGGCATAAGTCTTGCGCATGCCACCTGAGAACCATAGATAGGCGCTATCATCTGAATAAATGCATGCGCTGCCACCGATAATCTTCTCCTTATAAATGACGATGAAGATTTTGCTTTGCTGCCCTTTTGTCAACTGGTTTTCGAGATGCTGAAAGAACTTGATGCTGGGGAAGTGGCGCCGTATCTTGGAAGAATATACGTGGCGCAACATCTGGGCAAAACAGAGAATCTCCTCTTTGGTACGTGCTTCCCGTACTTGGGCGCCGTTTTTGAGCCCTTTCTTTATTTGCCGGATACGTGACGGGCTGAAACGCTCTTCCACCTTTTCGACGCTGTGCAGCGAGTTGCGTACCCGCAGCCAATTGATGGCGATGTATTGGTTGTCTCGGAAAGATTTGTATCCGAACATGGCATTTTCCAGGTTGCGGAACTCGATGAGAAAAGAATCGCGCAATGCTTCATTGGTAAGCCTTTGCAGCATGTCACTGAAGATAATCTCTTTGTCTGCCTCGTTATTGAAATATTCTCCCGTACCGTACACCTCACATCTTTTGATGATGCCGGGTGGAAACATGCGGACACTTTTACGTATGGCGGCAAGCAGTTTCGCAACGGGCTTGTCATCTTCGGATGCCACAATGAGTATGGGGGTATACCCCGGAGTTTCCTCGTAGATTCGGAACAACTCTGTGGAATGGAAGGTGTTGGTGCCTGGCAGAACAGGAACCTTGCTCCCACGGTAATATGTAGTGAGTTTCAAAGGCATGGTCTGCAAATTTAAAAAATAATCTCGTATCTTTGCAAAAATTATTGTTAATGTGTCGATGTGCACATTAGCATATTAGCACATAAAATCATTATGGAAAGTTTCAGTGAATTGATAAAAGCACGCCGCAGCATGCGGAAGTTTACAGAAGAAGAATTGACACAAGAACAAGTCGTTACTTTGATGAAAGCAGCCCTGATGGCACCCACGTCGAAACGCAGCAATGCATGGCAGTTCATAGTGGTGGACGAGAAGGATAAATTGAAGGAATTGTCCTATTGCAAGGAGCAGGCATCGCAGTTTATTGCCGATGCGGCACTGGCAGTAGTGGTTGTTGCCGACCCGCTGGCAAGCGACGTGTGGATAGAAGATGCTTCCATTGCTTCCATCTACCTGCAACTTCAGGCCGAAGATATGGGGCTGGGAAGCTGCTGGGTGCAGGTGCGCGAACGTTTTACGGCTTCCGGTATGCCTTCCGGCGAGTATGTGCACGAGGTGTTGGATATTCCTTTACAGCTGCAGGTGCTTAGTGTTATTGCTATCGGCCATAAGGGGATGGAGCGCAAGCCTTTCAACGAAGACAATCTGCAGTGGGAAAAGATACATATCAATAAGTACGGAGGAAAGTAACAGTGAGTGCAGCAAAAGCAAACAATAACCGTGATACATATAAGGCTACTGCCATCACACTGATTGTATTCGGCATTCTTTACTTGGTGGACAAATTGGTGCATTTTTCTGCAATCGGCTTGCCGTGGGTGATGAATAAGGATAATTTTCTATTGTATACCGCAGTGATTTTTCTGCTGTTCAAGCATGACAAGTCAGTGGGATTGGTATTGATAGGTTTGTGGCTGATATTGAACTTCGGGTTGATAACTGCCTTACTCGGTACGATGTCCGCTTATCTGCTGCCGTTGGCGTTGCTGGTATTAGGGGCTATTCTGTATTGGTTGGCAACAAGATAAGTGTATGGCAGGAAGAAGTATAGAAGATATGTCCATTGCCTTTATCGGTGCCGGAAATCTGGCTACTAATCTGGCAAAGGCTCTTTATCGGAAAGGGTTTCGTATTGTGCAGGTCTACAGCCGTACAAAAGAATCGGCGCAGGAATTGGCACAGACGGTGGAAGCTGCATATACCACGGAGCTGCAGGCGGTTACGAAGGAGGCGCAGCTTTATATCGTTTCGCTGAAGGACGCGGCTTTTGTAGAATTATTACCCCAGATTGTTTCTGGAAAGGAGAATGCTTTATGGGTGCATACAGCCGGCAGTATTCCTATGAATATTTGGCAGGGGCATGTTGCGCGTTATGGAGTGCTTTATCCGATGCAGACTTTCAGTAAGCAGCGTGAAGTGGATTTTGGACAGATACCGTGTTTTGTGGAAAGCAACTCGGAAGAGGATGTGCAGCTTCTGAAGGACATTGCTTCCGCCCTATCGGAAAAAGTGTATGAAGCAAGTTCTGAGCAGCGCAAAAGTTTGCATCTGGCGGCTGTGTTTACGTGCAATTTTACCAATCACATGTATGTGTTGGCTGCTGAACTGCTGAAAAAGTACGGGTTGCCGTTCGAGGCAATGCTCCCCTTGATAGACGAGACGGCCCGCAAGGTGCATGAGCTGGAACCGCTTGCCGCACAGACAGGACCGGCTGTGCGCTATGATGAGAATGTCATTGACGAGCATCTGCGGATGCTTGCCGATGAGCCGCAAATGCTGGAACTATATCGGGAGATTAGCGAGAATATACATCGGTTGGCAATAAGATAACCGGATGCCGATGCTTGCCTCTTTTGAACTAATGTTTTGCTGCATATAGGTATATTATAATGAACAAGAAAAAAGTGCAATGAGTACCATAAACTATGATTTGAAAAAGATAAAAGCCCTTGTTTTTGATGTGGACGGTGTGCTGAGTGCCAATGTTATCCCTATGAGTTCGGAGGGTGAACCTCTGCGTACGGTCAACATAAAGGATGGTTATTCCCTGCATCTGGCCGCTAAGCAAGGTGTGTTGCTGGGTATAATTACGGGTGGACGTACAGAAGCAGTCCGCAAGCGTTTTACTTCTTTAGGTTTTGAGGATGGAAATATCTATATGGGTTCTTCTGTTAAAATCCATGATTACCATGACTTCCGTGACCGTCATGGCTTGAAGGACGAGGAAATATTGTATGTAGGTGATGATATTCCCGACTTGGAGGTGATGCGTGAGTGTGGTTTGCCGTGTTGTCCTAAGGATGCTGTGCCTGAGGTAAAGGCTGTGGCTCGCTATATTTCGTATGCAGAAGGCGGTTATGGCTGTGGTCGCGACATTGTGGAACAGGTATTGAAAGTGCAAGGGCTTTGGATGGCAGATGAAAAAGCTTTTGGTTGGTAGTTGTTTCAATCGTTAAATTGTAAATCGTCAAATCGTAAATGATATGATGTTAGATAATCTGAAGAAATATAAGGTGATTCTTGCCTCTAACTCTCCGCGAAGGAAAGAATTGCTGGCTGGTTTGGGAGTGGAATATGAAGTAAGAACTTTGCCCGATGTGGACGAGTCTTATCCCGAAACGTTGCGGGGAGCGGATATTCCTCTCTACATATCCAGGGAAAAGGCAGATGCCTACCGTGATATGATGCATCCGGACGAATTGATGATTACAGCAGATACCATTGTCTGGCTGGATGGACAAGTTCTCGGAAAACCCAAGAATAGGGAAGAAGCTATGCAGATGTTGCGCGACATGTCCGGACGTACCCATGAAGTGTTTACCGGTGTATGCATCACTACCACTGAGTGGCAACGCAGTTTTGCGGCGGCAACAGAAGTGCGTTTTGCCAAACTGAACGAAGAGGAAATTGCCTATTATGTGGACAAATACCACCCCATGGATAAAGCCGGAGCTTATGGTGTACAAGAGTGGATTGGATTCATCGGGGTGGAAAACATATCCGGGAGTTACTATAATATAATGGGGCTCCCCGTACAGAGGCTGTACAGGGAGTTGTTGGAGGTCTAAACCAGATCCATCATTAGAGGGATATCTTTTTCACTGATTCCTTGTCTGACAAGTGTTTCTTTGTCTTTACCGAACATTTCTCTAAAAATCTCCTGCCCGCCATATTCCAAAGCTGCTTTACTGTAAAGTTCTGCAGCTTTTTCTATTTTGCCCGTTCTCCAAGCAACATGTCCGGCATTGAGATAGTCTGCTGCGAGTGGTTTGGAGGCGAGTATCTTTTCGTAATACTTCATTGCTTGCTCATACTTGCCGTTGACAAACGAACACCAGCCTATAGCACGCCATGCTTTGATACAATTGCTTTCGATGAAATCAAGCTTGAAGAAATATTGCAGAGCCTCTTCATATCTTTCCAGTTCGGCAAGGCAGCTTCCGGCGTAGAAAAGGATATTATGGTTTTCCGGCTGGATTGCCTCCACTTTCTTGTAGTATTCCAGTGCAGAGGCAAAGTCCCTTATCTGCCGGTAGCACGTAGCGAGATGGCGGATTGTCCAGACATGGTCGGGCTTTAGTACATCGGCTTTCAGGTAGGCGTCTATCGCTTCCTTATACCTCTTTTCCTTTTGCAGGCAATAGCCAGCCTTTTGGAAAATGTCTGCATTTGCATGGTTCAAGGCTATCAATTCCTTATAAAGCTCCAATGCTTCTGCCGGGTGTTCTTTGCGGAAGTGGAAATCGGCGATGGTAATCAGCAGCTCGGGTTTGCACAGAATATCTTTGAGTGCCGGGATACGGTGCAGGGCAATCTCTTCCTTGAAGATGTCACGGAACTCGTGTCTGCGCTGGCTTAACTTGAAGAAACGGTATAAGTCGTGGACATACTGGTTGCTGATGACATCCGGTCGTTCGGCATACTGCCGTAAAGCGGAAGATTTGCTTTCGTCCATGAGTGCATCCAAATCCTGGGAAGTCATCTGGCTGAGCATCATCGTACGCTGTGACTGTGGTATATGTGCCATTGTAAAGCAAAGGGAATACTTGTCACTATTGCAGAAGAAACCGGATTGGAGGATAAGGGAGAGGATGGCATTGTCTCCGGTAGGCTTGAATCCGAATTCCTTGATGATGCTGGAGTGATGCATGTCGAACGGATAGAACCAGTTGTACGGTTCCTTAAAGAACGGATAAGTCTTGAGTTGTGCAAACGTACTCATATAGACGTCAGCGCCTTCCAGCTGTAATTCGTTCATCTCCCGTATCTTGTCTCCCAGTCCGGAACTTTCAAAAGCTTTCTCCCAATCCGGATTAAGATCGTTTTCCTCAGGGTTCTCTTCAAAACCGAACTTCATGTTGCGCATGATGTTCACATTCCTCATCATCTCCGGAATGATTTCTTCACGCATCTTCTTGTCTATCTTTTCCGTTTCCTGGCTACGGAGCAGCTCGATGTAAATACGGTTCAGTTGCTTGCCGAAACTGCCGTCTTCGTTGAGCAGGGAAAGGCGGGCTGTCAATTCGGGATAAAGCGACAGACGGGTGGGATGAAAAAGAAGTGCGAAAGCGATACCTACCAAAGCCCGTTGGTTTACTTGCGTATTTGCATGCGTTACGGCGTCTAGCAACCATGAGAATTTGCGGGTATCGAAGCATTCCATCAGACTGAGCATGACGGCACTGGTGAACAGGCACAAATCATTGACGGGAAGCATTTCTGATTCCAGTAATCCTTTGGCTTGCTGTTCGTCTTCTGCAGACCAGTCACTGTTACTCCATGTGGAAAGGAAAAGAACCTGGGCGGTTTGTTCGTGCCGTTGCAGTACGGCGTCCATGCCTTGGTTATCCGGCATCAGCTGACAAACGGCCAGGTCATCAGGGAAAGATTCCAATACCTTCTGCAGTGCGGCAATATTGTATTCTTTGGGGAGGCGTTCCCGGTTATTGCGCAGGGAATGGTAATAGTGCGTGGAAACTCCGTCAAGGAGAGACAGACGTGCCTGGTCAGCGACTTCCCAAGTTTCGGTCAGAATCTGGCGATATAGTTTCTGTCGTTCAGGATCGTCGATTCCCTGGCGCATGTATTGCAGCATGTACTGATAGGATGTCTGAGCTTGTTCCAAGCGGTTGCGGAGTGTCCAGTCACCGCTGTTCCAAAGAAAGGCTTCCAGTTGGGATTGTGCTTCCTTCAGCCGTTGCTGCTTGAGTAGAGTAACGATATGCTGATATTGTTCTTGTATGGCTTGTTCGTTCATAAATCAGTCTCTTTTTGGGTATGTATCTTATAAAACTACAAAAAGGATGCCAAAAAGTTCATAAATTTCCATTTCCCCAGCTCAGAAACGAACTTGCAACTGTGCTTGAAGCAGGTTTGAGTTTTCTCCTTTATGGCGGTTACAGTATGTATACTGGGCTTGCAGACGGCATTTGGGATAGAACCAATACTGTACACCTGCTACATAATTGGTCTGTTTATCGGAAATAGTTTTATTTTTGTTGAAATAGTCATAAGAGGCTATTACGTCAAATTTGGGAAGCACATGGGCAGATACGGTTGCATAGTAACCGTCACTTTTAACGTGTCCGTCTTTTCCGGCCAAGTATTCTGTACGTACATCTACGGATTTTGTTTTGATGGTGGCACCTGCCGACCAGCGGTTTCGGGTGTAATTCTCTCCTATGGCTATGTCTGGATTAATGGAAGAAACGGCTACGGCGCATCCTTTCCCTTTAACAAAGGAACCGCCGACGGACAACCATTTCAATGGATGTACCATAAGGCTGCCTACAATATCTTTCTGATTGTTTTTATCTTTTAGGTTGATGCCTTGTCCGTTCATGATGGCAAGGTTATAAGTCATCAAAGAGTCGAACAAGTCTCCATAAATTAACAATCCCATATCACGACCGCTTGCAGAGCCATACAACGGATCACTGCCATTGATACCGGCCAGGTAATTGACGGCTTGAGAATAACAGTTTATTAATTCGACAAAGCAGGGAGACATCGGGTTCTCAATGGTATACATGGTTTTGAACTGTCCGATACGTGCTGTGAGTTGAGGGAGAAAGCGGTATTCCGTGTAGGCTTCCAGAATTTTTCCGGTATTGGCAAAGCTGTACATGAAGTAAGCCGACCATTTATCGGTGATTTTACCGCGCGCCATAAAGATAACTCTCTTTATATCGAAAGTATTGCTGGTACCTTCGCCCGCATCATCGTATGTATATCCCACTTGGGCATAGCCGGAGAGTGAAATGCGGTCTTTTAAAGTGTTGACTACATCATTCAGACAAGCATCTTGTGCTTTCAGGATGCATGTGGCTGATAAAAGGATGCAGGATAGTAGAATTCGTCTCATTATAGGGATGGATAGTAGTAAAAAAGGCAACCCTTTTTTCAAAGAGCTGCCTTTGGGTGTTATTTTGCTTGTTTTTATTCGTTGATAGCAGCGATACCCGGAAGGATTTTTCCTTCGATTGCTTCAAGCAATGCACCGCCACCGGTAGATACGTAAGACACGCCGCTTGCCAAGCCGAACTTGTTGACACAAGCTACAGAGTCACCGCCACCTACGAGTGAGAAAGCACCGTTCTTGGTAGCTTCTACGATAGCTTCGCCTACAGCGCGTGAACCGTGAGTGAAGTTCTCGAATTCGAATACACCCGTCGGACCGTTCCAAAGGATAGTCTTGGAGTTCTTGATGACATCTGCAAAGATCTTTTCAGTCTCAGGACCGATATCAAGACCTTCCCAGCCATCAGGAATTTCGTCAACCGGGCAGAACTTGGTGTTGGCATCGTTGGAGAAAGAATCGGCAATCTTGGCATCAACAGCCAAAACAAGGTTTACGCCTTTTTCTTTTGCTTTCTTCACCAGGTCAAGAGCCAAATCCAGTTTGTCATCTTCGCAGATAGAAATACCGATTTTGCCGCCCATGGCTTTGGTGAAAGTATAAGTCATACCGCCGGCAATAATCAGGTTGTCTACCTTGTTCAGCAGGTTTTCAATGATTTCAATCTTGGAAGAAACTTTGGAACCACCCATGATGGCAGTAAACGGACGTTGGATATCGTTCAAAACTTTATCAACAGCCTTTACTTCTTTTTCCATCAGGTAACCGAACATTTTGTTGTCCTTGTCGAAATATTTAGCGATCAATGCAGTAGAAGCGTGTGCACGGTGAGCGGTACCGAAAGCGTCGTTTACATAGCAATCTGCATAAGAAGCCAATTTCTTGGTGAATTCTTTCTGGCTTTCCTTAACAGCAGCTTTGGCAGCCTTCTTTTCTTCGTCTGTAGCATCTTCAGCCAAACCGCGGGGTTTGCCTTCCTCTTCAGCGTAGAAACGGAGGTTCTCGAGCAACAACACTTCACCCGGTTGCAGAGCAGCAGCCTTTACGGCAGCTTCTTCGCCCATACAGTCGTTAGCAAATTGCACCTCAACACCCAACAACTCTTCGAGATGCTTCAGAATGTGCTTCAAGGAGAACTTGTCAGCCGGGCCTTTCGGACGACCGAGGTGAGAACCGATAATTACACTACCGCCATCGGCCAAAATCTTCTTCAATGTAGGAAGAGCGGCACGCATACGGGTATCATCTGTAATGTTGAAGTTTTCGTCCAAGGGTACGTTGAAGTCCACACGAACGAATGCCTTTTTTCCGGCAAAGTTAAATTGATCAATTGTCATAATACTCTATTTTATTTAAAAGTGTTACTAATTTCTTTTTAGTGAGCGCAAAGTTAGCATTTATTTCTTTTTTTTGCTATGAAACCGTTGTTTATTCTTTGTCTTTGCCGCTCTCTTTGCTAACTTTATATTTCTGGCAGTAATATTTGCACATTAATTGCAAACCGCAGGTATCACATTGTGGAGTACGTGCCTGGCATACATAGCGACCGTGCAGGATAAGCCAGTGGTGAGCTATGGGGATGTCTGTTTCCGGTATATGTTTTACCAATTCTTTTTCGACACTGAACGGAGTTGTACATTTATCTGATACGAGACCCAGGCGATGGCTGACGCGGAACACGTGTGTGTCTACTGCCATAGCCGCTTTATTGAAAACAACGGATTGGATGACATTGGCTGTTTTGCGGCCTACGCCGGGCAGTTTTACCAGTTCTTCAAGGGTATCGGGTACCTCACTGTTGAATTCTTTCACCAACATCTGTGCCATGCCTACAAGATGTTTAGCTTTGTTGTTGGGATAGGAGACGCTGCGGATATACTCGTATACCACGTCGGGAGTAGTAGCGGCGAGTGCTTCGGGAGTAGGGAAGTCCCGGTAAAGGGCGGGGGTAATCATATTGACGCGTTTGTCCGTACATTGTGCAGAGAGAATAACTGCTATCAACAGCTCGAACGGATTGTCATAATGCAACTCTGTTTCGGCTACGGGAACGTTCTCCCTAAACCAAGCAAGGATTTTTTCATAACGCTCTTTCTTTCTCATCTTAATTTGTTTTTATGATAGTGAGGAGATACTTTCAGATTGAAATAGAAGATGGAGATAACCGTGAGGCAGGCTCCGAAAAAATATGCCATATCGAATGAGGTAATCTGTGCGATATAACCTCCTGCTGTCAGACCTATACCAATGCCTACATCCCATGAAGTCAGGTAGGTAGAGGTGGCTGTTCCGCGCTGGTTGTTGGGGGCCAGGTTTACGAACAGCGTATTGAAGGCGGGGAACATCGTCCCGAAGCCTACTCCCAATAGGAGGGCAACCATAAAAAACAATATGTTTGTCAGTTCCGGGACGGTCTTCATCAGTAGTCCGCAAGCGGACAATATGAAGAAACAGCTACATACCAGATATAGTCCTAAAGTTATGACTTGGGTGATACGTCCTTTATCCACTTGTTTGCCGGAGAACATACGGGACACTGCCATGCCGACGGCCATAAAAGTAAAAAACAATCCGGAATTCAAGGTAATTCCTATTTCTTTGGCATACATGGCTACATAAGTGCTTGTCATGCCATATGGTATGGAGAGCAATAGCAGTGCGATTCCTGCCGGGATACCTTTCAGCAGCACAAAGCGGTCCAATGAGATAGGTTCTCGTTTGACTGGTTGTTTGGGTGGGGTCTTGACGAGGCATGCGGCAACAAAACCGATAGTTCCTGATATGAGCGAGCAGGCAAAAATCGTTTCAAAGGAATATATGTCATGCATGAAAAGACCAATCATCGGGCCGAAGCTCATGGCTGTATTGTTCATCAGTCCATAATATCCTACGGCTTCGCCGCGACGGGACGAAGGGGTAATGTCAATCACAATTGTATTTCCCGCTACGGTCACCATTCCAAATGCAAGGCCGTGGACAACCCGCAACATGATGAATAAAGATAGGACTCCCGCTAACATGTAACCTGCGAAAATGGTGATAAAGATGAAGTATGCCACCAGATAAAGAGGCTTGCGGGCTAGCGTGTCGAGCAGGTATCCCGAAAACGGGCGTATGCAGAGCGAGGCAATGGTGTAGCATGACAAGATGACACCTACTGCTGCATTTCCGGTATGGAATACCTCAGTCAGGTAGAATGGAAGAACCGGTAGTATCAGATAAAAGGCAAAATACAAAAGGAAATTGGCAGCCAGGATAAGGCAATAGCCGGAAGTTACAAGTTTGTCTTTTGCCATAGCGAAAAATAGTGGTTAGCGATGAGTGGTTAGCGATGAGTGATTAATGATATGCTGAAAATGCGCAACTTATTAATCACTAATCACTAGCCGTTATTCACTATATTTAGTAAGCGCTCTCGAATTCTTTCAGGAAGCGTGTGTCATTTTCAGAGAACATACGAAGGTCTTTCACCTGGTATTTCAAGTTGGTGATGCGTTCTATACCCATACCCAGGGCATACCCGCTATACACTTTACTGTCTATTCCGTTCAGCTCCAATACATTCGGATCTACCATACCGCATCCCAGAATTTCTACCCAACCCGTATGTTTGCAGAAAGGACAACCCTTGCCGCCGCAGATGTTACAGCTGATGTCCATTTCGGCACTCGGCTCGGTGAAGGGGAAGTAGGAAGGACGCAGACGAATCTTGGTGTCACTGCCGAACATCTCTTGAGCAAAGAGCAATAAGGCCTGCTTCAAGTCAGTGAAAGACACATTGCGGTCTACGTATAAGGCTTCTACCTGATGGAAGAATGCGTGTGCACGGTAGCTGATGGCTTCATTACGGTATACACGTCCCGGACAAAGCACGCGGATAGGAGGCTGTGTAGTCTCCATAACACGGCTTTGCACGCTGGATGTGTGTGTGCGAAGAATGATGCTGTGCGATACGTTTTCTGTATCATTTTCGATGAAGAATGTATCCTGCATGTCGCGTGCCGGATGGTCTTCGGCAAAATTCATGGAGGAGAATACGTGCCAGTCGTCTTCCATTTCCGGTCCATCGGCGATATTGAATCCCATACGGGCAAATATATCGATGATTTCGTTTCTCACGATGGAGAGCGGATGGCGGGTTCCTAATTCTATCGGGTAGGCTGAACGGGTCAAGTCAATATCGTCACAGCCGGTATCTTGGCTTTCGAACTGTTCTTTCAAAGCGGCAATCTTTTCTTGTGCTTTGTTTTTCAGTTCGTTCAAGCGCATACCCACCTCTTTTTTCTGTTCGGCGGCTACATTGCGGAAATCTGCCATCAAGTCATTGATGGCTCCTTTTTTACTGAGGTACTTGATGCGGAGTGCCTCTAATTCCTCGGCGTTAGCGGCTTTCAGCGCCTCTACTTCCTGCAGAAGCTGATTGATTTTAGCTATCATATCGTTGTTATCTTATTTATTTTCTAAGTTAAAAACGGTGCAAAGATACAATATTATCATTGTTTTGCCTCCACTTGGGGAAGATAATTTGGTATCAGTGGTACAAAATTTTATGTGAAGAAGAAATGATAGAGGATGGGAGAAAAAATGATATATATGTAAAAGTCTTCATATTGTTTATGGAAAAAACATAAATGAGCGTTGTTTAGTGACTTTTAAAATATACTTTTCGTATCTTTGCGCCCCGTTTACTGTTCTATGGAGGTAGAACAAACTGGCGGTTGGTATTTATTAACATACGTCAAAGAGAGAGAGTTAACGGAGTAATTGTTGCATTAAAGTTAGAGTTTGAATTGATGAAATTGAAGACAATCCTGCCAGTCGTGGCAGTTGCGGGAGTACTCATGTGTGAGCCTGCCGTATTGTTGCATGCCGGTACATCTGATTTTGCTTCTCCCGAAGCTATGGGATGGTTCCGTAAGAAAAAGAAGAGTGAAACCAAGGACAGCGTTCAATCCAAGAGCGACTACGAAAAATTGACTGGTTCCGATGCTATTGCCCGCAAGGGAATGTTCAATGTTTACCAGAAGAAGAGCGATTATTACTTTGAAGTGCCGGCAAGGCTGTTGGGACGTGATATGCTGGTAGTAAATAAATTACAACGTGTGCCTTCCGAACTGAATGAGGCGGGTGTGAACCGTGGTACGAATTACGAAAATCAGATGGTGCGTTTTGAATTGGACAAGGCTGCCAACAAGCTGTTGGTACGTCAGAGCCGTCCTCTTCCGTTGGCACCGGACGAGGATGCCATACGGCAGTCCGTACTGGATAATTATATTTCTCCGCTGATAGCCGGCTTCAAGATAGAGGCATTCAATAATGACTCTACCATGATAGTGGTCAAGGTCAACGATATTTATGATGGTACGGAGACGAGTATCAATAATGTCTTTACGAATATCAACCTGGGAACTTCGGCCATCAAGAATCTCTCCCGCATTTTATCTATCAAAGCTTTTGAGAACAATGTGGTAGCTACTTCCGAGCTGACAACTAAGGTGACTGAGGGAACAACGACTGTGTTTGTTACGGTCGAAGTCAGTTCCTCTCTGTTGCTGTTGCCGGAGAAACCGATGATGGGACGTCTGGATAGTCCGCGTGTAGGTTATTTTACTAATCCGTTATTAAATTACAGTGACGGTCAGCAGCGTGTAGACAAGAAACCGTTCATCACCCGCTGGCGTCTGGAACCGAAACCGGAAGACCGGGAGCGTTACCTTCGCGGTGAATTGGTGGAACCGGCCAAACCGATTGTGTTCTACATCGAGAACTCCACTCCCAGTCGTTGGCGGAAATATATCAAGCAGGGAATCGAGGATTGGCAGGCTGCTTTTGAACGTGCCGGATTCAAGAATGCCATCGTTGCAAGGGAGTTGACGGACAGCATGAATGTGGATAAGGATGACGTGAACTACTCCGTGCTGACCTATGCCGCCTCCACCAAAGCCAATGCCATGGGCCCCTCTATCCTCGACCCCCGTTCGGGTGAGATATTGGAAGCGGACATCATGTGGTGGCATAATGTGCTGGGCATGCTTCAGGAATGGATTACAGTGCAAACCGGTGTCGTACGTCCCGAAGCAAGAGGAGTAAGGCTGCCGGATGAACTGATGGGTGATGCCATGCGTTTTGTGGCATGCCATGAAGTGGGTCACTCGCTGGGCTTGCGTCACAATATGATTGCTTCCTGGACTTTTCCGACAGATTCCCTGCGTTCCAAAACATTTACGGACCGTATGAATACCACTTCCTCCTCTATTATGGACTATGCACGTTTCAATTATGTGGCACAGCCGGGTGACGGCGTTACGGCACTTTCTCCCCATATAGGCCCGTATGATATGTTTGCCATAGAATACGGTTATCGTTGGTATGGTAAAGAAACCCCAGAAGCAGAGAAGGACTTGCTTGCCGACTTTCTGAGCCGTCATGCAGACCGTTTATATAAATATAGTGAGGCGCAGGATGTACGTGATGCCGTAGACCCGCGTGCGCAGAATGAAGATTTGGGCGATGATGCTGTCCGCTCGTCTCTGCTGGGTATTGAGAACTTGAAGCGTATTGTTCCTCAAATCATCCAATGGACTACTACCGGCGAGAAAGGACAGACTTATGAAGAAGCTTCCCGCCTATACTATGCGGTTATCAACCAATGGAACAATTATCTTTATCATGTATTGGCAAATATCGGTGGTATCTATATAGAGAACACGGTTGTGGGAGACGGACAGAAAACCTATACCTTTGTGGAGAAAGAGAAGCAGCAAGCAGCCTTGAAGTTCCTGCTGGATGAAGTGCTGACCTATCCCAAATGGCTGTTCGACACAGAAGTGGGAGAGTACACCTACTTGCTGCGCAACACTCCGCTGGGCGTAGTGGAAAATGCACCGACACAAGTGTTGAAGAATGCCCAATCCTATATCCTTTGGGATTTGCTGGGCAACAACCGCCTGATGCGTATGTTGGAGAACGAATCGGTGAACGGCAAAAAGGCTTTCACGGTGGTAGAGCTGATGGATGGCCTGCATCGCAACATCTTTGCCACTACGGAACGCGGTGCCTTGCCGGACGTCATGACACGCGCCTTGCAGAAGAACTTCGTAGATGCACTGATTACAGCAGCTGCCGAAAGCGAAGGAGTGAAAATAAACAAAAAACTGATGGACAACCACTTCTTGCTGGACCATCAGACTGCCCTTTGCAGCTGTGACGAGCATGCCGGTAAGACTTTGGATGCCGACCGTATGGGTGCACACCGCGAACTGAACTTCTACGGTTCGCAGATAAACCGCGTATCTGATGTCATCTCCGTGAAGCGTGGTGAGTTGCTTCGCATCAAAGAATTGCTCCAAAATCGTCTGGGTGCATCGGATATAGCCACTAAATATCATTATAAGGATTTGATTTTGCGTATCAATACTGCATTAGGAGTAAAGTGATTTTTCTTTTCAATAGAGTATTAATTAATTTTATATGTAACGCATGAAAAAACGTGTATTAATCGTTTTGCTATGCTTTGTAGGAGCTTTGTCATCTGCTTTTGCTGCAGAGAAAAAAGTCCAGGGCGTAGTAATATCTTCAGAGGATAACCTACCGCTTATCGGTGCTTCCGTTTATGTGACTGCGGAAGACTTGAAAAAGGCGGGGAGTGCTCAGACTACAATGGGGGTCATCACTGATGTGGATGGTCAGTTCTCTATCGCTATACCTGCGGGGATAACCCGTTTCTTTTGTAGCTACGTGGGATATGACGTATTGGAAGTGAAGCTTGTTCCGGGAAAGGAACATTATGAAATAACACTTCATGCATCTTCCCAAATGCTCGATGCCGTTGTTGTGACGGGTTACCAGACAGTGGAGCGCCGCAAGCTGACGGCAGCGGTATCCAAACTGGATATATCGGACGAGACCATCGGTGCAGTAAAAAGTATCGACCAGGCACTTGCCGGACAAATTGCCGGACTTTCTGTCAGCCCGACTTCCGGTGCTCCGGGTGCTCCGGCAAAGATACGCATTCGCGGTACTGCTTCATTGAATGGTACACAAGACCCTTTGTGGGTGCTGGACGGCATTCCTTTGGAGGGAACGGATGTTCCCGAACCGGATGAGCTGAATGACATCACCAACATGAAGCAATCTTCCATTGCAGGCCTGAATCCGGCAGATATTGAGAATATCACCATCCTGAAGGATGCGGCAGCCACTGCCATCTATGGTGCGAGGGCAGCCAATGGCGTCATTGTGATTACAACAAAGAAGGGTAAGGTCGGTAAACCGGTTATCAATTTCTCGTCCCGGTTTACCTATACTCCTACATTGAGCCTTGACCGGTTGAACTTGCTGAACTCAGCGGAGAAAGTAGGATTGGAAATGGATATGATCCGTAATAACTATTCTCCGGACAATCATAAAGGAGGCGTATATAATATTCTTTCCAATTACAATGAGTTGTCTGCTTTTCAGAATGGAGGATGGGATGCCTTGAGCAGTGATACACAAGCTGCCATCAACCGTTTGAAGAGTGTTAATACAAACTGGGGAGATATCCTTTTCCGCGATGCTTTCAGCCAGGAATATAACTTGAGCCTTTCCGGCGGTACGGAAAGGGTTACGTATTATACCTCTTTCGGCTATTATAAAGAGGATGGAAATGTGGACGGTGTGGGTATGGACCGTTTCAACTTGGTAGGAAAGACTTCCTATAAGGTGAACAGTATACTGAAAGTGGGTGCCTCCATGTTTGCCAACCGTCGCAAAAATACCAATTATCTGACAGATGCATACGGTATGTCGAATCCCGTGTTCTATTCACGCAAGGCTAATCCGTATTTTGAACTTTATGACAAGAATGGCAACTATAATTACGACTACGATATTCAGAACAACACTGATAAGGATTTAGGATTCAACATCTTTGAAGAACGGCAGAACACGTCTAATGAAAGCGTGGTGAATTCTTTTTCATCTATATTTGATGCGGAGCTACGGTTCAATGACAAGTGGAAGCTGACTTCCCAGTTTGGCTATCAGTTGGAAAAGACTTCCAGAGAAGAAATAGCGGACTGGGAAAGCTATGCCATGCGCTATTACTATAAGTTGAGCGAATACTCCCAGGGCGGAGAAACCAAACACTTCCTGCCCGAAGGAGGTATGCAGAAGTCTTATGAAAACTCCAATTCACAGATTACTTGGAAGGCGATGGGAGAATATCGCGACAGTTTCAATGATATTCATGAACTGGAAGTGATGGCGGGTACCGAGCTGCGCAAGACCTGGTATGAAACCTTGTTCTCGGCAGGGTATGGCTTCGACCGCAAGACGTTGACGACCAAACCGGTGATTTTCCCCAACGAAAGTTACGCCACGTCTTTCCCGCTCCATCAGACAACGTATAAGGAGAATGCTTATGTATCTTTCTACTCTACGGCCTCTTACTCTTTGTTGAACCGCTACACGGTGGGAGGAAGTATCCGCTTTGACGGTTCCGACCTTTTCGGTGTGGATAAGAAGTACCGCTATCTTCCTCTTTATTCTGTCAGTGCCTTGTGGCGTCTGTCACAAGAACCGTTTATGCAGCAGGCCAAGTGGGTGGATAACCTGGTGTTCCGTGCATCTTACGGTCTGCAGGGAAATATTGACAAGAATACTTCTCCGTTCCTGTTGGGTACATATCGGTCGGAAAGTATTTTGCCCGGAGTATCGGAAGATGTAATTATTATTAATTCCGCTCCCAACAAGAAGTTGCGTTGGGAAAAGACGCAGTCTGTCAATGCCGGCTTTGATTTTTCTGTATTGAACCAGGCTATCAATCTGAGCGTGGACTATTATTATCGTAAGGGTACCGATTTGATAGCTTTGCGCATGCTTCCTCTGGAGACGGGCTTTACTTCAATGAACGTCAACTGGGCAAGTATGGAGAACAAAGGTGTGGAAATCAGCTTGTCTACCCGTAACATAACGACAAAAAACTTCTCCTGGTACACAAATTTCAATTTTGCCTATAACGGTAATAAGGTATTGCAGGAAAACATACCGGAGCAGCAGACCACTCCGGGACGTGAAGGCTATCCCGTAGGGGCAATTTTCGCACTGAAGACTGCGGGAGTGAATAAGGAAACCGGTAATATGATGTTCTATAATCCGGAGGGAGAGAAAGTGACCTTGAAGGAGCTTTACCGCCTGAAGGACGAGTGGGGGATAGGTATTGCCTCTTCCGATGTAACTGCAGCCGAAGAGAGAACCTTTTATTCGTATATCGGGAGTAGCGATGCTCCTTATACGGGAGGTTTGATTAATACCTTCAGCTATAAAAACTGGGAGCTGAATGTCAATTTCTCTTTGACGTTTGGCGGGTACGTACGTACGCAGCCCTCTTATGACATCATTAATCCGGATTATGGCAAGAACTATAATGCGGATGTGCTGAACCGCTGGACTCCGGAAAACCCGAATGCGGAGCTTCCGGCATTTATGCTGAGTGCTTCCAACCCGGAAGAGTACTCCTGGTATGATTCTAAAACCATCTGGAGGGATTTGGATATCTGGGTGAAGAAGCTGAACTACGTACGTTTGCAGAATCTGCGTCTGGGTTACCGTATCCCTGAGCTCCTGACAAAGCGTTTGGGAATGAACTCGGCAACGGTATCTATTGAAGGACGCAATCTCTTCGTGTTTGGTTCGGGATATAATAACTACATGGATCCGGAGTCGATGTACAATCCTTATGCAACTCCCGTACCCAAGTCGGTTACATTCAGTTTGAACTTGAATTTCTAACTTCAAAAGCAGAAAGAAAATGAAGAAAACAATAAGTCTGATGATAATGGCCTGCATGCTTCTGCTTGCGGCATGCGACAACTATCTGGATATACAGCCTACCGGTAGTGTCATTCCCAATTCTTTGGCTGAGTATAGAGCGTTGCTTGCCCGTTCTTATAAGGACGTGAGTAAATTCAGTGACCGGGGAATGGCTTGTTTCCGTTCCGACGAGATGCAGGTTCGGGATAATGAATATGACCAAAATTATTATATGGATATAGAGCGCTGGAACGACCTTGCTCCCAATGCCTATACCTCATCGTTTGAATGGGCCAAGTATTACAATGTGCTTTTTATTGCCAATCACGTTATTGAGAGCAGAAGTGATATTAAGGAAGGCACTGAGGAAGAGATAAATCAGCTTGTAGGAGAAGCGTATATGCTCCGTGCTTATGTACATTTCTTATTGGTAAATCTTTATGGACAGCCCTATACTAAGGAGGGAGCTTTGGATACCAAATCGGTACCGCTGAAATTGGATACGGATTTAGAGAAAGTCCTGAAACGCAATACGGTGGAAGAAGTTTATACTTCCATCCAAGCAGATATTGACGAGGCACGCAAACTGGTCATGAAGGCAGAATGGGAACAGAGATATTCATATCGTTTCAATGCGGCTTCGGTAGAGGCGTTTCAATCACGCGTATCCCTTTATAAGGGCGAGTGGCAGGCGGCTTGGGATGCTGCTGAGGCAGTGCTTGCCGTGAAGTCTGTATTGGTAGATTTGAATGATGCCGCTGCAACTCTTCCTAACAGTTATAATTCCGTGGAAAATATTACTCCACTGGAGACACCTCTGAGCAGTACAATCAATGGGGCTGCTCTGGCTACTCCGGTTTTTCTCTCCCTTTATGCTGAGAACGACCTTCGGCTGGACAAATATTTTGCTGAAACGGATGAAAAAGGTTTCCGGAAGAATAAGAAGGCGGGAAGCAATAACTACTTGTGTACTTTCCGTGTGGGTGAAATATATCTGACGGCTGCTGAGGCTGCTGCCCGACTTGGAGAACTGTCTCAAGCACGTACTCGCCTGCTGGAACTGATGCGGAAACGTTATGCACCGGAGGCCTACGAAGCGAAATCCGTTGTTGTCAATGCCATGGATAAGGAAGCGTTGGTACAGGAAATATTAGATGAACGTGCCCGTGAACTTGCTTTTGAAGGACATCGCTGGTTTGACCTTCGTCGTTCCACCCGTCCGCGTTTGGAGAAAGTGCTTGATGGTACGCGTTATGTACTCGAAGAGAATGATGCCCGCTATACATTGGCCATTCCGAAAGAAGCCATAGAAGCCAATCCGGGATTGCTGAACTGATAAAGATAAAACTCCCCGATTCTGTATTGACGAGAATCGGGGAGTTTTGTCTTTATGTGGATTGGATATGTATTTTTTACGTACCTTTGCACCGTTTTTTGTAATAGACAGTATAAGATGATACAGAATCAGAGACCTCCTATCCGTAGAATTGCTTTTCCTATTCTTATAGCATTGAGTATTTCGCATTGTTTGAACGATATGCTGCAATCGGTTATTTCGGCAGTATACCCTTTGTTCAAGGAGGATTTATCCTTGAGTTTTGCCCAGATTGGTCTGATTACGTTAGTGTATCAGATGTCGGCGTCCGTGTTTCAGCCTCTAATGGGATTGTTCTTTGATAAGCGCCCCATTGCCTGGTCATTGCCGATAGGTATGGGCTTTACTTTGGTCGGTATCATGAATCTGGCTTTTGCTACTAATCTGTATTGGTTGCTGGCTTCGGTATTCATTGTGGGTATCGGTTCGTCTGTACTCCATCCGGAGGCGTCACGTATTACTTTTCTGGCTTCCGGCGGAAAACGCGGACTGGCGCAGTCTCTATTTCAGGTGGGCGGGAATTTGGGTGGCTCGCTTGGACCGTTACTGGTGGCTTTGCTGGTAGCTCCTTACGGGAGGCATCACATTGCCTTGTTCACGGTTTTTGCCTTGATTGCCATCGTGGTGATGATTCCTATATGTCGTTGGTTCCGTTCCTACTTGAATCATATCAAGAAACGCCCGATGCTTGTGGCAGGAAAGATAGAACGTCCCCTTTCCTCAAAGATGACGGTGTTTGCCATAAGTATTCTGCTGATACTTATCTTCTCCAAATATATCTATATGGCAAGTTTGACGAGCTACTATACATTCTATCTGATCCATAAATTTGGTGTTACTGTTCAGGCTTCACAGCTTTTCTTGTTTGTCTTCCTGGTAGCCACTGCCATCGGAACATTGGTGGGAGGTCCCGTAGGTGACAGGGTAGGACGTAAATATGTCATCTGGGCTTCCATTCTTGGAACGGCTCCATTTAGTATGATGATGCCTCACGTAGGGCTTGCATGGACAGTAGTGCTGAGCTTCTGTGTCGGTCTGATGCTTTCTTCCGCTTTTCCTGCCATATTGCTGTACGCCCAGGAATTGCTACCCAATAAGCTGGGGTTGATTTCCGGGTTGTTCTTTGGTTTCGCTTTTGGAATTGCCGGTATTGCTTCGGCTGTATTGGGAGGCATGGCTGATAAATATGGTATAGAGGCTGTTTATAATGTATGTGCCTTTATGCCTTTGTTGGGGTTGGTGGCTTGCTTTCTGCCTAATTTGAAGAGGAGATAAAGTTTTTTTATTCCCATTGTCAGCCATACGGAAAGAACGAAAGGTGCGGTCAATGTAATAATTCCCCAACTCATTCCCACAATTTGCAATACAACAGAGAGTAAAACGGAACATACAGCCCATATAAGCTCATCCAGCTTTTACCTCCTAAAGCAATGGCACACAATACGCCATTATATCCCATCAGGCCTATATTCAAAGCTTCGGAATCTGCTCCCAATAATATGGCTAGGGGGAGGGGGAGAAGTACCCCCAATATGGTATATACTGCTGCATTCCGAGAATTCACGAGAATGCCTGCAAGGAAAAATAGTCCGGTCATTATGTTTCCTTGAAACATCACCTGGCCTATACTCATACTGAAACATTGTAAGTAATTTATGGAGGAAGAAGCAGGTGTTTCTGTATCAGAGACGAGTAGCATGTCAGGCATCAGCCAACTGCACAATCCCAGCAGCATCCATACAGAAAGGATAAAAAGGGTAGTGAATCCGGGCAACATGCGTTGCATGTTGAAAAACCGTGCAATGTAGGTAGATGCACACGAGGCAATAGCCATCAGCATCAAGGAACTTACAGTCAGAAGCATAAAGACCCCTACGGCTATTCCTACCAGTGTACCGTTAAAACCATATAATCCATTTTTTATATCATCACAGTCATATCCTGAGATACGGGCTGTCAACGTACTTATTATGTTGCCACTTACAGCCAATAGGCCCATTTGCCATGAATTCAAAAAGATTCCAATCAACATCAATAATCCGGACAATGCATTGTTTTGGAACATGACTTGCCCTATGCCACGTCCTAAAATAAGTAATGACTTGCGTGTAAAAGCTTCTTTCATGAGTTGTCGAATGAAAATGGACTATATGTAAATTTATAGCTCGTTAATGCGTACAAAAAAAACGATTAGACTAATCTAACCGTTTTAATTTTCGTGGAGCGTATGAGACTCGAACTCATCACCTCGACACTGCCAGTGTCGCGCTCTAGCCAGATGAGCTAACGCCCCGTTGCTAACGTTTGCGGAACCCTCCGCATTTTGATGGTGCAAATATAATGCATTATTCTGAAATAATTGCTATGTTTGCGAAAGAATTTGAAAAAATAAGTTATGCTGATATATAATACCACTTATCATGTAGAGGAAGGAGAAGACAAAAACTTCCTGATATGGATGCAGGAACACTATCTTCCCGAGGTAGAAAAGAACGGAACATTGTATGCTCCACGTATAGCCCGTATCTTGAGTCATATTGAAGAAGGAAGCATCTGCTATTCTGTTCAGTTTGAGGTGGAAAACTCTGCCAAACTGCATCGTTGGCATCAAGAGCAAGGAGTGAAACTGAACGAGGAATTACTGAATATCTTTAAAGATAAAGTGATTGGCTTTCCTACATTGATGGAGGTAATAGTGTGATACAACCGGTCAAAGAGAAAATTATATTGGGTATAGACCCTGGTACCACCATTATGGGGTATGGAGTATTGCGTGTGGCAGGTGTCAAGCCGGAAATGATAGCCATGGGAATTATCGACCTCCGCAAATTTGGAGATCACTATCTGAAGTTACGCCATATTCATGAACGGGTACTGAGTATCATAGAGAGTTATTTGCCTGACGAGCTCGCTATTGAGGCCCCTTTCTTCGGAAAGAATGTACAGTCCATGTTGAAGTTGGGGCGTGCGCAAGGCGTAGCAATGGCAGCTGCTTTGAGCAGGGATATTCCCATTACGGAATATGCTCCTTTAAAAATAAAGATGGCCATCACCGGAAACGGACAAGCATCCAAGGAACAGGTGGCAGACATGTTGCAGCGTATGCTGCATTTTCCTAAAGAGGATATGCCTACTTTTATGGATGCAACGGACGGGCTTGCTGCTGCCTATTGTCACTTTCTGCAGATGGGGCGTCCCACGGTGGAGAAAGGCTATCATGGCTGGAAAGACTTTATTGCCAAAAATCCGGATAAGGTGAAGAAGTGATAAGAATTGAAATGTAGAATCTAAAAATAATATCATGAAATTGAATGAACTTGCTATCATTGGAGTGGCTGCAACGACGGTTGTAAGCTGCACTCCCGCGAAGACGGAGTATGCTTCGTACGAACTTTACCCTGTCCGTTCGGGTAGTCTGACAGAGATGGAATATACACCTGCTGCCACGCAATTCACATTGTGGGCACCTACGGCAGATGAAGTTCGCCTGATGTTGTTCGAAGCAGGAGACGGAGGGCATGCCTATGAAACTATTTCAATGGAACCCTCTGAAGAAGGAACTTGGAAAACTAAAGTTGAAAAGGACTTGATGGGTAAATTCTACACATTCAATGTGAAAATCAATGATAAGTGGCTGGGGGACACTCCGGGTATCAATGCCAAAGCTGTAGGGGTGAATGGAAAACGTGCCGCCATCATCGACATGAAATCCACGGACCCCGAAGGATGGGTAGATGATAAACGTCCGGCATTGGCCTCTCCTGCCGATGTGATTCTTTATGAAATGCACCATCGTGATATGTCCATCGATCCGTCGTCGGGCATTGAGCATAAAGGAAAGTTCCTGGCATTGACAGAACAAGGAACGGTAAGTCCCGACAAGCTGGCAACCGGCATTGACCATCTGAAAGAATTGGGGGTGACACATGTACATCTCCTTCCGTCTTATGACTATGCCTCCGTTGATGAGACAAAGCTGGACGAGAACAAGTATAATTGGGGATATGATCCGCAGAATTACAATGTGCCTGATGGCTCTTATTCTACCGACCCCTACAAACCGGATGTTCGTATCCGGGAATTCAAGCAGATGGTGCAGGCTTTGCACAAAGCAGGTATCCGTGTTGTTCTGGATGTGGTGTATAACCATACTTTCAATACATCCGACAGTAATTTTGAACGTACAGTGCCGGGATACTTTTACCGTCAGCGACCGGACGGAACGTATGCAGACGGTTCGGCTTGTGGCAATGAAACTGCCAGCAACCGTCCGATGATGCGTAAATACATGATAGAGTCTGTATTACATTGGATTAATGAATATCACATTGACGGATTCCGTTTTGACCTGATGGGTATTCATGACATCGAGACAATGAACGAAATCCGTAAGGCGGCAACGTCTGTAGATCCGACTATATTTATATATGGTGAAGGATGGGCGGCATCGGCTCCACAGATGGCGGAAGATTCTCTGGCAATGAAAGCCAATACTTATAAGATGCCGGGTGTTGCTGCTTTCTCTGACGAAATGCGTGATGCTTTACGCGGTCCGTTTAATGACAATCATCAAGGTGCTTTCCTTGCTGGATTGCCGGGAGGAGAGGAGAGCATAAAGTTTGGTATTGTAGGAGCCATCAGGCATCCGCAAGTAAATAATGACTCTGTGAATTATAGTAAGGCTCCGTGGGCGGAACAACCTACACAGATGATCAGCTATGTTTCCTGCCATGATGATATGTGCTTGGTGGATAGGCTGAAAGCAAGTATCCCGGGTATTACTCCCGTAGAATTGGCAAAGCTTGACAAACTGGCGCAAACAGCCGTATTCACTTCCCAAGGTGTACCGTTTATTTATGCCGGTGAGGAAGTGATGCGTGACAAGAAGGGAGTACACAATAGTTTTGAGAGTCCCGATTCCATCAATGCGATTGATTGGAGACGAAAGGCGGAGCATGCAGATGTATTTGCTTATTATAAAGGGTTGATACAGCTTCGTAAGAAGCATCCGGCTTTCCGTATGGGTGATGCGGATTTGGTGCGTAAGCATTTGGAATTTCTACCGGTTGACGGCAGCAATGTGGTGGTTTACCGTCTGAAAGAAAATGCCAACGGTGATGCATGGGGAGATATTATACTAGTCTTGAATGCCCGTAAGGAGCCTGCCAAACTTACCGTACCCGAAGGTAAATATACAGTGGTCTGCAAGGATGGCTTTATCAATGAACAAGGTTTGGGCACACTGTACGGCCCCGAAGTTGTTGTTCCGGCCCAATCGGCACTGATTATGTATAAATGATGATTGGATGATGCAACAACATACAATACACATAGCGGGGGGCGTAGTACGCAACCCGCTTGTTCGTTTGACAGAGCCTGTCACCCTTGATTTCCTGGCAGGAGAACACATTGCCATTGTAGGACCGAACGGAGCCGGAAAGAGCCTCCTGGTGGATATGCTGACGGGAAAGTATCCTTTGCGTGATGGTGAGCTTACCTATGATTTCTCTCCCTCCCTCACGAAAACTGCCTATGACAATATCAAATACATTGCTTTCCGTGATACTTACGGTTCTGCCGATGCCAATTATTACTATCAACAGCGTTGGAATGCCCACGACCAGGAGGATGCTCCGCTAGTACGCGAAGTGCTGGGAGAGGTAAAAGACGATGTCTTGAGGCGGCAGCTATTTGAACTTTTCAGCATAGAGCCGATGCTTGACAAGAAAATCATTCTTCTCAGCAGTGGGGAGCTGCGCAAGTTTCAGTTGACTAAAGCTTTACTGACTGCTCCCCGAATTCTTATCATGGACAATCCTTTCATAGGACTGGATGCGCCTACCCGTGAACTGCTTTTTAATTTGCTGGAGCGGCTTACCCGGCTGGGCGAGTTGCAGATTGTCCTTGTGCTTTCCATGTTGGATGACATACCTTCATTTATTACACATGTTGTGCCGGTAGAGGACATGAAGGTGGGCGAAAAGATGGAACGTGAGGAGTATGTGCAGGCATTCTGTGCGGGCAATCAGATGCGTATTCAGGAAGAGGCCGGAGCGTTGGAGGAATTGCAGCGGCGTATTCTCGATTTGCCCTACGAACATGCGAATTTCACTTCGGACGAAGTGGTGAAATTGAACGGGGTTAGCATCCGTTACGATGACCGTACCATTCTGAAGGAGCTGGATTGGACAGTGATGCGTGGTGAGAAGTGGGCGCTGAGTGGCGAGAACGGTGCCGGCAAGTCTACCTTGCTTAGTTTGGTTTGTGCGGATAATCCGCAGTCATACGCCTGCGATATCAGTCTTTTCGGACGGAAGCGCGGAACGGGGGAGAGTATTTGGGAAATCAAGAAACACATCGGTTATGTCAGTCCGGAAATGCATCGTGCTTATCTGAAGAATCTGCCTGCCATAGAGATTGTCGCTTCCGGTCTGCACGACAGCATCGGATTGTATAAACGTCCTCATGCCGAACAGATGTCGGTATGTGAGTGGTGGATGGAGATTTTCGGTATTGCCGCCTTGAAAGACAGTCCTTTTCTGCAACTCTCCAGCGGGGAACAGCGTCTGGCATTATTGGCACGTGCTTTTGTCAAGGACCCGGAACTGCTGATATTGGATGAACCGCTTCATGGACTCGATACATACAACCGCCGTCGGGTCAAGAAGATTATAGAGGCATTCTGCCATCGTCGGGATAAAACGATGATTATGGTAACCCACTATGAGAATGAATTGCCGCAAACAATTACTAACCGTTTATTCTTGAAGCGAAACCGCTGACCGAATAATAATTACGTCAAGCAAAGATAATAAAGGACTGGCGGGAACCATTTATGGTGTAAATCGTTATATTTGTAATATCAACCATCTAAACATTTATATCATGAAGTTTTTTATTGATACGGCAAATTTGGAACAGATTCGGGAGGCCTATGACTTGGGCGTACTCGACGGAGTTACCACGAATCCTTCGCTTATGGCAAAAGAAGGTATCAAGGGAGTGGAGAACCAGCGAAAACACTATGTGGACATCTGCAACATTGTGCAGGGAGATGTGAGTGCCGAGGTGATAGCCACCGACTATGAAGGTATGATTAAAGAGGGTGAAGAGCTGGCAGCCTTGAATCCGCATATTGTAGTGAAGGTACCTTGCATTGCAGAAGGTATTAAGGCCGTTAAATACTTCTCGGGCAAAGGTATCCGTACAAATTGTACTCTGGTATTTTCTGTCGGTCAGGCATTGCTTGCAGCCAAGGCAGGTGCAACGTATGTTTCTCCGTTTGTGGGGCGTCTCGATGACATCTGTGAGGATGGCATTGCATTGGTTGCGAAGATTGTAGAGATGTACCGTTATTATGGATATACCACCCAGGTACTTGCCGCCTCTATCCGTCATACGGCACATATCATGCAGTGTATAGAGGTGGGTGCTGATGTGGCTACTTGTCCGCTTTCGGCCATTAAGGGTTTACTTAATCATCCGCTGACCGATTCCGGTCTGAAGAAGTTCCTTGAAGATTACAAACGCGTGAACGGATAAACTTAAAATATCCTATAAGCCTATCTTTCAATGTAATTATTGACTAATATTGGTGAGAAATAGAATAAAAAGATTTATTTTTGCACCTTATATTTAGATATACAATAAGGCACCGATGAAAGATAGGCTCATAGGATTTATTAAGACATACTGCTTGTTTGTCTGCATTTTTGTGTTGCAGAAACCACTATTTATGCTGTTTTACAAATCGCTGTATCCGGATGCCTCGTGTGCGGACTGGTTCAGTGTCATTTGGCATGGGTTACCTTTAGACCTATCTCTGGCTGGTTATCTGACAGCTATTCCCGGTTTTCTTTTCATAACCTCTGTATGGACACTTTCTAAATCCCTTCATCGCATCTGGTGCGGCTATTTCCTCTTCATTTCAGTACTTATCTCCATAATTTTTACTGTCGATTTAGGATTATACGAGTATTGGGGGTTCCGTTTGGATGCTACTCCGTTATTCTATTTCTTTTCCTCCCCTAAAGACGCAGTGGCCAGTGTCAGCATTTGGATGGTGCTGGGGGGAATTGTGGCAATGGCTGTTTATGCTGTCGTGCTGTATGCTGTTTTCTACGGCATCTTGCTGCAGAAGAAGCTGTTGCTGCGGATGAAACTGCCTTATCGTCGCCTGAAGGTGTCAGGTATATTGTTGCTGATGACGGGGTTACTGTTTATTCCTATCCGTGGAGGCTTTACAGTATCTACCATGAATGTGGGGAAAGTCTATTTCAGTGCCGAGCAGCGTCTGAACCATGCAGCTATCAACCCTGCATTCAGTCTGATGGAATCTCTTGCCAAGCAGAAGGACTTCAGCAAGCAGTACCGTTTTATGGAAGCTGCGGAGGCCGACCGGCTTTTTAAAGACATGCTTGAACCCGCAGGTGCCGGTGGTCAAACGGAAGAGACAGATTCTGTGCTGCAACCTGCCGATTCACTGCATACTTTATTCAATACTCAGCGTCCCGATGTACTCTTTGTGATTCTTGAGAGTTTTTCCTCCAGGTTGATGACAGCTTTGGGAGGTGAGCCGAATATTGCCGTCCATCTGGATAGCTTGAGTAAGGAAGGGGTGCTCTTTACGAACTTCTACGCCAACAGTTTCCGTACGGACCGTGGGCTGGTGGCTATCTTGAGTGGCTATCCTGCCCAGCCCACTACTAGTATTATGAAGTATCCCCGTAAAACGCAGTCCATTCCTGCCATTGCAGGCAGCTTGCGGAAGGCGGGTTATGGTACCAAGTATTATTATGGCGGTGATGCCGACTTTACCAATATGCGTTCCTACCTGATGTCATCAGGCTTTGAAGACATTGTTTCCGACCAGGATTTTCCCGTAACGGAACGTTTAAGTAAGTGGGGGGCGCACGACCATCTCGTATTCAACCGTCTGCTGGAAGACTTGAAAGCCGAAGCTGCCGAAGGAACTGCCGAAGAGAAAACTCCTCATTTCCGTGTCTTGCAGACCTCCAGCAGCCACGAGCCTTTTGAAGTACCTTTCCGTCGTCTGGAGAATGACCGGCTGAACGCCTTTGCCTATACGGATAGTTGTGCAGGCGATTTTGTAAGACAGTTCCGTGAGCTTCCCCAGTGGAAGAATACGGTGATTGTGTTTGTTCCAGACCACTTGGGAGCTTATCCCGAACATATCGACAATTTGTCGGTAGAACGCTACCGGATACCTCTGTTGATGGTGGGCGGTGCTGTCCGAGAGCCGAGGCGCATTGACGTCTATGGCTCGCAACATGATATTGCAGCCACGTTGCTGGCCCAATTGGCGCTGCCCCATGATGAGTTTGTTTTCAGTAAAGATATGCTTAATCCCGCTTCCCCTCATTTCGCGTTCTTTACCGTACCCGATGCTTTCGGTATGGTGACAGCGGACAATCAAGTGATATTCAATTGCCAGGCGGGTACTGTGGTAGTGGATGAGGGCACAGCAAAAGGGAAGAACCTGCCGTTGGGCAAAGCCTATTTGCAAAAATTATATGATGATATAGCCAAAAGATAACGTATGACAGCACTTATGGACGCCTTGCAAGGGGCAATAGATGTAGACACAAACATATTTTTTTCCATCAATCGGATGCACAACATGTATTTCGATTATTTTATGAGCGCTTATAGCGGTAAGTGGGTTTGGATTCCCATGTATGCTGCCATCTGGTATGTGATGTTGCGCAATTTTCATTGGAAGGTCACACTGTTTTGCATGATAGGCCTTGCGCTCACCATTACTTTTGCCGACCAGGCATGTGCCACTTGGATACGTCCCTATGTGGAGCGTATGCGTCCTTCTAATCTGAATAATCCCATTTCGGAGATGGTGCATATCGTCAACAATCATCGTGGAGGGCGTTATGGTTTTCCTTCGTGTCATGCCGCCAATACCTTCGGATTGGCGTTTTTCCTGTTCTTTCTATTCCGCAAGCGGTGGCTTACTCTTTTCATTATGGCCTGGGCGTTGCTGACGTGCTATTCGCGCGTATATCTCGGTGTGCATTATCCGGGTGATTTGTTGGCAGGGACTATTGTGGGGCTGATTGGTGCCTGGCTGATTTACCGCTTGTTTGTGAAGGTTAGCGGATATAAGCGTGTCGAGCATGTCACTCATGTCTATGCTCCTATATGGGTAGGGTTGCTGACGATAGCGGGGATGCTGGTTTATGCCGGAATACGGATATTGTTGTAGATGACAGTCTTTAGAACTGATAACCAGCAGTCACCATAACCTCCCGTGGACGGATATTCAACCGTGAAGTATAGCTTTGTGTGGCCGAGTAGGTAGTATAGGCATACTCTTTCTTGTTGAACAGATTGCTGAGGCTGGCTTCCACTCTCCATTTCCTTGTCTTATAAATGAGTGATGCGTCTACAAACAGTGTGTTGAGATGCGTATCGCTGTTTAAATCGTTCCGGTAATGTTCTCCGGAAAGGCAGAGGTCGACGTGTCCGATGCTGAATGTGAGGTGCATACGCTGTACGAAGTCCAGTAGAGGAGCAAGGTGCGTGTCGTTCCCTATTTTACTGCCGCCATAGCTGATTGTGGCATGATATTCGGCTTCGAAAGCTTCGGCGGGCGACCATATCAGTTTGGGTTCCATCTTAAGATAGTCATAACGGTATTTTTGAGGCGGGCCGTTTCCGGCTGTTTCCGTTTGTGGAGTGAGGGCGTCTGTATCTGAAACCCGTGTCAACTGCCAGCCGGTATTGCGGCTCAGTTGTAAGTCAAGTGAGGTTTTCAGATTCCAGTCGAAAAATCCCTTGGAGAGAGTGCTGAGCAGGAACCAACTTTGTGTACTGTTAGAATGTAGGCGAAGGGTGTGGACAATGCGGTTTTCAGAGATACTCTGTTCATTCAAGGTGTTGTAGTGTACATGCCGGTAGGACAAAGTGGCGGTGGCGAAAAATTCCTGCACGGTATTCTTGTATTCTCCATAAAGGTTGTATTGTTGGCGTGTACTGACGGGGAAGAGGCCGTCAGTGTTTTTCCAGGTACGGTAGTCTGTCCGATAGGTAAAAGGGCAGAGGTCTGTGACATCTCCTGCTGAGCGGTGTAAACTGCCGTAGAGGAAAATTTTCCAATGGTAGTCCGGCTGATAGCGCAGATAGAGCGACGGATTGAAAAAGAGAAAAGAGCGCTGTTGCGAGAAGTAGCGCTTATAGCTGAGAGGGAGTGACAGACTTCCCTGCCACTTGCCTTGCTCCAACTGGAAGTAGGGGGAGAGGTAGGGAGAAAAACTGGATGCGCCAAATGTTTCCATCCGGGTGGAATGGTGCTTTACCGATGCCCATTCGCCCTTTATACCGGCGGTGTATTGCCGGGTGAAACCGTTGTGTTTTCTTAGGTGGCTGGCCTTATTGTCGTTGTAAAGGCTGTGCTGGATGAATTTGTCTTTCCCGTCGTGTAGTGACAAGGAGGAGGGCAGATAGGCATACTGTGTGGCAGAATTGAACTCCCATGTGTATTTCTCTCCATTACGGATAAGGCTGAAGAAATTCTTTGCCGTAAACTGGGAGGTGCGCATCGTTTGCTGCAACTCGTGGGAGGTGCCGCGGTTCGTTTCACTTTCTGCCAGGAAGCGGTTCGATAGATAGTGGATGGCCTTATTATCCTCATAGTGTATTTCCATATGGGTGGCATCGTTCTGCAGGCAGTAGTGGTAGGTTTCATCCATGCGTATGGTGTCATCGGGCTGGTAGTAGACTTGCGAGTTGCCCCGTTGCTGAGTAATCCGGTTATGGGTATATCCGGCTTGCAGGCGCAGGGAACGTTCGTCGTTCCATTTATACATGCGGTTGGCATTCAGTGTATGGGTTTCGTTGAAGAGCAGCCGTTGCTTGTCGAGGGGAGCGCTGATGCCCGGTTGTACCAGAAAGCCGTGCAGGGGAATCTGTTGGGATGTGTTGTTTGTCAGTATATGTTGCTCACGGCTAAGGTCGGTACCGTTGTTGTTGCTCTTGTAGCCGTAGATGCTTTGCTTGCCTTTACCCAGTTGGAGGGCATTGGCGGCGTTTTCCCAAAGAAGCGTTCCTTTGTCCCTCTTCGTTTGTGCCGTTCCGGTCGTTTCTTGTGTTCCATCACTCCAGCCTGCACCCAGGGTACCGTTGATAATCCATTGGTCGCGTGCCTGTGGGTCGAGTTTCAAGTTCAGGGCTATTTCATCCGAACTGAGTTTTCCTTTCAATGCCTTGACCGATTGGTAGTTCTCCATAATTTCTGCCGATTTTACGGCTTTGGCACTGAGGTTGTTGTTGATTTGGCTGTAGCGTCCACCCGTCACGTCCATACCCTCCACAAAATAGTGGTCGATGGCTTTACCTTTATATTTCACCTGCCCGTTGTCGTCAATATCCACACCGGGGAGCTTTTTCAGAACATCCTTGATGTGTACGTCCTTGGAAGAGGCAAACTCTGCCAGATTATACCTTACGGTATCTTTCCTGCCATGAATGCGGCCGGGACGTATTTGGACTTCTTTCAGTGCAATGGCTTCGGAATGCAGACGAATATGGAGTGTTTCTGCTGCCGATATGTTGCGTATTTCCCGTCTATAGCCCAGCAGTGATACGCTGACTTGCAGGCTGCCGTTGTATTTCCATGGCAGGGAATATCTCCCCCGGGCATCGGTCAGGGCGTAATCTATCATGGTGCCGTTTCGCAGCACACTAATCATTACGGCTTCCAGCGGTTGTCCGGTTTCTTCGTCCGTTACCAAGCCACTGAGAGACTGTGCATGCGCTGTCATTGCAAACAAGGCAAGGATTGGCAGCAAGAGTTTCTTGAAGTGTATATCCATTGGAGTTCGATGGGATGAATCAGTCAAGTTCCAGCGGATTGTGGGCTATATTCTTCGGCTTCCTGGCTTCATTGCCCTGGTCGTCGCGTATGGTGATACGTACGTTGGGCGTGTTGCCCATAATGAATCCTACCGGGTCGGCATAGTATCTTTCGTGGATTTTGTTGTACGCCTTGCGGTTTACGGGTTCATAATCTTTTCCGTTGAAGAGGATAGGTCGGTAGGAATGGCATTGCTCCATACCGGTGCAGGTAAAGAGATAATGCCCCCTGTTGTCTTCAGCTTTCAGTATCAGTCCGGGCAGTCCGAACAGCTTCCACGGCCCTTCGCTGGAGGAAATCTCCGGACTGTACCAGACAATCCATCTGCGTCCCTTAAACACGCATTCTGCTTTTTGGCAGAGATACGAGAGGATGGTTGCCGTGTCTGTCTGCAGCGTCCACTGTGGACGCTCTTCCGGTTCCTCGCACCGGAGTCTGTTGATGTCTCCGGCAATTTCATCCAGTGTGGTCACTTTGCCTACGGGGTATCTCTTGTAGGTCTGTTCGTTCAGCTTGCTTTTTCTGAACTGTTTGGCGTGTTCAATCATCGTTTCTTGCGAGGCGTTATTGGCAATGTCGGCAGCAAATACCGAGTCGCCCACATACTTTGTGTAACTGTAGAACTTGGAGCATTTCTTGCCGATTTCCAACATCATGGTTTCCTGGAAACGCTCTTCCGACAGTGTGTCCGTACAACCGTCCACTTCATACTGCACCATGAGTACAGCCTGGTCTATGGTATCTTTTCTGAACGTCTTGCCGGAGCCGATTTTGATGTTAAACTGTGCGCAGGCGGTTGTGGTGGTTATCAACAGCATGGCGGTGAGTAGAATCTGCTTTTTCATACTTTTTCGTTGTTAGGAATTACTGTTTCGAGGACGTGTCATGTGTCCTGTCGTCGCAAATCTATGCGGAATTTGTCTTTCCGGAGTGAGAAAGTTATTACTGAAATGTTACTCAAATGAGAATAGCCGCCTCGCGCGTACCTCTGATTGGAGGAAACCCTTACCTTTGTATAGTATAAAAGAAGAACAGACTCTGAGATGGAAAAACGAATCAGAATAGTATGGGCATTGTCACTGATATCCATGCTGCTACTTGTAGCAGGGCAGGGATATTGGTTGTGGAACCAGTATCAGTATAAGAATGAGGAATATGAAGAAGAGATACACCGCCTTGTCATGGATGCCGTGGCAGTGAACGACTCTATCCGGCGTGAACAGCCGAAGAAAGTGTTCAACAAGCCTAATATATCCTTTTTCAACACCAATGTGGACATGCATACGGATAGGGATTCATTGACCAACAAGCTCAAAGAGCGCTATACGCGTACGTTTGTGGTGGGGGCCATGGCAGATAAATCCGTTCTATCCACGGCAATGAAGGATAGTATTGTCTATAAGGACAAGATTGTGATACATGGCGAAGACAAGCTGCTTTTCAACATGAGCTTCAGCGAGGCGATAGTTGCTTATCAGTTGCAGATAGATGTCCCTTTTACGTTGCAGCGCTTCGATTCGGTGCTGGCGACTAAACTGGACGGCATGTCTTTCACTACCGGACTAGTCACGCCGCGCGACAGCCTCTATCAATGGGTGGAAACCGTAGAACGGCTGGGGAGTGATTTGCATCCGGTCATCCGTCTGGTTTATCCTTACAATCCGCTGAAGCGGGAGTTGGTACAAGTGGATGTGCAGGTGATGCCGCATACTCTTTTGCTCCGTATGGGCTGGCAACTTCTGGGCAGCTTGGTATTGATTCTTCTGCTGGCTGTCTGTCTGCTGTTCCAGATAAAGACCATTTTGAAGCAGCACCGTGTGGACGAGTTGCGGAAAAGCTTTGTCAACACCATGATACACGAGTTGAAACGTCCCGTGCAGGCCTTGAAGATGTGCGTCTCTTTTCTCAATGACAAAACAATGCGTACCGACGAGCAGGCCATGGATGAAGTGGTGCGTGATTCCGTTTCCGAGCTGGACAACCTTTCCGCCTACCTCCGGAAGCTGCGCGACATGACCCGTGCTGACGATGAGCAGACACAACTTTCCCTCAGTACTTTCGATTTGAAACCGGTTGTGGAGAAGTTGATACGCCTGCAGCATGCTCCTGGGGGAAAACAAGTATCTTTCGAGACACATTTCACGGACAACCTGCTGGTTACAGCCGACCCCGTGCACATGGCAAATATCATCAGTAATCTGATGGAAAATGCTGTGAAATATTCGGGAAGCTCCGTCAGTATCCGGGTAGAATGCCGCCTGCATGGCCACGAGCTCACATTGAAAGTTTCCGATGACGGCATTGGTATCCCTGTTTCCGAGCAGGGACGGGTATTCGATAAGTTTTACCGTAGCAGCAACTTGCCTGACCGTTCCTTGCCGGGCATCGGTTTGGGGTTGAGTTATGTCAAGTTGTTGGTTGAGGCTCATAGGGGAACCGTCTTTCTGACCAGTCAGATTGGGAGGGGGACGACGGTGGAAATAACCATTCCACAATAATCTGCACAGATGGATATTGAGAATATAAATAGCAACTCATGAAACCACTGAAAATTCTTTTTGCTGACGATGACCTGAAGTATTCCATGCTTCTGAAACGCTTCCTGGAGAAAGAGGGTTATGAAGTGACCTATGCCGGAAATGGTCTTATCGCCCTCGACCAGTTTCCTCTTGTCAAACCGGACCTTGTCTTGCTTGACATCAATATGCCCGGGCTCAATGGCTTTGAAGTGGCAAAACGAATCCGGGAGGCGGACAAGCATGTCCTCATCTTTTTTCTTTCCGACCGTAGCGATAAGGCCGACCGCCTGCAAGGATTCCAACTGAAGGCGAACGATTATCTTGCCAAACCTTTCTATCCGGAAGAGCTTACGGCGCGTATCCGCGAGCGTTTCACTTCGCAGTTGTCCGGCGTGGCAGAGGATGAGATGTATGCTTTCGGCCATTCCGTATTCAATTACAGTACGAACGAGATTCGTACGGGAAATAGTAAGGTGCTGATTACTTCCCGTCAAGCCGATATCCTTCGCTTGCTTGCGCTGAATGTGAATAAGACTGTCAGTCGCGATACGTTGCTGGATGCTGTGTGGGGCACTGCCTCGTATGCCAACTCCCTTGCCTTGAATGTACAGATGTCCTATCTGCGGCGGTCGCTAAAAAACGACCCGAGCGTGAGGATTGAGTCGTTGATGAAAAAAGGGTATATGCTTGCCGTTCTCTGAAAACATCTTTATCTTTGGATTGTTATACAAACAAGACATTTCAAAAAAAAGAGAGCTTATGATGAGTTTAGGAGGATGGATGAATAAAATCTTGATAGGTTGGGGGATAGACCCGAAGTTTGCCGATATGTTTGACGAGACGATTATTGCACTGCTGATGGTGGGGCTTTCGATAGGGCTGGACTATTTGTGCCAGGCAATCTTCGTTGGCGGTATGAAGCATTATACCCGACGCTCTCCCCATCAGTGGAATACGTTGCTGATGAAACGCAGGGTGATACACCATTTGATACATATTCTGCCGGGAATCCTCATCTACTACCTGCTGCCCATGGCCTTTGTGCGTGGAAAGGAGATGCTTGAGTTCTCACAAAAGGTGTGTGCTGTCTATATCATTGTGGCGGTGCTGCTTACTATTAACGGCTTGTTGCTGGTGATGCTCGATGTTTATAACATGAAGGACAAGCAGAAGAACCGTCCGCTGAAAGGCTTCGTGCAGGTATTGCAAGTGCTGCTGTTTTTTATCGGAGGTATCATAGTGGTTTCAGTGCTGATAGGCAAGTCTCCTATGACCTTGTTTGCCGGTCTGGGCGCATCTGCAGCTGTACTGATGCTGGTATTTAAGGACAGCATTCTGGGGTTTGTGGCCGGCGTGCAGCTCTCTGCCAACGACATGTTGCGGATAGGGGACTGGATAGCGCTGCCGGGTGGCGTTGCCAATGGAGTTGTAGAGGAGATTACGCTGAACACGGTCAAGATACGCAACTGGGACGAAACCATCTCGACCGTACCACCGTATACCCTGGTGAACAACTCTTTTCAGAACTGGCGCGGCATGCAGGAAAGTGGCGGGCGACGGGTAAACAAGAATATCTTTCTGGATATGACTACCCTGAAGTTCTGCACTCCGGAAATGCTGGATAATATCCGCAAGGAAGTCCCCTTGATGGCCGACTATCAGCCAGCAGAAGAAGAGGTGCCAACCAATGCGCAGCTCTACCGTATCTACATCGAACGCTATTTGTGCAGCCTGCCGGTGGTGAACCAGGAGATGGACTTGATTATCAGCCAGAAGGAACCCACGACGTATGGGGTACCCATCCAGGTATATTTCTTCTCTCGCAACAAGGTATGGAAAGAGTACGAGCGCATTCAGTCCGACATCTTCGACCACTTGCTGGTGATGGTACAGAAGTTTGACTTGAAACTGTATCAGTATTCCGACTAATATATCAACCGGAACTCCGCATATACAGGCAAGTGGTCGCTGTATCCTCCTTGATACTTCATCCCGTAGTAGGTGCGGAAGGGTTGCTGCCCTCCGTATTTCTTGTCTCTTGTCAGTAGGAAGGGCAGGCAGAATACGTCTGCCTTTGCTTCCTCTGTATATAGCGGTGCGTGTTCTTGCAGCAACGTACCCGATACGATGATGTGGTCCAGTAGTCCCCATTCTCCTTGATACTTGTAGCTGCCGAAGTGCTTGCGTGTTTTGGCTTTTCCTGCCAGTAGATGGTAAAGTTTTTGTGGACGTAGAGAGTCTTGCAATGTTGACGGTGCTGCTGCCTCCAACACCTCCTTTACCGATTTATTCTCCGGATAATCGTTGAAATCCCCTAAAAGGACAATTTGCGGATGTCGGCGTATCGTGTATAGGCTGTCTATGGCATGCTTCACCTTTCGGGCAGCCAGTAGCCGGTAAGGTTCAGACTCTCTTGCCCCTCCCGAACGGGATGGGAAGTGAGCTACCAGTACATCAAGCGTATCCCGATTCAGCAACAATCCGCTGACGTGAAGAATGTCCCGTGTGGGACGGCTATTCTTCCGGGGCTTGTCTACGGGGAGGCTCTGATAGGAAAGCAGTTTGAAAAGATTACGTTGATACAACAGCGCTACGTCGATGCCGCGTTTGTCGGGAGATTGTGTCATCACATACCGGTAGTCTGCTTCGCGCAAGGCAGAGTAGCGGGTAAGGTCGCGCATCACACTGTCATTCTCCACCTCACACAAGGCAACAAGGGCGGGCGGCGTCCATCCTCCGGTGGCGATGATGACGCGGGCTATATTATCCAGTTTCTTTCTGTATTTAGAGTAATTCCAATGCCGGGTGGCATCCGGCAGGAACTCGTAGTCATTCTTTAGTGTGTCATGTCGGGAGTCGAATAGGTTTTCTACATTGTAGCTTACTATCCGAAACGTGAGGGTATCTTTTCCTTCTTGCCCGTACAGACTGATGTACGGGCAGAGAAGGAAGAGTATAACTCCTATCTTATGGATAACGTTCATACAAACGATTCCCGTTCCCCTTTAAGGAACGCGGGATATTTATTTCACCGGAATGTGCTTCAGTATATCCAGCAGATGGTCCCAGAACTTCTGTACGGTAGGAATCAGCATCCGTTCGTCGGGAGAGTGCACACCCTGTAGGGTAGGTCCGAAGGAAATCATGTCCAGTGCCGGGTATTTGTCAAGGAACAGTCCGCATTCCAAACCTGCATGGATAGCTTTTACCTTGGCATCTACACCGAACAAACGTTTGTAGGACTCAACAGCCACTTCCAGGATTTCTGAATGCGGGTTGGGCTTCCAGCCCGGATATCCGTCGCCGAAAGATACGGCTGCTCCACCCATTTCGAATACAGTACGCACCATATTGGCAATGTCTTGTTTGGAGGAGGCGGTAGAGCTGCGCTGGCTGGTCTCGATACGGATGATATGGCCGGATTTCATCTTTACGGAGGCCAGATTGGTGGAGGTTTCCACCAGCCCCGGAATGTCTTGGCTCATGGCATACACACCGTGAGGTGCGGCATAGATGGTTTGCAGCAAGCGCTTGGCGGTATCTTTGTCAATGGCTTTGGGACGGGCTGCTTCCGATTCAAGCACGAATTGGAGGTCCGGGTCAACGACGGCATATTCTGCCTCCACTTCGGCGGCAAAGACATTCAAGTCTGTGCGCAGGGCATGCTTGTCGGCATCGGGTATGGCAATTACCGCGTGTGCTTCGCGGGCAATGGCGTTGCGCAGGTTACCACCGTCTATTTCGCAAAGGTACATGTCGTACTTCTGGGATGCCTGGCTCAGGAAGCGGTTCAACAGTTTGTTGGCATTGCCGCGCCCCAGGTGTATGTCGCCGCCGGAGTGTCCACCTTTCAGCCCCTTTACCTGCACTTTGCAGCAGAAATACCCTGCCGGTACGTCCACTTCCCGGTAGGTGAATTCGGCAACGGAATCTATACCGCCTGCACAGCCGATGAAGAGCTCGCCTTCATCTTCGGAATCGAGGTTCAACAGAATGTCTCCGTTCATGAAGCCTTCTTTCAGGGCGAAGGCACCGGTCAGTCCGGTCTCCTCGTCCACGGTGAAGAGGCATTCGATAGGACCGTGCTCGATGCTGTCGTCGGCAAGGATAGCCAGTTCGGTGGCTACACCGATGCCGTTGTCGGCTCCCAAGGTTGTACCTTTGGCTTTCAGCCATTCACCGTCAATTTCGGTTTCGATAGGGTCGGTCAGGAAGTCGTGCTTCACGTCGTTGTTCTTTTCACATACCATGTCGATGTGCGATTGAAGTACGACAGTCTTGCGGTTTTCCATACCCGGAGTAGCGGGTTTCTTTATCAGAACGTTTCCGGCTTCGTCCACCTTCGTTTCCAACTTATGTTTTTCTCCGAATGCTTTTAAGTAAGCAATGATTTTCTCTTCCTTCTTCGAAGGGCGCGGCACTTGGCAGATTTCCTCAAAATAGTGAAATACACCAGCCGGTTTCAAGTCTTTTTTTTCCATAATTATCTGAATTAGCGGCTGCCTTACATGTGTTTATGCAGCCTTCATTATCAATTGTCAAATATCAATTCTCCATTAAATTAACCACTTATTGCTAAATATGGTTAAATTGATTGACTATTTTATTCCCCTTTCTCTTTTTTTAGAGTAAAAAAGGCGAGTTAGTCCAACCAAAGCCCTATATTTGCACCCACAAAAATAGTAAAAACACTATTTTCATGTAACAAAATTAATGGAAATGCTTGATACAATATTGATAACTCTGTTAATAGTTGCTATTTGCATTGTTTTATTGGGTGTAAAGGTCTTTTTTGTGAAAGGCGGCAGGTTCCCTAACGGGCATGTCAGTGGCAATAAGGCAATGCGCGATAGAGGTATCGGCTGTGCGCAGTCGCAGGACAGAGAAGCACAACGCAAATCCCGTTTTTCCATTGATGAACTGGAAAAAGCCTTAAACGATAGTATGAACTAATTTTAAAAAACAATATTTATCAATTATGAAGAGATTAAACTACCTCATGAACGGTCTGGCAGCTCTCGCACTGATCGTTTTATTTGCTCAATGTGCCGGCAATACTGATAAACAGACAACAAACGCTCCTGCACAAGCCGGCGGATTATCGGAAATGAAGATTGCTTATGTTGAAATAGATACGCTTTTGGCAAAATACAACTATTGCATAGACTTGAATGAGGCTATGGTGAAGAAGGGCGAGAATGTCCGTCTGACATTGAACCAGAAAGCCAGCGAACTGGAGAAGCAGAAGCAGGAATTCCAGACAAAGTATCAGAACAACGCTTATCTTTCTCAGGAGAGAGCGCAGCAGGAATACAACCGCATCGCAAAGTTGGAGCAGGATTTGCAGAACCTGAGCAACAAGCTGCAGTCTGAACTGATGAGTGAGAATGAAAAGAACAGCCTGCAACTGCGTGATTCTATCAACGCTTTCTTGAAGGAGTACAATAAGACAAAAGGTTACAGCATGATTATCAGCAATACGGGTTTTGACAATCTGCTCTATGCAGACAGTGTCTACAACATCACTCGTGAGATTCTGGATGGCCTGAATGCAAGATACTCTTCTCCGGTGAAGAAATAATATTTATCCTATGATATAAAAAAGGATGTACTGAAAAGTACATCCTTTTTTTATAGGCCTCTTCCCCCGCCTCCTCCCTACGGGGGAGGGGCTAGGGGAGAGGCTTTTAATAATGCTCCGATTGTACGCTTTACCCGCTCCGCAGTAGTGACGGTATGTGTATATTCATCAATATGTACCGTTCCTCCCATAGAGACGGCGGAATTATGATAGAGCATGGAGCTCTCGATATTTTCCCTGGCGGAGAAATGAAATTCGCGGATGCCGGTTTCTCGGGCAATGTGGGCTATGTTGGCTTCATTCACCCCACAGCCTGCCAATAGAATGATTCGGCCTGATGCTTGTTGTTGGAGCTCTTTCAAAAGGGGAATGCCTTGCTCTGCTGTAGATTGCTGTCCGGAAGTTAGGATGCGGTTGCATCCTAATGCGATAATATCTTCTATTGCTTTTTGTGGATTTCTGCATACATCGAAAGCACGGTGGAAGGTGACGGACATCCCTTGTGAGGCTTTCATAAGCTGCTCCATCAATGGAATGTCTACATCTCCTTCTGCCGTCAGGCAACCGAACACGACTCCGTCAGCGCCTAGGCGGCGGGCATTCTCTATGTCTTTCAGCATGATGCGCTGTTCGGTGGAGGAGTAAAGGAAGTCTCCTCCACGGGGACGGACAATGATATGCAATTTGGTCTGCTGCAATACTTCCCGTGCGATGAGGATATCGCCGTATGAGGGGGTTGTTCCTCCCTCGGGGATGCCTGCGCATAGTTCCACCCGGTCTGCTCCGCCGGCTTGTGCAGCAATACAACTCTCTACGGAGTTGGCACAAACTTCAAACTGATAATCTTTCATTTTGTAAAGTTATGGTTGTGGTGCAAAAATAAGAAAAGGGTGAATACGAATTCACCCTTTTCTGCATTTATTTTCTTTTCTGATGTTACTTTGCGTAGCTCACCGCACGTGTCTCACGGATAACGGTAATCTTCACCTGACCCGGATAAGTCATTTCGTCCTGAATCTTCTTGGCGATTTCACCGGAAAGGTTCTCCGTCTGCTTGTCGTCAATCTTGTCTGCACCGACAATGACACGCAACTCACGGCCTGCCTGGATGGCATATGTCTTTGTCACTCCCGGATAGGACATGGCCAGTTGCTCAAGGTCGTTCAGGCGCTTGATGTATGCTTCTACAATTTCGCGGCGTGCTCCCGGGCGTGCTCCTGAAATGGCATCGCATACTTGTACGATGGGGGCCAGCAGGCTGGTCATTTCCACTTCGTCGTGGTGGGCACCGATGGCGTTGCAGATGTCTGGCTTTTCCTTGAACTTTTCTGCCAGCTTCATACCATAGAGTGCATGCGGCAATTCCGGTTCCTCATCGGGTACCTTACCTATATCATGCAGCAGTCCGGCACGTTTTGCTTTCTTCGGGTTGAGTCCCAGCTCTGATGCCATCACAGCGCAAAGATTGGCTGTCTCGCGTGCATGCTGCAAAAGGTTCTGGCCGTATGAAGAACGGTATTTCATCTTACCGATAATGCGGATAAGTTCCGGATGCAGACCGTGGATGCCCAGGTCGATAGTAGTGCGTTTACCGGTTTCGATGATTTCCTCTTCTACCTGCTTGCGTACTTTGGCAACTACCTCTTCGATGCGTGCTGGGTGGATACGTCCGTCTGTTACTAACTGGTGCAATGCCAGACGTGCAATCTCACGGCGAACCGGGTCGAAAGCTGACAATACGATAGCTTCCGGAGTATCGTCTACCACAATTTCCACACCGGTGGCAGCTTCCAGGGCGCGGATGTTGCGGCCTTCGCGACCGATGATACGTCCCTTGATTTCATCTGATTCGATGTGGAATACGGTTACTGAGTTTTCAATGGCTGTTTCCGTAGCCACACGTTGGATGCTCTGTATCACGATGCGCTTGGCCTCTTTGCTTGCCGTCAGCTTGGCGTCGTCCATGATGTCGTTGATGTAGGACTGGGCTTGCGTTTTGGCTTCTTCCTTCAGGGATTCCACCATGCGCTCTTTGGCTTCTTCGGCAGAAAGTCCGGAAATGGCTTCCAGCTTTTCTATTTCCTGGCGCTGCATGTGCTCCAGTTCTTCTTTCTTCTTGTCTACGATGGACAGTTGGGCTTCCAGATTTTCTTTCACGGCTTCTGCTTCCATCTTCTTGCGCTGGATTTCTTCCTGGCGTTGGTTCAGTACCAATTCACGTTGTTTCAGCTTGTTTTCTGCCTGCTGTATCTTTTGGTTACGTTGGGCCACTTCTTTTTCCAAGTCTGCCTTCTTGTTCAGGAATTTTTCCTTTACTTCCAGCAACTTATTCTTCTTAATCACTTCCGCTTCCGCTTCCGCATCTCTCAGGATACCGTCGTATTTGTTTTTCAGCCCGTGCTTGAAGAACAAGTACGAGGCAAACCCTCCGACAATGAAGCAGGCAATGGATAATACTATTGTAACTACTGTCATTTTATTAATTTGTTTTTAGTATATAAATAAAAAAGCACTGCATAAAAGCTTGCTTTGATGAAGGGCAAACTTTTGTACAGTGCGCGAATTTCTCTCTTTTACCGACCCGACGGAGGGATTGCAGCTTATTGTTCCTTGAAATAGGTCTCCAATACCTCTGTCAGTTCCTTTATTTTAGCTGTATAGGGTTCAGTATCATTACGGTCCTTCAACTGAAGGTTTTCTAAAGCGAACTGATAGGCCACCATGGCTATAATTCTCTCTAGAGACACATTCTGATAATGCTCCCGATACGCATTGAGCCTGATATCTACCTGCTTGGCGGCTTCTCTTACCATTTCCTCGTCCTCACGGTTGATTGTGAGAGGGTAGGAGGCTCCTGCCATCTGCAGGTTTATCTTTATCTTATCGTTCATACATCCTCTTCTCTTTATTCATTCAACAAAGCGATGCATTTATCGACTTCACGCACTAATTTGGACAATCGCAGTTTCGTCTCTTTCACGTCACTGCCGTTAAGGCTGATTGTCGTAGCTGTTTTTAGGTTCGTGTAGTTAAGTTCCAGTTCCCGGTATTCAGCTTGTACCTTCCCGTATTCCTCCTCTTTGGCTTCAAGAAGTTGCTTTAGCTCAGCATTTTCGCGTTTTAATTCATCGTGCAGATAGATTAAATGCCGCAGTCTGGCTTCAAAGGTACTTAATAGCTTCTTTTCTTCGTCTGTCATCACTACACCAAAATTGTACACAAAAATACAATTTACTTGGAGATTACAAAAACTTTTCGGGGAAAATATGCTGTAGAAGTGCCGAAATAACCGAAGTGGCCTATGAAGTACTGGTTTTGAGGGATTGAAAAAGGGTGGCGGAGGCTGGCTTTTCAAGAGATGTGGATAGGTATGGAACAATTTGCTTTTTAGAAGGATTTTATTTCTTGCTTTTCGAAAGCTTAGTATCTCCGTTACTAAATAGTAATCGTCCGACGCTTGTTTAATTATCGTCCGACAGTTGTTGGACGATAATTAAACAGATGTTGGACGATAATTGAACGGTTGTTGGACGATTACTGTTTAGTAAGGCCGAAATTACTTTTTGCTGTTTTAGGCACTACTCTTTAGGTGCGGTTGGAATAGTATGTAGTAAAGGAAGGAGGAGATGCTAAGAAATAAATAAAATAATTTATATAATAATTTGGTTTATAAAATAAAACTTTTATCTTTGTATCGGAGTTCGAACCCGAAATGTGATTTTGGTATGTATAACTTAAAGAGAATGATTATGAAAACGATTGTTTGTAGAAGTATGGCGGCAGCTCTTCTTTGTGTATTTGCATTGGGGGTGTCTGCGCAAGATGTTCTGAAAGTGAAGGTGATGAACATACCTTCTGCTGTGGGAAAGATAATGATTGCCACTGACAAGGGGCAGTATGGTATGGTAGATGCCAAGGGCACGGAGGCGGTACTGGAACTGAAAGATGTGACAGTGGGTAAATATAAGCTTTATGTCTATCATGATGAAAACAACAATTATCAGTTGGATAGGGAAGACGGAATTCCATCTGAGTATTGCGCGATAGCGGATGTGGAGGTGAGCGCCGACACGAAGCAGGTGGAGATAGCACTTAAGCGGGTATTAAAAGGAAGCAACAAATAAGGCGGCAGGAAAATGGAAGAAAGAAAATTGAATGAGAAAGAGAGTTTAGAACTCATCACTCGGATGATACAGAACACGAAGGACAGAATGGCGGAAAATTCAGGGACACCTTTTTTGCTGTGGGGATATGTAACGGTAATTATCTCGTTGCTGGTTTGGTTTCTATTGAAGGAAACGGGCAATAACAATTGGCAATTCCTATGGTTCCTGCTTCCAGTCATAGCCTTTCCTGCTACGTTGTGGAGTCAGCGGAAGGCTCGGAAAATGTTGAAGACCTACATAGACCGTGTTGTGGATTATGTGTGGACGGTATTTGGACTGGGTGCTTTCTTGGTATCGTGTACCGCCATATTTGTATGGAAGATTCCTATTCTGTTTGTCATTTTGCTGATGATGGGGATGGGAACTGCCCTGACGGGACTGATTGTGAACACGAAAGTGGTTACGATAGGGGGAGTGCTGGGAGCCTTGCTCTCGTTGGGATGTTTCTATATGCCCGGCATAGACCAGATACTGTTTTTTGCATTGGCGTTCGTCTTTATGATGGTGATTCCCGGACATTACATGAACAGTGTGGCGAAGCGTCACAAACAATAAAAGAAGAGGATGATATATGTTTAAAGAACTGAACCCTTTGCTCCATAGCGAACTGCGGCTTGCGGTGATGTCGTTGCTTATTAGTGTCGAGGAGGCGGACTTTGTCTATATCCGCCAGCAGACCAAAGCTACGGCAGGAAACCTGAGCGTGCAGATAGACAAACTCAGCAAGGCGGGATATGTGGAGGTGACAAAGACTTTTAAAGGAAAGATGCCTTGTACGATTTGTAAGATCACTCCGCAAGGAGTAGACGCATTTGAGGAATATGTAGAGTCATTGAAATCTTATCTGGCAGGGAGGTTGTGAGTGTGGGTGACTTTACATTTATGGGGTAAAGATGGAAATCTTCTGAAAAAGGTTTCTATCTTTGCCTTTTTCATGAGAAGGAGGAGGGTGTGTCATCAACCGTTTTGCCACCCTCATGCCGGACAAAATTTAAACAGACTCTAAAAAGATAGAATGATATGAGAATTTTAGTCACTTATGCCGTACAAGGCGAATTTACGGAATTGAAATTTCCCGGACTGATAGGGGAGGAAGAGGTGCAGATAGGCTATCTCCGTACCGGTGTGGGAAAGGTGAAATCGGCTTTTTATCTTTCTGAAGCGATAAGCCATGCGCAACCGGACTTGGTGGTCAATGTAGGTACGGCAGGGACTATCCGTCATCGGGTAGGAGATATTTTCGTATGCCGTCATTTTGTAGACCGTGATATGCAGAAGCTGGTGGAGCTTGGTATGGAGTATGAGATTGATTCAATGGATTTGTTGTCCCAAAAAGGATATTGTTTACACTGGCCGGCAGGCGGTGTATGCAATACGGGGGATACTTTCTTGACAGAACTCTCGGATGTGTCCGGTGATGTTGTGGATATGGAAGCCTATGCCCAGGCTTTGGTATGCCGTGCCAAGAATGTTCCTTTCATTTCGGTGAAGTACGTGACGGATATTATCGGGCAGAACTCCGTGAAACATTGGGAAGACAAGCTTGCCGATGCTCGGAAGGGGTTGGGAGAATTCTTCGAAAAATTGGGAGGAGTTTGATTAATGTGCTAATATGCCAATGTGCTAATTGGCTGCGCTATGTGTATATTAGACTCTCACACCGCAGGTCATTGGCACATTAGCACATTAACCACATTAGCACATTCATTTATCTCAACGTCTTGAATGACAGTATATGCCAAGTCACCCCCACAGCGACAAGGAACAATACTGTCTTTATTTCTGTTAGTGGAATCAGGAAGAAGATGCAGTAAACCATTGTTCCCCACATCAGCAGTAGGGAGATGATTTTGGCACGTAGAGGGATGGCTTTGTTCTCGCGGAAGCTGCGGATGTAGGGACCGAGGCATTTGTGGTTCAGCAACCATTGGTACAGTCTGGGTGAGCCTCTGAAGTAGAGTGCTGCCGTGAGCAGCAGGAAAGGCGTGGTGGGCAGCAACGGCAGGAAGATGCCGATGATGCCGAGTGCCAAAGAAACTGTTCCCAAAATGATGCAGACGGTTTTCATGCGGCAAATGTAGGAAAAATAATAATATAGATAATATGTATGCGAATAAAGTAAAGAAGGTTGTTGCCGTCCACGACTTGTCGGGAGTCGGACGGGTGTCTCTGACGGTGGTCATTCCCATCCTTTCGTCTATGGGCTTTCAGGTGTGTCCGTTGCCTACAGCCGTATTGTCGAGCCATACCCAGTATCCGGAGTTCTCTTTTCTGGACTTGACGGATGAAATGCCGAAGATTATTTCCGAGTGGAAGAAGCTGGAAGTACAGTTTGATGCCTTTTATACCGGCTATCTGGGTTCTCCGCGGCAGATACATATTGTTTCTGACTTTATTGATGACTTCCGCCGACCGGACGGTCTGGTTGTGGTAGACCCGGTGTTGGGCGATAACGGACGGCTTTATGCGAACTTCCACGAGTCCATGATTGATGAAATGAAACATCTCATCACCAAGGCCGATGTCGTTACTCCCAATTTGACGGAGCTGTTCTATCTGCTGGGTATTCCTTATAAGGAGATGAATACGGATGAGGAATTGAAGTCATACCTTCGCCAGCTTTCCGATTGTGGTCCCGAAGTGGTGATTATTACCAGTGTGCCCGTACGGGATGATAAGCATAAGACGTCCGTGTATGCCTATAACCGGAACGGTAACCGCTACTGGAAGGTTACGTGTCCTTACCTGCCGGCCCATTATCCCGGAACGGGGGATACGTTTACCAGTGTCATCACCGGGGCACTGTTGCAAGGTGACAGTTTGCCCATTGCCCTGGACCGTGCCACGCAGTTCATTCTGCAAGGTATCCGTGCTACTTTCGGATACGAGTACGACAACCGTGAAGGTATACAGCTTGAAAAGGTGTTGCATAATCTCGACATGCCGATTCAAATCTGTAGCTATGAATTAATTTAAACCAATCCCATCTATATGAAAAAGAAAATATTCCTGGCAGTGTTTCTCTGTTGCGGCATGTTTGCAGCAATGGCGCAGACTGCTGCCGACTCTCTTGCCATCGTTTCTGCCGATTGGCAGACTGAGCCCCTGCAGAAAGGGATGCTTTATAAAAAGGCAGTATTCAGTTCTTTGTATGGAGTTCCTCAGGAAGTGTCTATTTTTGAAATATCCCCGAAGCGCTACCGTTTCGATGTGCTCGTCCACAATCCCAAGGAGGAGACCAGTATAGCCGCCCGGCATGCAGGTGCGGTGGCGGCCATCAATGGCTCCTATTTTGATATGAAAGCCGGAAATTCCGTCTGCTATCTGCGTAAGGACGGGGTGGTGATAGATACTACCTCTACTGGGGTTCTGGCAACAGTGTCCAATGGAGCTGTACTTATAAAGAAGGGCAGGCTGGAACTGATTCCCTGGAGCAAGCAGGAAGAAAAGGCATGTACTTTGAAAAAAGGCACTGTGCTGGCTTCCGGCCCTTTGATGCTGAAGGACGGGCAAGTGTGCGACTTGTCCGGGACTAACCGGAATTTTGTAGATACCAAGCATCCCCGCAGTGCTGTGGCGCTGACAAGAGAAGGAAAAATCCTGCTTATTGTTGTTGACGGACGTCGGAAGGGAAAAGCGGAAGGTATCAATATACCCGAGCTTGCCCATATGATTCGTATATTGGGCGGGGAGGATGCGTTGAATCTGGACGGCGGCGGTTCTTCTACGCTGTGGAGTGGGGCGTTGCCGGATAAGGGAATAGCCAATACCCCGAGTGGCAGTGCAGAGCGTAAGGTTGCCAATTCTCTTTGTGTGTACGAATAAGTTAGGGAAGTAAATGGATAAATCTTAAGTTTTTTGTAATTTTGCCGTCGCATCGAGGTGACATTAGATGCGGCAACTTATTATATTAATTAGCGTATTAACAATATGTACACAGTCATCAAACGTATGGAAGTGTCGGCTGCCCATAGCCTGAAACTTTCTTATCGCAGTAAGTGTGAGAATCTGCACGGTCACAACTGGATTATCACTGTCTATTGCCGTTCCAAAGAGCTGAATGCGGACGGAATGGTGGTAGACTTCAGTCACATCAAGCAGGTGGTAAAGGAACAGCTGGATCATCATAATCTTAATGAAGTGCTGTCCTTCAATCCCACAGCCGAGAACATAGCCCGTTGGATATGCGACCAGATACCCACTTGCTTCAAGGTAGAGGTGCAGGAGTCGGAATCAAACATTGCCGTCTATGAGGAAGATTAATGAGATATTCTACAGTTTGCAGGGAGAAGGATACCATACGGGTACCCCGGCTGTCTTTATCCGTTTTTCCGGTTGTAACCTGAAGTGCCCCTTCTGTGATACGCAGCATGAGGACGGCATACTGATGTCCGATGAAGATATCGTAACAGAAGTTAGTAGATACCCTGCCGCTACCGTGATACTGACCGGTGGAGAACCCTCCCTTTGGATTGACCGTGAATTTGTGGATTGTCTGCACCAGGCGGGAAAGTATGTCTGCATTGAAACAAACGGTACCCATCCGCTGCCGGATAATATAGATTGGGTGACCTGCTCTCCCAAGCAGGGGGTAAAGCTGGAAATTACGCGTATGAATGAAGTGAAGGTGGTGTATGAAGGGCAGGATATTACTGTTTATGAGCAGTTGCCCGCCGGGCATTTCTTTCTTCAGCCTTGCTCTTGCAGCAATACGGCCGAAACGGTGGATTGCGTGATGAAGCATCCTAAGTGGAGACTTAGTTTGCAGACACATAAGCTGATAGATATCCGGTAGGCATTTATAAAACGAATAATGGCTGTAAGCAATGCTTACAGCCATTATTCGTTCATGCACGGGAGGAGAGGCTCGAACTCCCGACACCCGGTTTTGGAGACCGGTGCTCTACCAACTGAGCTACTCCCGTGTTTGCGGCTGCAAAGGTAATGCAAACTTTCAAATATGCAAGTAACAGACGTACTTATTTTATAAAGAAAGTTGCTTACAACATCTGTAAGTCCTGATACATAATGCGATACGCTGCTGCTTTTTTTTCCAGTGCCAGCGGGTAGGCTCTTGAGGAAGAAGGCATCCGGTAGAGGCGCATCGGATGGTTTTCGAAAAGAAACTCCGTGAAGTCGCCTACTTTGGGCTTGTCGATGGAAAACTGCGTGCACAGCGTGTCCGTTGCCTTCTCGCCGGTGGTAACGATAGCCTTGCATTGCGGTATCCGGTGTAGCAGGGCAGGGACGTCCGTGGGTTGCACCACTTCCAGAAACTTATCCGAGGCGTTGTCCTGCAGGCGCCGTATGGCAGAGGCTGTGTCGAACAAGGCAATACCCTTTTCCTGCAGGAAACTGATGAGGCGTTCTTTGCAGAAAGCCTTCTTCGTCTTGTCTACAAAATAATCCTTGTCATTGAAGAAAAGGAACCCGGTAATCCTCCACATGTCATTGTTCCAGTTGGGGTAGTAAAACTCCATGGACCACCGCTTTTTCTGCGGAGGAAAGCTTCCCAGCATCAGCAGACGGGCGTTGCCGGGAAGGAAGGGTTCTAAAGGGTGTTGTTCTATTTCCATACTTTCCAATTTCATTGTTCTGCCTGCAAAAGTACGGAATATATCTTGGATATGCTATCCTGCAATGTCCTGATTGCTCATTCTGTCGGTGATTTGGAAGGGGAAATCAGGATATTCGTAGAGGCTGAACCGGGATTCTGTCTTGCCTTCCGTATAGTTCCAGATGGTGGCATATTCTTCGGCGTCTTCTCCCATGGCCTGCAGTTGGCGGAGGTAGGAGGCTATGGACTTGTTCTCTACGATATATATTTGTCCCAGCCGGTCTATTATAGGGCTGTGGTGCCGGGTGCTGTCATGGTCGAAACGCAGGATGCGCTTGCCTTCGGGAGTGATGCCTACCATGTTGAAGGTCATGCTCTTGCCGATGGCGGGCAGGTTGAGCACATTGCGGTCGGTGGCGAGGAAAGGCAGGTGGTGCGTTTTCAGGAAACGCCGGATGCAGGCTGCCGGGTCATGGACGGTTCCAAGCAGTACGGACAGATTATGGGCATCTTCCTTGGTCAGCTTCCCGAAGCGCTTTTCTTCCCGTTGCTCTTGTACGGAACGGCTGTTGGGGGTAAACACGGCATTGTTTTCTTCAAAACCTTTCACGGAGAAGGTGTAGTAGCAAACCACTCCCAACTGATTGAGCACTTGCCGCAGGCGGGTAGTATGCCCCCGGCGGGATGCAGCTACGTTGTATACCAGTTGGTTGTCAATGAGCCAGCCTGCCGCCAGCAGTTTGCGTATTCCTTCGGCAGCTTCCGGAGTGACTTCGAGCGGGGTTTGGAAATGTGTCTGGATAATGAACTGGTGGATGCCGATGGTAGACGCCTTTTCCTTGAATTCCCTTAGAATCTCCACCAGCCCGTCATTGATGCGCATGGGCAGGTAGGCGGGGAGGCGTGAGCCGAGGCGTACACGTTGCAGCTCTGCATACTTTTCTCCTTCGGGCCGTTCCTGATTGGCTTTCCGCTTGCGGACTGCCATGCGGTAGACGGCGTCTAATATGTTGCCCAGCGTCTTGTTTTGGCTCATCAGTGCGTCACCGCCGGTGATGAGAATGTCCCGCAGTTGCGTGTCTTCCTCAAAATAGGCCATCAGCCGACGCAGCTTCTTTTCCCATGTTTCCTTGGGACGCAGGGTGTCAAACTCAAAATTGAGCCGTTTGCTTTGAAAGTCGTACATACGCTGACAAGATGCGCAGAGTCCTCCGCAGGCGCGTCCCATGGTGTCGGGGATGAGGATGGCCACTTCCGGATAACGGCGGTGGATGTTATGCCCGTCGGGCAGCAGCCAGCCGGCGGCATTGGGTTTACCTGGTTCTACGATATCCTCCCGTTCCCAGGCACGTATCTGTCCGTAGGTTTCCACCAGTTGGGGTGAATAGAGTATATAGCTGCGCAGGGCCTCGTCGTCGTATCCGCTGCCGGTGCAGTTCAGCAGTGACAGATAATAGGGGGTGGCGAAGAAAGGCATTCCCTTCTTGCGGGCTTTTGAGAGCAGGTACATGGTTTCGGCAGAAAGGGAGTTGCCGAGAAGACGGTTTAGCTCCGTAGGGCTTTTGACGGCCATGGCAAGATGGAAACGGAAGTCATTCCACCATTCGCTGACGAGGTTGAACTTCTCCTCGTAGCTGAGTCCCTCTTCGAAATGGAAGCGGGAAGCCGGGTTCTTGCGGTGCTCAATCTTCTGCACTAGTGCATGCAGGATGCGTTCCTTGTTCTTTGCACGGATATGCTGCACGTCTTCATCCAGTCCGCTGGGCCAGCGTTCGGTCAGGGTTTTGATTTTCTGTGCGGAGGGCAGAGCGGGGGCGGGTTGGTGGAGGCGTTTGAACTGCTGGAACAAGTCGATGAACAGGTCCGTTTCCGTTTCCTCTTCCCATTGTCCCGTGAGGAAGGAATGCAGCATTGATAAAGTTGATATGGGCAGCTGTTCTCCGATGGAGAGCTCGTGTACTTCCTGCCCGTCAAATTCAATCAAGAGTCGAATTTGCTTACCGGCCTCGCTGTCCACTTCCGGATGTCCGGCAATGTACTCCGCCAGGTTGGCTTTGAAGGCTTCCGCATCGTCGCTTTGAACGGCGATGCTGACCAGTTCAGGGAGTTCGTGCCGATAAAGTTGTTCCAGTTGTGAGAGAGTGAGTGCAAGCATTTTCTTTTGTTTCATAAGCGGTTGTTTTTTTGAAGTTAATATTTATGATGGTTGACGCGGGGTGCGTCCTTGTGTTCCGTGAGGGGAAAATGATTTCATTTGCTAAAAATAACAAAAAAAAGCGGGAAATTTCTTTCCCGCCTTCTTGTTTCTAAAGTTCTTTAGAATTCTTTTTCTTTTATTTCTCTTCGTTGGCTTTCTGTTTCGGTTCCTTTTTGGCCAGCATCACTACGTTGTAAACGTACTCGGTCATCCATTGTTCCGAATATCCCAGACGCTCTTTGTACTGGCGTACTGCCGCTGCCGTTTTGTGTACATCGTCCTTTTTCCATACGGTTTTTGTACAGACGTCGTGTACGGTTTTTTCGGTCATGCTGCGCAGTGCTCCCTTGAAGATGGAAGGCATGCGGAATTTCCACTGCATCAGGTTTCCCATCAGCATCATCAAGTCATTGGAGAAGCCTTGATACATAAAGAGATAACCTTGTACGTCGTTCTGCGTACGGCAGTGCTTCTTGACGGAAGTATCAATTTCCTTGAAGAAGTTTTCACTGATGCCGTAGTCCTGCATCAGCATCTTGCGCGAAGCGGCCTTTTCCGCTTGTCCCAGGCGGCCTCCCTGCGTGGGGATTTTGAACAGACGCTTGAAGTTGGCTACATCCGGCACAAAGCGGATATTGGTGATGCCCAGGTTGGCGGCTATTACAGACTGGAAGTAGACGCGTGTCAGTGACACGAAGTCTTCCACATTCTTCGAAGATACTTCTCCGGTATTCTTGTTGAATAGTTTGGCAAATAAACTCATATCAAATTACGAATTACTGATTACAAATTACAAGACCGCAGGTCATCCAGCGGTTCCGGCTGCAAAAGTACGAAATAAGTTGGTTATCACCAGCACTCTATGTCTTTTTCTACCTCTTTCAGGCGGTTCTTGGTGAAAACGGGGTCTTTGATACCGGCGCTTTTCTGTGCGCGGTAGTCTTCAAGCAGCCTGAAAGCGTATTTTCCGAGCAGGCTGATGGCGATAAGATTGCAGAGCACCATGAGTCCCATAGTGACGTCGGCAAGGCTCCATGCCAGGTCGAAGGTGGCAACAGCACCGAACATGACCATGCCGCCCACCAGTATACGGTAGATGTTGAGCACCCATTTACGGTGGGTAAGGTAGCGCACATTGGCTTCTCCGTAATAATAATTTCCCAGAATGCTGCTGAATGCGAAGAAGAACAAGGCTACCGCAACGAAGATGGCTCCCGAAGGTCCTATCTCGTTGGTCAGTGCATGCTGGGTAAGCTGTACGCCGTTTGTGGAACCATCCAGTGGAGCACCGCTGAACAGAATGATGAAAGCGGTGCAGGTACATATAATCAGCGTATCGGTAAATACTCCCAGCGTCTGAATCAAGCCTTGCTTCACGGGGTGGCTGACGTGTGCGGTTGCCGCCACATTGGGGGCGGACCCCATACCGGCCTCGTTGCTGAACAGCCCGCGTTTGATGCCCTGCATCAGCGCCATGCCGACACCCCCTCCCAAAGCCTGCTCCCATCCGAAGGCGTGGCCGACAATGAGTGCCAGGACTCCCGGCAGCTCTTTGATGTTCAACAGAACGATGATAAGTGCCAGTGCAATGTATCCCAACGCCATGATGGGGACGATGATGCTGCTGACTTTGGCTATGCGCTGTACGCCTCCAAAGATGATTGTCAGCGTGAGTGCGGTGATGATCCCTCCCACAACGGCATGGTCGAACCCGAAAGCGCCTTCGAAAGCGGCACACAGTGTATTGCTCTGTACCGAGTTGAATGCAAATCCGAAGGTAATGGTGATAAGTACGGCAAACAGTGCCCCCATCCACGGCTGTTTCAGTCCCTTACGCATATAGTAGGCCGGGCCGCCGATAAAGGAGTCTTTGCCCTTTATCTTATACAATTGGGCCAGTGTAGATTCTACAAACGAGCTGGAAGCACCCAGGAGGGCAATCACCCACATCCAGAATACAGCGCCCGGACCGCCTACTGCAATGGCGGTGGCAACCCCTGCAAGATTGCCCGTACCTACACGGCTGGCAATGGAGATGGCAAATGCCTGGAACGATGAGATATGCTTTTCCTTGGCATCGCCTTTCCCGCCCGAGTCGCCCAGCAGACGTACCATTTCCTTTATCATCCGGAACTGTACAAAGCGGGTTCTCAGCGTAAACCATACGGCGCATCCCAACAGCAGGGCAACGAGGATGTAGGTCCAGAGCAGGTCGTTTATCAGATTTATTATTCCCATAATGTATATGTACAGTTATCTATTTGTAGTAAAAAAAACTCACACAAAACAAGTGCTACCCTCTGTCGTTACTTTAGGCTGCTTCTGTCGTTATTCAAGGCTACCTCTGTCGTTAACTGAGATAGATTTCTTGCAAGTCGGTGATAATCAACGTGGTATGAGCTCGTGTGCTGCGATTTGTACCATGGACAAATCTGGACAAACCTGACGGAATCTCCTTGCCTATTTCAGCTTGAAGTGAAATTTGTGTCCTTCAAACACCGGTTCCACTATGTCATAACGAACAAACTTTGCCAGCAGATGTTCGGCGGCGCGTCGGGAAAGATGCGCCAGGCGGCAGTAACGGTTCAGTGAAAGGCGGTCGTTTTCTTCCAGCAGATTGAGCAACAGTTGTTCCCGTTCGGTATATTCTATCAGTTCTCCTTTCGGACTTCCGCTTTGCTGCCAGACGCGCAGATGGACGGGAGTAGCCAGGATGTTTTCATCCTTGATGCGGAGATAGGCCAAGTATTTTCCTGTTTCGTCCTTGGCATATACCGGCTTCCGGTCACTTTCCTCGATTTGTACCACCAGCACACTGCGGCCTTCCACCAGATAGGTCTGCATGATGTAGTTCACTTCGGGGCTGCAATAAAGTCCGGCAGCCGCTTCTATCATATATTGTTCTTCGTCCGAACGAACACCGGCAATTTTCCCGTTATCTTTCACTCCGATGAGCAGTTTTCCACCGTCTGTATTGGCAAAGGCTGAAAGGGTTTTGGCTATCTTGCGGGCGTCGGATATTTCGAACTTGAAATCCTGCTGTTGGTGCTCTCCTTCGGCTATGAGAGCGTGTATATATTCGGTGTCAGTAAGCGTTTTCATGCTTGCAAAAGTAGATAAAAAACGCGTAAGAGCCCCTTTTTGCGGCGATTTTACCGAATATTTCAAAAAAAATATCGTTTTTCTGCATTTATTTCAAGAAAGAATGTATTTTTGCCAGACATTATTAACGAAGTAATTTAAAAAGGATTATGAAAGAATTAGTTGAAAAAGTAGCTGCATTGTATGCAGACTTCTCAAAAGATGCAAACGCTCAGTTGGAAAACGGTAACAAGGCAGCAGGAACTCGCGCTCGTAAGGCTTCTTTGGAAATCGAAAAAGCTATGAAGGAATTCCGCAAAGCATCTTTGGAAGCTTCTAAGAAGTAAGAAAAAAAGCATATTTGATGCTGCGAAAGACTGCCACTACTGGCGGTCTTTTTTGTTTTTGAAAAGTATTATTGCTACTTTTGACGCAGGTATTATGGATGAAAACGTTCTCAATAAACTGAAGATACTGGCAGAGTCGGCAAAGTATGACGTCTCTTGCTCCTCCAGTGGTACGGTGCGCTCCGGCAAGGCAGGCATGCTGGGGAACACTGTGGGTGGCTGGGGCATCTGCCATAGTTTTGCCGAGGACGGCCGTTGTATCTCCCTGCTCAAAGTGATGCTTACCAATTATTGCATCTACGACTGCGCCTACTGCATCAACCGCCGCAGCAACGACCTGCCGCGTGCCACGCTGTCGGTGGCCGAGCTTGTAGACCTCACCATGGAGTTCTATCGCCGCAACTATATCGAAGGGCTTTTCCTGAGCAGTGGGGTGGTGCGTAATCCCGATTACACGATGGAACGCCTGGTGCGCGTTGCCAAGGACCTCCGCACTATCCATCGTTTCAACGGATATATCCATCTGAAGAGCATTCCCGGTGCCAGCCGCGAACTGGTGAATGAGGCAGGGCTTTATGCCGACCGTCTCAGCGTCAATGTCGAGATACCGAAGGAGGAGAACCTGAAACTGCTTGCCCCGGAGAAAGACCATAAGAGTGTATATGCGCCTATGCGCTACATCCAGCAGGGAGTCCTTGAAAGTTCGGAAGAACGCAAGAAACACCGCCACGCTCCCCGTTTCGCTCCTGCAGGACAAAGCACACAGATGATAGTAGGCGCTACCGCCGAGACGGACAAGGATATTCTGTATCTTTCGTCGGCCCTCTATAAGGGACCTACGATGCGGCGTGTCTACTATTCGGGCTATATTTCCGTCAATACCTACGATAAGCGCCTGCCGGCATTGAAACAGCCCCCTTTGGTGCGCGAAAACCGCCTTTACCAAGCCGACTGGCTGATGCGCTTCTATCAGTTCAAGGTGGAGGAAATAGTGGATGATGCCTACCCAGACCTTGATTTGGAGGTTGACCCCAAGCTGTCCTGGGCTTTGCGCCATCCCGAGCAGTTTCCAATCGATGTGAACAAGGTGGATTATGAGATGTTGCTCCGCGTGCCGGGCATCGGCGTGAAGTCGGCACGGCTGATAGTGGCTTCCCGACGTTTCTCCAAGATAGGTTTCTACCAGTTGAAGAAGATAGGGGTGGTGATGAAGAAGGCGCAGTATTTCATTACCTGCTGCGAGTTGCCGATGCGCACGGTCAATGAGCTGACTCCGCAAGGGGTACGCAGTCTGCTGTTGCCCAAACCGAACAAGAAAAAAGTGGATGAGAGGCAGTTGATGCTTGATTTTGGCGAATGAATATCTTTTTATACGATAAGACTTTTGAGGGATTGCTGACTTCTGTTTTTGAAGCCTATTCCCGCCGCATTTTCCCCGATGCACTGTTGTTGGAGGGAGAGCCTCTACCATTGTTCTACGATGAAATATTTACAGTGATAACCGATGAGGAGAAGTCCGGTCGCGTCTGGCGCGGATTGCAGAAGAAGCTGTCGTCTGCGGCACTTGCCTGCCTCGCCCAATGCTGGCTGGCAGAGGAACCGGAAACTCCCATGCTGCTGTTCCGCTATATCCGCAAGGCGATAGATGCTCCTCGCTCCATTGAAACGAACTTTGCCGACCCTGATGTGCTGGAGTTCTCCCGTATGTGGAAGCGGGTGGATTGGGAGCGTATACGCCTGCTTCAGTTTGTCCGCTTCCAGAAGGCTGCGGACGGTACTTTCTTTGCTGCCATCGAGCCCGAAAAGAATGCCCTTCCTTTGGTGACGGGGCATTTCAAGGACCGTTTTGCCGACCAGCGTTGGTTGATTTATGACATCAGGCGAGCCTATGGGTACTATTACGACTTGAAGGAGGTGCGCCAGGTGACTTTTGGTGAGGACAGTCGCGAAGGACATCTTGTCACCGGCATGCTCGACGAAAGTCTGATGGACGGAGACGAACAGCTTTTCCAGTCTCTCTGGAAAACCTATTTCAAGGCAATCTGCATCAAGGAACGCCTCAATCCCCGGAAGCACAAGCAGGACATGCCCGTGCGCTATTGGAAATATCTGACGGAAAAACAGCAGTGATTCCCTTTATTCGATTTTCTCCACTGTCACTTCGGGAAATTCCTGCATCAGTTGCAGCAAATATCCCTCATCATAGCTTTTCTTGGATTTGATGACCATGGTCACTTGATAGTTGGTGTACTCTCCCTGCACTTGCCGGTCCAGGTTGTAGGACACCACCAGATAGTCTTTGGAGTTGAATCGCCGGGACACTTGCGGCAGTATCTCTTTGCTGGAAGTGGAAAAGGTTATCACGGAACTTTTCATGCCAATGCTTTTGAAAATAAGGCTCAACAGTTCGAGCCCTGCCAGAGTCAGCAGGGTGGCGGCAATGCTGATGGTGTACATTCCTGCACCTACTGCCAATCCGATGCCTGCAGTAGCCCATATTCCTGCGGCTGTTGTCAGTCCCCTGACTATCTGTTTCTGGAAAATGATGGTACCCGCACCGATGAATCCGATACCGCTGACTACTTGTGCGGCAACACGGCTGGGGTCCAGCGTCACACTACTTTCCTTGATGATTTCCTGAAAACCATATTGGGATACAATCATGATGAGCGCGCTTCCCAATGATACCAGGAAATGGGTGCGGTAGCCTGCTTCTTTGGCACGGTATTCCCGGTCCAGTCCGATAATGGCACCCAATATTCCGGCTACCAGCAACCTGAGCACAAAATCAAAGTTTAACATCATCATCGTATCCTCTCTTTCTTTTTTATTAATTGATGACCCAATTCTTATTGTGGGGCACTGTTTTCTTGGGGTTGTAATGCATTCCGGCTTGTGTCGGTATTTTTAGTATGTATGTACGTCCGCTTTTATTCATCAGCGAGGTATCCCGCAGCCACGGATTGGCATCTTTCAGTTGGGCATAGGTGATGCCTTTATCTTTGGCAAACTGTGCCAGGTTGCCGATGCCCGTTGTGACGGTCACTTCCGTGTAGGGGATGGGCGGATAAAGATGTTCCCGTTTCAACAGAAAGCCGTACTGCTGTGGATTGCTGATGACTGCTTTGGCTGCCAGCAGGCGGAACATGTAGCGCGAAGTCTCTTCTACCAGCCATAAGTCGACAGCCTGGTCCACCATTTGCTTCTGCAGCTGTGTGGAGATGCGTCCTTGCCCGGCATTGTAGGCGGCGGCTACGCACAGCCAGTTCCCGTATTTCTGATAAGCATCTTTCAGGTACTTGCAGGCTGCTTTGGTCTCTTTCTCGATATGGTATCGTTCGTCGATGTTGCTGTTCACCTCCAGTCCGAATTCGCGTCCGGTGGCAGGCATGAACTGCCATAGGCCGGCGGCACCCGCAGGCGATTTGGCAAGCGGGTTCAGGTTGCTTTCTATCACAGCGAGGTACTTGAAGTCATCGGGAAGGCCGTTGGCTTTTAGTATAGGCTCTATGACGGGGAAGTAGCGGTTGGCACGCTTCACCATGAGCATGGTGGTGGAGTGCATGTAGGTGAAGGACATCAGTTCGCGGTCCATACGTTCGCGGTGGTCGTAGCGAAGCAGGTCAATAGCTTGTCCGGCAAAAGTGATCTTGTCCGGTACGCTGGGGGAGGTCACGCAGTAGGGAACTTCGGATTTCACGGAATCGCGTTCGGGATTCAGCGTACTGCTGCCTGCGAGGAAGGGGAGGCTGGAACCTGCGCACAGTGCAATGGCAGCGGTAAGCACGATATATTTTGAATTTTTCTTCATGTCTGTATGTCTATTTCTGTTTGGAGACGTGAAGATACGAAATCAATTCGTTATAGGCAACCTTTCCCATAGCCATCGTGGAATCATACGCCAAAAAAATACCAGTACCCGGTAGCGTCCGTCAATGACAACTACCCGTCTCTTTTCTCTTAAAGCCTTGATTATGTGCTGTGCTACACGGTCTGCTTTCATCAGCATCGGGTATTTCCCGCTTTTCAATAAATCGGTGGCAACAAATCCCGGACGGATGTCGGTGAAGTGTATATCAAGATGCTGCATCCGGGCAAGTTGTGCCAGCGCTTCGATATAGGTATTCTGGAAGCGTTTGGTGGCAGAGTAGGCCGGTGCAACGCCCAGTCCTTTAGTGCCTGCAATGGAACTGATGACAGCAATATGTCCGGAGCCTTTTTCCTTGAAATAGTTGAAGGCGGCAGTCACCATGCGGGTAAATCCCTCTACATTGGTACGTGCCGTGTTCAGTTCGATGTCCGGTTGTAAGTCCCGGTTTTGATGTCCCACGCCGGAACTGAGGAAAAACAGGTCTATGCCTCCCAGCTTTTTTATCAGGTTATGGAGGTGTAGAGTCGCTGTCTCTTCCGTAACGTCCAGCTGTTCCGTGATTATCCGGTCGGGTGCGGTGGCTTGTAGGGCATGCAATGCTTCCTCTCTTCTGCCGGCAATACCTATATGCCAGCCTTGTTGTACAAGTATCCTGGCTACTTCTTGTCCGATGCCTGAAGTGGCACCGATGATGATGGCTTTCTGCATGATGATAGGGGATTATCCGATGACGGTTGCTACAATTCTTCTTCCTCCGCCCCGGTTGCGGAACTCGCAGAGATAGATGCCTTGCCAGATACCTATGTTCAGACGCCCATTGGTGATGGGGATGGTGAGGCTGGTTCCGCTGAGGGTTGCCTTGGCATGGGCGGGCATATCGTCATCGCCTTCGCATGTATGTTGGTAATAAGGTTCCCGTTCTTTTACGAGGCGGTTGAAGATGGCTTCCATATCTGTCTGTACGTCAGGGTCTGCATTCTCGTTGATGGTGAGGCCTGCGCTTGTATGCTTGATGAACAGATGCAGGATTCCGGCAGACGGAAGCGGTGGAAGGTTGCGTATAATCTCCTCTGTCACCAGGTGAAAGCCACGCCGGCGGGGGGTTAGGGTAAATTCTTTCTGTGCGGTCATAAATCATTGTTTTTCGTTTGTTGTCAGGATGGTCTTGTCCGGCAGGGCAGTTCCACGGTGAATGTGCTTCCCACTCCCATTGTCGAATCTACGGTAATCACTCCATTCATTTTCTCAACGATGGATTTGCAGATGGAGAGTCCTAATCCGGCACCTTGGGCAAAAGAGTCCACCTTTTCAAACCGTTCGAATATCATTCCCAGTTTGTCGGGGGGAATACCGCATCCAGTATCGGAAACACTGATTCTTATTCCGTCTGTGTCCGTTTCGTAGTACACTTCGATATGTCCCTGCACGGTGTTTTTCAGTGCATTCGATATGAAGTTGTTCAGTATCTGTTTGATGCGCATCGGGTCGTGCTCTATCTGGCCGGGGGCTGCCGGATACCTGGCAAAGAGTTTCACTCCTGCCGGAACGTTCCGTTCGTACTCGGTAATACTTTCCTCGATGAGTTCTGCCGGATTGAACCATTCGGAATGGAGCTCTATGTGTCCGGCCTCTATCTTGGAAAGGTCCAGAACGTCGTTGATTAGTTTGAGCAACAGTTGGTTGTTGTGGTTTATCAAAGAGATGTACTGTTCCCTTTCCTGCTCGTTTTCCACGTAGTGCAGCAGGCTGGAGAAACCGATAATCGCATTTAGCGGCGTGCGGATTTCATGGCTCATATTGGCAAGGAAAGCGGATTTCAGCCGGTCTGCCTCTTCGGCCTTTTCCTTGGCTTGTATCAGCATTGCTTCCGTCTTCTTTAATTGGGTGATGTCATAATTGATGCAGATAATCTCTATGATGTTCTGTTCAGGCATGTAGCGTTCTACAATGATGTTGACGTGGGTCCACATGAAAGAACCGTCTTCTTTAAGAACACGTACTTCCCGGCTGAGCTTGTGTGCCAGTCCTCTCTTTACGTTCTGTAGGAAGTCAAGCATGATAGTACGGTCGTCTGGGTGGAGATGATTGTAGGTTCCGATGATTTCGGACAACGGTGTTTCTGTTTTCTCACCCAAGTTCTTGTACCAGCTGCGTTGGGCATAGCCTTGCTCATTAAGAAGGTCATAATTGGCATATCCCACTTTGGCATAGTCATCTATAAGCTCAAAGTGGCTCTCGAACTCTTGTATTTTGTTGTAAGCGACGGTCGTTTCCGTTTTGTCTGCGTTGATTAGCAGATAGTTGGTCAGGTTGTGATTATCGTCGTAAAGGCTTGTGACTTTGGTTACAAGGTCTATGGTGCCCGTCTTCTTCTGTGTCTTGTAGTAATTGTCTATTTTAGAGAAGTCATACCGGAAAGTGAAGTCTGCATTTTCATGTTTTCTTAACTTGCTTTTCATCTCTTCCGGGAAAATCGGATTCTCGAAAATATTAATTCCAAGTAGATCTTCTTTCTGTTTGAGATGGAACATTTCCTGCTCTTTGTCATTCATATCTATCAATATTCCCTCTCGGTTATAGAGCTCAATTCCTACCGGAAGATATTTATAAATATTATGGAGGAGACGGTTACGCTCTTGTAAGGCTTGGGATGCCGATGACATGTCGGGACCGTCTTGTGTTTCGGCAATGCCGTAGACTTTGACATTACCGTTTTCATCGGTTCTCTGCAGGCATATCTTGCTTCTTATCCACGTTGGACCCTCTACTGTGTTGAGCAGATATACAGTCTCTTGTGTCTGCCGGATATTGTCGAAGGAATGTGTGGTAGTATGCCGTTGTTCCTCTTTCAGGATACGTTTGTTGAAATCTTTAAAGCTGATGGTTCCATCCTCATCCAGTCCCAGCAACCGGGAGATATATTCGGAGCAAATGTAGCTTTCGGTCTTTAAATCAGCTTCCCACCATCCCATATTGGCATTGGTCATCATTGCTGACAGTAAGTCATAATCAAATTTAGAATTCATACCGGAATCTTTAATAGTGATGTTTTTGTTCTGTCACAACAATTAAGATATTGACAAAGATACATTATTTCCAAATTAATCTGTGATGAACGGAAATAAAAATAAGGGTTATATGTGTTTTTGGGAAATGGGAAAAAGGTACCCGAGTTTTTGTACTTGCCGGAATAAGACGTATATTTGTTGCAATTTTTACATTCTAACAAGAAAATGCCATGAAGCGTATTGGACTCTTTGTAATAGTTTTTTTCTGCATATCACTCTTACTCCATGCAAGCGGCCCGCGTGTCTTGTTTATCGGAGATTCTATCACGGACGGTAACTGGGGAAATGCCTGCGGGATGCCCAAACCGACTGCGGAACGAAGCCTTTGGGATATGAACCATATTTACGGTAGCGGCTATATGTATTTGTGTGCAAGTCGTTATCAAGGAGATTTTCCGGAAAAGGAATATGCTTTTTTTAACCGTGGCATCAGTGGAAACACTCTCCGGGATTTGGAGAAACGCTGGGAAGAGGATGTCATTGGAATGAAACCGGATGTGCTTTCCGTCTTGGTGGGGACAAACGATGTACATTACTATCTGCAGGGTGACAAAAAAGAGCCTTTTGATTTTGAAGGATGGGAGAAGTGTTACCGTTCCTTGCTTGACCGTTCTTTACAGGCCAATCCGGAATTGAAGATAGTGCTGGGCACTCCTTTTGTTGCCAATGTCGGCAATATGCGTAAGAGTGAGGACTTTGCAGAACGTGATAGTCTGGTGCGTCGCTGTGCCGCCATCGTAGAGAGGATAGCGAAGGACTATCAGACGGTATTTCTTCCTTATAATGCGATGTTCGATGAAATTCTCGGCACTGCTCCGGCTTCTCAAGACACCTATTGGATTTGGGACGGTATCCACCCCACTCCTGCAGGGCATAAACGAATGGCGGATATGTGGATAAAGCGTGTGAATTTATAATTTATCAATAAAATAGAGAGTAATGGAAAAAGTGATTATCAACTCGTACGAGGATTTTGAAAAGCTGGTAGGCCAGCAAATCGGTGTTTCGGAATATGTAGAGCTCCCTCAGGAGCGTATCAATCTGTTTGCTGATGCGACATTGGACCATCAGTGGATACACGTCGATACGGAACGCGCCAAAGTGGAAAGCCCTTTTAAGAGCACTATTGCACATGGGTATCTCACCTTGTCCATGTTGCCATATCTGTGGAACCAGATTATTGAAGTGAACAACCTGAAGATGATGATTAATTATGGTATGGACAAGATGAAGTTCGGTCAGGCGGTATTGTCCGGACAGAGCATCCGACTGGTTGCCCATTTACAATCTCTGTCGAATCTGCGCGGCGTAGCAAAGGCAGAAATAAAGTTTGCCATCGAAATACAAGGTGAAAAGAAGAAGGCATTGGAAGGGGTGGCTATATTTTTGTATTATTTCAATTGATTATGCGTAAGATGGTATGCCCCCAATGCAAGGTGGGGGCATTTTTTGTGATGAACGGACAAGGTGAGCGCCTGCCGGTCTACATCTCTGACAAAGGCGAGATTGTGCCTAAAGACAGCACCTCTTCATTGGAAGGATACGACCTGGATACGGTTTATTGTTTGTGCTGTTCCTGGCGCGGAACTCCGAAACGTTTGGTGAGATACTGATGGACATATTCCTGCCACAAATGGCAGAGTGCCGCCACGGGATGGTATAACAGCATCCGTGGTCCGGCATACCGCATGACTTTACGCATCCGTTCTTTCATTTCGGGCTTGTAGCAGTGAATGCTGCATTGCCTGCAGGTGGATTTATTCTCACCGAAAGGACAGCGTGAAAGACGAATGCGGGCATATCCCAGCAATTCCTCGCATCGGGGACACAATTGCTTGTTACCTTCCTTTTTCCGGCAGTAGAGGCGGACCATCCGTTCTACTGTCTGTTTTTCCTGCTCGATACGGGATGGCATGTTTATTGTTTGGACTGCCAGCGTTTCAAGGTCGGGAAGAATTCTTTCATACCGGCAATGGCTTCCTCTTTAGTGAAATTCATTCCGGAATCCTTGTTGAATTCGTCGGTGAACTGTGCACAATGTTCTATCATTTCGTCCATAGTGCAGTCTTGTGCAAAATTGCCGTGCTGGTAGCAATAGGTGCAATATTCCTCGTTGAGGCTACCGTCGGCATTGGTTCCGAGTACTTCTGCAGATGACAAGGGCATTCCGCAGCTTTGGCAAAGTTTAGCTTCCATAATGTGTGGAGTTAAGTGATATGCAAATATAGGATATTATTTTGGTTGAAGCGTTCTTTTCAGATAAATCATGTCTTTCAGTTGCTTGCCTCCTTCAAATATGGGGTGGTCGTAATTATCGATAAAGAAATCGGGTACCCGGTGTGAGTATGCAAATCCGCAGCTTTCATAGAAGGGGATGGTTAGCGGACTGTCTCCAGTGCCGACAAGCATAGTATGGCACCGGTCTTTATAATGTTCAAGAACGAATGCTATCAGTTGTCTTCCATATCCCTGGCGCTGGTATTCCGGATAGACAGCTATACTCTTTATTTCGTAGATTCCTTTATCCTCGCAGGTGATTACACAAGACGCTTTGACTGTATCATTATCGGATAGGATGAACATCTCTCCCCGTTCCAGATAACGGTCAATCATGGACTCTTGTTCGTCGGCAAGCTGCAGCAGGTCAAGATATTGCTTTTTGTTGCCGGATATGGGATGTATTCTTATCATATTTCTGAATTTCTGGTGTGAAGTTAGTCATTTTCTATTGAATTACAATGGATATCTCTTTTTAACTGTTGAATGGTTGAGAGTTGCCGGTGAACAAAATCTGCCATACGCCGTTCTTCTCATAACATGATAATCTGATGAAGTTATGAGTAAGTTGAAATTCTCTTTTCTGGTTTTGATGCTGATGGTATCAGTCTCGGCTTCTGCCGATTGGGCACCTGCTGATGTACAGGCTGCACTGAAGAAAATGTATCCTACGGCAGATGATGTTGCCTGGTCGCATGATGAGTCTTATTATGTGGCAGATTTCCTGATGAACGGTTTTGATACGAAAGTCTGGTTTGACGGGCAGGCGCAATGGGTAATGCAACAGACGGACTGGGAGACAATGGACGAAGTGCCCCCTGCCGTTTACAATGCTTTTGCCGCCAGTGAATATTCCGGAGGGATGGTGCAGAATGTCACTTGGGTACAGTTTCCCAAATGGCAGTCCATCGTGGCGGTAGAGGTAGGGATGGCAAATCTCCAGACGAAATATCAGATATTGTTTACCCCGACGGGCGAAATCATCCGTGCCCGTAATGTCACCTATACATACAATCCGCTCGGCGCAGCCACTTTCTTGTAACGTCTGTTCGCATACCTGCTGAATTTATCATATCTTTGCCTTCCCAAACCAGACTTTTATGGACAAAGACACTTTTCAGCAGGAGGTTTATAATGTAGTGGCCGCAATCCCTCCGGGGCGGGTGGTGACGTACGGACAGATAGCCTATCTTGTCGGAAGACCTCAATGTTCGCGCATGGTGGGACATGCTATGCACGATGTGCCCGACGGCATGTGTCTGCCCTGCCATCGGGTAGTGAACAGCCAGGGCAGGCTGGCACCGTGCTGGGCGGAACAGCGGGCTTTGCTGGAGGCAGAGGGCGTGACGTTCAGAAAGAATGGGTGTGTGGACATGAAAAAATGCCAGTGGGAATTCATGAAAGAGCAAATACAATAAGATTATGAAATTTATAGGTGCACATGTATCGGCCAGTGGGGGAGTGGAAGCGGCTCCCGTCAATGCCAGTGAGATAGGGGCAAATGCTTTTGCCTTGTTTACCAAGAACCAGCGTCAGTGGGTGGCAAGGCCGCTGACGGAGGAGAGTATCAGGGTGTTTAAGGAAAATTGTGGGAAGCTTGGCTTCGATTCCCGCTATATCCTGCCTCACGACAGTTATCTGATAAATTTAGGGCATCCCGAAGAAGAAGGGTTACAGAAAAGCCGTGCCGCTTTTCTGGATGAGATGCAGCGCTGCGAACAATTAGGGCTGAAGTTACTGAATTTTCATCCGGGCAGCCATCTGAATAAGATTTCCGTGGAAGAGTGTCTGGACAAGGTCGCTGAATCCATTAATCTTATATTGGGCAAGACGCACGATGTGGTGGCTGTCATAGAGAACACAGCCGGGCAGGGTAGCAATGTGGGAAATGAGTTCTGGCAGCTGGGACATATCATTGACCGGGTGGATGACAAGTCTCGCGTTGGAGTTTGCCTTGATACCTGCCACACGTATACAGCAGGCTATGATATAGTGAATGAGTATGACAAGGTGTTTGAGGAGTTTGACACAGCGGTAGGTTTCGGCTATCTGCGTGGTATACACCTGAATGACTCCAAGAAAGCACTCGGCTCCAGAGTAGACCGTCACGACAGCATCGGCAAGGGGCTGATAGGTATGGATTTCTTCCGGCGCTTTATGCAAGATGTGCGTTTTGACGGTATACCTATTATTTTGGAGACGCCCGATGAATCGCTTTGGGCAGAGGAGATAAAACTGTTGAGAAGCTTTGTCTCCTCTGATTGAGAGACTATGCCCTGAATACACATTCTATACGGTTACCGTCCGGGTCGAGGACGACACTTTCAAAATATCCGTCGCCGGAGGTACGGGGCTCTCCTGCGATGGTATATCCCGCTGTACGTAGCCGTTCTGTCTGTCGGAGGACAGCTTCCTGGCTGTCGAAGGCAAAGGCAAAGTGGGTCAGTCCCAGTCTGTTTTCCTCAATAGGGGTATTCTGTATGTCCGTACGGCTCATCAGTTCCAAATCCGTTCCTTCATCGAAGTGAAGGAAATAAGATTCGAATCCTTTTTTGGGGTTGATGTACTTTTCATTGCTGCTCCCGTTGAAGTAACGTGTGTAGAACTCTTTCATCTCTTCCAGTTGGAAGGTCCAGATGGCGATGTGATGTATCTTCATAAGTTTGCTAAATTATAATCTGTGTTCAATCTGAGTAATCTGTGGTGGGGTTGGTAATTGCAGGTGCAGAATAGGGAAAGGCTTTCCCGTCGGGTCGGTTTCGTCCCGGCCGGCCACTTGGAATCCCATATGTTGGTAAAATCGGCAAGCTTGTCCGTTCTGCTCGTTTACATCCACTTTGTGGATGTGTTTTTGGTGGACGGCGTACTCCATGAGCCGTTTTCCGTATCCCTTACCTTGTTGGTCGGGACGGACAAACAACATCTCGATGAGTTCATCGCTCAGTCCCATAAAGGCGGCAATTTCTTCTTTTTCGTTGCGGATGATGTAAAGCTCTACGGCAAGAAAGTACTGCTCTCTTATCAGTGGTTTGTAAAACTGTATATCCTTTTCTGCCAGGAAGTGGTGTGTGCTGCGGACAGAGGCTTCCCAGACGGTCAACAGTTCGTCATAATCTTGTGGGGTAGGTCGGAGTATCATCATTTATTGCATTACTTTGCTGGTTATTAATCAGTAGGCAGTCAGAATTCAGCTTCTTTGGTAATCCTTACGGTTTCTCCCGTTATAGGGTGGGTAAATTCTAAGTATTCGGCATGCAGATAAAGCCGGTCTGCTTTCTCCCCGTAAAGTTCATCACCGATGATGGGGCAGTGCAAGCCAAGCGGGTGTGCTGCATGTATACGTAGCTGATGGGTTCTTCCCGTGTGCGGATAGAAAGCGATACGGGTCCGTTTCCCGTCCAGACGTTCCAGAACTTGATAATCGGTGATGGCGGGCTTTCCGTGTTCGGTGTGTACCATTTGCCGTGGGCGGTCAAGTGGATTCAGGCAAAGCGGGAGGTCGACCGTACCTTTGTCCTTTGGGACAATACCCTCGAGCAATGCGACATAACGTTTCCTGACCAGGCGGTTCTTGAACTGGGCCTGCAGGTTCTGGTGTACACGCTTGGTCTTGGCTATGAGCATTAAACCGGAAGTGGCCATGTCGAGACGATGCACCGTCAGGGGACCGTCAGCTTCGGGATATTGCTCACGCATCAGGCTATAGACGGAGACTGCATCTTCCTGCATCGGGAAGTAAGTGGTGATTACCAACGATTAGCATATATCATCTACGATTATTAAGGCGTTCATTTTGAATGCCTTTCTTTTTAGCCTTATAAGTGATGGTTATCGTTTATAGGGCTTTTTCAGCTCATTTTTGTACCGCATTTGTTGCTCGCTTGTTGCTCTCCGATTTTAGGTCGGAAAGGTCGTGGAGAAAGTTGACTATGGTTGACTATGATTTACGATAGTTGAACAAAATGGAGAAATAACAAGAGAAATAAACCTCTAAAAGTAACGAATATGGCAACAAGTAAAATGAAAATCAAGAAGGTATGTGAATGGTGTGGCACAACATTCTATGCCCAAAAACTAACAACACGTTTCTGTTCTCATCGATGTAGCAACCTTGCATACAAGGAAGCTGTTCGGCAAAAGAGAATACAAGAAGTAGAAACCAAAGTCCAAACGGTCATCAGAGAACAACCCATATCTGATTTTAAGGACAAAGAATATCTGTCATTCAAAGAGGCTGCAACTTTATTAGGGCTGAGCAAACAAGCCATCTATAAAATGGTATATGCTGGAAAGCTGCAAGCATTCCGCATAAGTAGCAGGTTATCTTTTATCCGTAAAGGAGATATTGACCGAATGTTAGAAGCTCGTCCCTATGAACAGCGACAGTCTAAAGACACCATTCCCATCACCGACTTCTACACCACTGCCGAAGTGAAAGAGAAATACCATGTAAACGAGTCATGGATATTTGTGGTAGCCAAGAAGAACAACATCCCCCGAACTTTCAATCGTGGCAAGACCTACTGGAGCAAGAAACATATAGATGCTTACTTTACCAAGAAAGCCCCGAATCCTGATATTACTGAATGGTATAGTACCCAAGAAATGCAGGAGAAGTTCGGCATGCCCCTATCTGCCATCTATTGTTTCGTTTCCAAGAATGCCATCCCCAAGAAGAAAGAGGGCATCATGGTGTACTATTCCAAGAAGCACGTAGATATAGCCAAGGGAATTGCCATACCAGAAGAACCGCAATACTATACGGTAGCCGAAGCGATGGAGAAGTTCAATCTCACCCGAGACCAACTCTATCACTATGCAAAGTATCATAATATCCCCAAGGTCAAAAAAGGCAAATACACGCTTATCTCCCAACCGGAATTGGATAAGCTACTCGCAGCCCCAAAGATTGAATAAGTTATTTTTCGGTGAATGTACCCACCATTGAATCACCTTATTCCTTTGCACCAAACAAATGTAAAACTCTAAATATTAAACAGTATGTCACACACGTGTACAAAAGTAACAGTTCGCCAAAGAGCGATTCGGAATAATCGCATCTCCTTGTATTTGGATTATTATCCGGCAGTCCGTAACCCCGAAACGATGCAGATGAGCCGCAGGGAATACCTCGGTATCTACATCTATGCCCATCCTAAGAACGAGATGGAACGTGAGTTCAACAACGACATGTTGAACAAGGCAGAGGCTATTCGTTGTATCAGAGTACAATCACTCATTAACGAAGAGTTCGGTTTCTTGGATAAAACCAAGCAAAAAGCCGATTTCCTCGCCTACTTCAAAAAGATGTGCCGGAACAAAGACCAGAAATGGCAATTCGTTTATCAGCATTTCTACAACTTCGTCAAAGGGCAATGTACCTTTGGCGATGTGAATGTGGATTTATGCAAGAAGTTCCGTGAGTATCTGTTGAACGCCAAGCAACTCAAACACAGCAACCGCCCCATATCTCTCAATTCGGCATCCGGCTACTACTCTACATTCAGAGGATTGTTGAAAATTGCCTATCGGGACAAGTGGTTTCGGGAGAACATTAATGATTACCTTGATAAGATTGAACCACAAGATGTGAAGAAAGAATACCTGACATTGGACGAAGTGAAGCAACTCGCAGCCACTCCTTGCGACATCCCAGTTTTGAAAGCAGCTTCTTTATTCGCTTGTCTAACAGGCTTACGCATCAGTGATATTCTAAACCTGCAATGGGAAGACTTCACTATCGCTCCCGACCAAGGCTATTGCTTGCGTATCAGAACACAGAAAACCCAAACGGAAGCGACCCTTCCCATAAGTTACGAAGCCTACGAGCTATGTGGTACACCCGGAACTGGCAAGGTATTCAAAGACTTGAAACGAAGTATGATTAATTATCCGCTGAAAAGCTGGCTCAAAAAGGCAGGAATAACGAAACCGATAACCTTCCACGGATTTCGTCACTCATATGCCGTCATCCAAATATCCTTAGGTACAGATATTTACACGGTCTCAAAGATGCTGACGCATAAAAACGTATCCACAACTCAAATATATGCCGATTTGGTCAATTCCAAGAAACGAGAGACTGCCAATAAAATATCACTCAAATAGATATAATTATGAAACGAGGAATCATAACAAATAACGGACAAGACATCTATATTTCTGATGGCGAAGTATGGATGACCTCTTGGGAGATTGCCGCCTTGCTTTATACAACAGCAGGAACTATCCATGCAGCAATCAAGAGAATCTTGATTGCTAATGTTTTAAAGAGCTACGAAGTTTGCAAGTACATCAAATTGGAGAATGGGAACAATGCCAATGTGTATAATCTCGATATGGTTATAATCCTATCCTATCAGATTGACACCGGGCATTCCGCTGCATTTAGGAAATGGCTAATAAACAAAGTCGCTCGTAAACAAGATTACAACCTCCTGTTATATTTCAACAAGGATACAAACCATACATTGTATTGCTAATAAGCAATATCTCTATACCCTATTGATTATCTGCATTGTTTACCTTAAATGATGCAGATAATTTTTGTTTTTAAGATACACAAGCCTATTTACCCAACTAATTTCATCCAAAAGCAAGAAATTTGCAATACGCTTATTATTAGGAGTGTAACGTGGTGAAAAGTGATGAAATATATCGTCAAAAGCCCATTAACAGGCAAAACTATGGATTTTCTCAAAAATTAATCCTATATATTTGCACACAAACGATTAATACATCTCACTATGGAACAGAGAAAGATAGAACATATAACATTGCATCTGATTGTTTTTGGTACAATCGCAATCATTGGTGTTTTAGCCCGCCAGACCGTACTTCACTATGGCTGGGACGAGTTCAGCAGCTACCTCATATTGGTGGTATGCTCCATTATCATGGGGGCTATCTATCTCAATCTGCAAATGGTATTCAGACAACTCCTTTCACCTACAATAGAAAAGTGCTTTATGAGATTTGAATGCTATCGCAACAAGGCTGTAGTCGTAGAAGCTCCAGCAGCAAACTCGGAACTTGCCGGAAGTTCTATAAATTCAAAACCTATCATTTCTGAACCTGAACCCGAAATTGAAATCGAAACTACATCTGACATAACAGAAGAAGTTTCTACTCTATCATATTACGAACCCAACGAAGATGTGGCAGAACTTCCAAAGGAGGAAACCACGCCTTCTACCAACAACACATCTATCGAAGAATCCGACCAGCCATCAGAATACGAGATTCTTCGTGCAAACGCTATGGCAGAGAAAGAACGCGCCTCACAAGAAAAACTCAATAAGGTTATCGCATACACAAAACAAACTTTGGTTTCCTATCTTGATGAAACGGCACTTAATCGCTTGTGTGGATATGTGGCAGAATATTACTTGTTAGATACTCTGCCTAAAGTTGAACCAATAAAGGTCGATTCTCAGTTAAAGACCATTGACATCATGCACTTTGGATGGAATATCGGCAAGGCATTCAGTAAGCCACGCTTACAGACCGCCACTTTTATAAAGAGGGTATTTACCCATACCCTCCGTGATTCGGAAATATCTACTATTGAACGTAAAATGTCGCATACAGAATCAGAATGCAAGATTAAATTAGATAGAAAAATTGCATAACGCAATACCATTAGGCATTGTCCATTGCATCCCAGTAGTCCATATCCATTTTCATGACTTTAAGGACTTTCTCTGTTTGCAATCCCAAGCCATAGTCATAAATGTATTCTGTTAATTGTTGACCATTTATCAAGATAATGGTTGGTGAACCGTTAAGGCTTTCCACATACTCCATTGCACCTTTAGTATAATCAGAGGTAGTAATGAATACTCCTTTCTTGGATGGCGTTCCGGCAACAGCTCCTACAAAACTTTGAACCTCGTGACGCTGAACATTATTATCTAAAGCATATCGCTTTGCCTGTATGGATATATGATTAAATCCTAAAATATCTTCTTTAATAATACCATCTATACCACCGTCATTAGAAAGTTTCGTTACGATACCTGAGTTTTTGACCTCTCCACCATACCCCATTGCTTGAAGTAATTTCACAACTAACCGTTCAAATTCTTGTGGCTTTTTACTTAATATAGTTGTCAGAATTTGAGATTGCACATTCTGCTTTATCCTATCATAAGAATCAGCTAATTCTTCTTCCGGTGTACGTTCATCATCATTTCCCAAATGGGAAGAAGTGTTGTTAGCATCCTTATTTTTAGAACTTTTTTTCGGAGTTTTCGCATTCACTGTTACTTTGATGAACTCATTTATTTGTTTCTCCGTGCATGAAGAAAGCATAGACAGTCCCTTTTCGCTGATTTTATAATCACCTCTTTGGGGCTTTTCTACAAGACCTGCAATAAAAAGATACGATAAAGCCCACGAAATACGGTCTAAGAATATTTCGCCATTACCAGAAGGATACCAAGCATTCATTTCCTCATCGGTCAATCCAAAATGCTTAGCCAAAGAAATGCGTAAATCTTTAGCTCTCATAACTATCCCGGCACTTAATTCTTTCAATGCCTGTATCCGTATTTCTTCAAATTGCGGTATCATAAACGACAAATTTGTTTTATAGCTTTAATAACCACTGGTATTTCATGACACAAAGGTACTTAAATTACTCGTAATCATCACTTATTACCATCAAAAAGTTATTCATCAGTTATATTTTGGTGAATGATTCCACCATTGAAACACCTGTTTCCTTTGCCGTCGAACAATTAAAAACGATTGGCGTATGCAAAAAGAAACAGTAACATTTGATAAGCTGCCCGAAGCGGTAGGTTATCTGACCGAACAGGTCATCGAGTTGAAAAAGATGGTAGCGGAACTCCAGCCACAGCCATCTGACAAACATGTGTTGGTAGAAATAGAGGATGCTTGCCGTATCATCCGAAAAGCAAAGCCTACCATCTATACATTGGTACGCAAAGGGCTGCTTCCGGCTTACAAGAAAGGAAAGAAACTCTATTTCTATGAGGACGAACTTCTTGCTTGGATTGAGAACGGAAGGAAAAAGACTTCTGAACAGACTTACGAGGAGATGCTTGCCAATATGCAAAGCGGTGTACGCCATAAACCCAAATCATCGGTACAATTTTAATGGATTGGGCTATGGATACATATTCTATTAATCCGGCATCCATCATTGATGAAGCGATTGATTTAAGCACAAGATTGTCCGGTACGGCATTCCCAATCAGTATATTCCCGGCAAAAATTCAACGTATCATCCGTGAGGTACACGAATGCCATAACTACCCTACTGACTACATCGCCGCAGCCATCCTTACGGCAATAGCGGTCGGCATAGGTAACACGCATCTTGCCCAAATCAAACAAGGCTGGCTGGAAAGCCCCATCCTGTATATGGCATTGATTGGAAGACCGGGAGCTAACAAAAGCCATCCGCTCAGCTTTGCGATGAAACCGTTTCTTGATTATGACTACCGACAGAATCAGGAATTTGAAAAGGCTCTTGCCAAGTACGATGAGCTGATGAGCATGAGCCGCAAGGAACGTGCGGAAAGCGGTGGAGAGCAATTTCCGCAAGAGCCTATCCGCAAACGCTTCTTGGTTTCGGATGTAACGCCCGAAGGATTGAGCCTCATTCATGCGCAAAATAAACGCGGGCTATGCTTGTGGGCCGATGAATTATCCGCTTGGTTCAAGAACTTCAATCGATACAACAACGGTTCGGAAGAACAGTTCTGGCTTTCGGTATTCAGTGCCAAGACCACCATATCCGACCGCAAGAATGCCAAGAGTTCCATCTTCATCAAGCGTCCGTATATATCGGTCATTGGTACTATCCAAAAGAAAATCCTGAACGAGTTGGCTAAAGGTGAACGCTCCAGCAACGGGTTTATCGACCGCATCCTGTTTGTGATGCCCAATCTGCAACAGAAGGCACGATGGAATGACAAAGAATTGCCGGAAGATATAGAACAAGAATGGAATGCCATTATTGACCAACTTATACAATCAGAGTGTAACCTCAATGAACAAGGAGAGATTGACCCGCAAATTCTCTGCTTCTCAGAGGATGCCAAGAAACGGCTTTACGAGTGGCAGCACCATTTCTCAGAGCTGTGCGACCGGGAAACAAATGATACCATCGTAAGTATCTATTGCAAGCTGGAGATATACATCATCCGCTTCTGCCTGATTATCCAACTGGCACGATGGACTTGCGGAGAGTGTGACAAGACGTGTATCGACCTGCTGACCGTGGAGAGAGCCATTAAACTGACGGAGTATTTCAAAGAGTCCGCATTGAGCGTACAGAATATTCTGAATGAAAATGCCCTCAACAGCCAGCAACAGGCGATAGTCAATCTGTTGCCTCCTTCCTTTACTACTGCCCAAGCTATACAGGTAGCCGAGCAAAACGGAATGAAGGAGCGGACATTTCAACGCTTCCTCAATGACAATATCGGGACGTTGTTCCGCAAAGAGAAGCATGGAGAATATTCAAAGATTAACCTGTGACATTTTTGTCGGTTTTGACACTTTCCAAGCGAAAACGACAATAACGACAAAAATGACACATATAAAAAGAAACATACAATGAGTACACATAGATTCATATTAGAACCCTACAAAGGTGTCAGCACCCGGCATACTTGCCCGAACTGCCACCGCAAAAGATGTTTTTCCAAATACATTGATACGGAAAAACGAATCCAGTTCCCTGATTACGTGGGACGTTGCGACCACGAACAAAAATGTGGGTATCACTTTACGCCCCGTGATTATTTTGAACGGAATCCGTCTGAGAAAGAGAAGTTGTCAGAAGATAACTTTCGGAACTATACGTCTATTAAAGAAATTGAGCCGAAAGCCACTTCCCACATTGATTTGGAGATAGTCAATCAGTCGTTGCAACGCTATTCTGAAAACAAACTGTTTCAATTCTTATCGGCTCAATTCGGAGAAGTGGAAACATTGAAGTTGATGAAGAAATACAAAGTAGGTACTTCCAAGCATTGGGACGGTGCAACCGTATTTTGGCAAATGGATTATCAGAACAGAGTACGCACAGGTAAGATAATGCTTTACAATCCGACAACAGGCAAACGGATAAAAGAACCGTACAATCATGTCACATGGGTACACTCCGTACTGCACAAGGACGGTTATAATCTGAAGCAATGCTTCTTCGGTGAACATCTGCTTCCAGAATATAAAAGCCGTCCTGTCGCACTGGTCGAAAGCGAGAAAACGGCAATCATTGCTTCCTACTACCTACCCCAATTCCTATGGATTGCATCTGGAGGAAAGAACGGTTGTTTCAATGCCAACAGCCTGTCCGTTCTTGCAGGAAGAAACGTTGTGTTATTCCCCGATTTGGGAGCGACCGATTATTGGCAGAGCAAAATCAGTCTGATGAAAAGCTATGGAATTAATGTGCAACTGTTCGATTATCTAGAAGCCAAAGCAACCGAAAACGAACGGAAAGAAGGGTACGACATAGCCGATTATCTGTTGAAAGTACGCCCCGATGAAGCCATACTCCAGCAGATGATCAAGAGGAATCCGAACTTGAAAACATTGATAGAGAAATTCGATTTGAAGCTCGTCAGTGTACAACGAGGAATCCCTCAACCGAAGGTTTCACCGCCTAAGAAACGAGGAATCAGACTTTGAACAAAGGGAGAGAAATCGAGACTTTTTTACTATAGCAAGTTAATGTCGGTGTATTACATTTCCCGACTAATTGCTCCTCAAAAAGTCTGAGGAGGCGGCTCCCGATGGTCACAAATTATTCATTAAAAGCAATTCAAAAATGGAAAAGAAACATACGATAACTCTCCGACTGTCATACGACCAATTCGCATGGCTCGGTGCGCTTTGCAGACGAAGCAAGCAGACCCAAAGTGCAGTCATCCGCTCACTCATTGAGAACGGAACGGTACGTGAGCGAATCACGAAAGAGCATATCCACATCATCCGTCAATTGATAGGTGAAAGCACTAACCTCAACCAGCTGGCGAAGCAGGCAAACACCTATGGATTCTTTGCCGTTGCCAAAAGATGTGAGGAGATAGCACAGCGTATTAACCAACTCATAAAGCAATTTAAAGATGATAGGTAAACAGACAAAAGGGACATCATTTGGCGGCTGTGTCCGCTATGTCCTCAAGGAGGAGAAATCCAAATTGCTGGAAGCTGTCGGAGTAGATGGCACACCCGAACAGATGGCAGAACAATTTGAATTACAGGCATTGCTTAATGATAAGGTAAAGAATATTGTCGGACACACCTCGCTCAACTTCTCCCCTGAAGATGGAGAACGCTTGAAGTCTGATGATGCGTTGATGTTGCAAATCGCCCACGACTATATGAAACTGATGGGCATCGAAAATACGCAATACATCATTGCCCGGCATATCGACCGTGAGCATCCGCATTGTCACATCGTTTTCAATCGGGTGGATAATGACGGTAAGACGATTAGCGATAAGAACGACTTCCGCAGAAATGAAAAGGCTTGTAAGATGTTGACGGCAAAATACCGCTTGCACTTTGCCAATGGTAAAGACCATATCAAGGAGGAACGCTTGCGTCCATACGACCGGGCAAAACACGAGATATACAAAGCGTTGAAAGAGGAGCTGCCCAAAGCTCAAAATTGGGATGAACTGAAAGAAGCTCTTGCTGACCGTGACATTGATATGAAATTCAAAGTCAGCCGGACTACAAGAGAAATACAGGGTGTCAAGTTTGAGTACAACGGTTTTTCTTTCTCCGGCTCAAAAGTCAGCCGTGAATTCAGCTACTTGAATATCGACAGCCGATTGGAACAAAATGCTTGCGCATCCTCATTTGAACACCCCAAACAAGGGGTCACGCATAATGATGAAGAGGTGCAGCAAAGCGTTTCCCACTCCGACAATGGTTCAAGTATCGGTCTTGGTCTGTTGAATGGCAGTTCATCATACGATGCCACTGCCGCAGAAGAAGCTGAGTTCAACCGCCTGATGAAAAAGAAAAAGGCTAAGCGCAAGCGAGGCTTTCATTTATAATCCACTTTTTATTAACTTTTTAAATTCAATCAATTATGTTACAAAATGATTTGATTCTTGATTTCAATCTCTACTTGTGTGAGAAGTTCGGCTACAGAAACAGTTGTAGCGTGATGCAAAATGCCAATGGCTTTTGTGTGAACATCCGTGAGCGTGACTTGGACTGCTACATCCGTTTCTGGGAGTACAGCAACGGAAGAGGCAACTTCCCCGACTGGAGCATCATCATCGTGCGCAGCAATTTCAAGAAGAACCAAGCCGAAAGCCTGAAAGACTTGGCTCGTTTCTTCAAGGAATACATGCCACGCTACGGTTACAGATACCTCTGTACCGAAGGTGATGACTACAAGTATTATCAGACACTCGGCTTGAAACTCATCCATCAAGACCTGTTCGGTCAGGAGAACTATGGATTGGCGATGAAAGATTTGAATGTCTGACATTTGATTTAGGGTTAAGGAGGGGATTTTTCCTCTCCTTTTCTCTTTAATATAGCAGATAATTTTATATCTTTGCAAACGGAAAAACAATAAATATATGAACGCAATAGGCATACTTGAACAGCAACAAGCTAATGAAGTTTTAAGATTGGAAATAGCATATTCCAATCTTTATAAAGCGTATATGCTGGGAGATAGAAATAAAATGATAAGTCACTATATTGCTACAGGCTATATAGGCATCCCTAATTTTGGAGAATCGGTACAAAGTCAGACGAAACAGGAAATGCTCTCTAATGGAATTTTGCCTGACATATTACCAACTTCCATTGACAACATCAAAGATGATACATTATTGCGAATGAATGTTGTGGGATGTTTGAAAGCCTTACAAAATGAGATTAATATTCGCAATATATATCGAACCCATTACACATATGCGCAAAATATTCTTTATCAGCCTAATCATATATTTAGGCAAGAAGAAGTCTTATATCAAAACCCATATGGACAACAACTGAAAGTTGCCGATATACTTGCGGTATCTAAATATGCAGTAAGCATTGCGGAAGCTATTGCACCGGATGATGAAAATTTTTCAAAAGCAAATGCAGCAATTACAGCTTTACAAAGTATAGATGCAACACTTAACAATAAACCGGAAGATAAGCCAGTCAACAAGATGTTGCATTTAGTAACCAGTTTCATTTCTTCTGTTGTAAAATCATCTATCAAGAATGATGAAGCAAAGCGTGGAGTTACAATAACTGCATTAATGGTTGATTTGACTATAGATTTCTTTTGTAAAAAATAAAGCGATGGATAAACCCATGAATCGGATAAAAGAGGTACTTGAAGAAAGAGGTATCAAACAAACTTGGCTGGCCGAGAAACTTGGCAAGAGTTTCTGTATAGTCAATGCGTATGTATGCAACAGACGGCAACCAAGTTTGGAAGTGCTATTTGAAATTGCTGATATATTGAATATTGATGTGAAAGATTTAATAAAAGACAGATGAGTAGTATGAAGAAGCAAGAAGAACAAACTAAAAATATCTGTCTTTTAAAAAAAGATGGATTTACACTTTATTTAGTAAAAGAAGGAGATTCGTTCACTGATATAAAGAATGGAGTCGTTTCCATACTTCCAGAAGAGCTTATTGCCAAACGCAAAAGCGGAGGCAACATCTCGACTGACATAGAAAACTACGCCCACAAATTAAAACGTCAAGAATATGGAAAAAAGCTAAATTACCAAATTGAGAATCTCTTGTTTCTTACTGGTGCAGGTTCTTCCTACCTTTTTGGAGAGAATGACAAGAAAGGCAAACTCATGTGTAATTTATGGGATGATGCTACGGTTTTGCTTGGTGGAAAACAGAATATGGATGCCTTTTGCGAAAAAGTCAGATATACTGACAAAGACGAGAAAGACGAATATAGAAAAAACCTAGAAAAAGTCCTTTCATTAGCAGAAAAAGCAAAAGATTATATCACAGAACCGATTTTCAAAACAGATAAAGATGAAGAATGGAATATTACATATACCGTTAGCAAAATAAAGAAGATGATTAAAGATAATTGCAATCTACAAATAACATCTTCCGAATCATCCAGTGTGCATGAAAAATTTCTTAATAAGATTACTAAACGAAAAAGTTCTATTGCAAGGGTAAAGTTATTTACCTTAAACTATGACACCCTATTTGAGCAAGCTGCACGAAAAGGGAATTATACAATAATAGATGGATTCTCTTTTTCCATTCCACGGATATTCAGTGGAAGACATTTTGATTACGATATCGTAATTCGTGATGGTAGCAGAATTAAGAACGAGGACAATTTTGTTCCACGAGTTTTCCACCTATACAAACCACATGGTTCGGTAGATTGGGAAAAACGAGGCAACAACGTTTACCAAAATAAGGCAGAAGAAATTTCTGTAGAAGATTCATTAATGATTTTTCCGCAAGAAAATAAATATGAACACTCTTACGAACAACCATTTTTTGAAATGATGACTCGTTTTCAAGCTGCGTTACGTATGAAAAATACTACATTGGTTGTTATAGGATTTAGCTTTGGTGACAAACACATATTATCCATGATAAACGAAGCTTTGGAACAAAATCCAAGTTTTCAACTTATCATTATCAATTACAGGGACACAGGTATCATAGAAAGCGACATTTTCTATAAAGAAGCTGGTGAAAGAGGTAATATAATGATGGTCAATGAAACTTTTAAAGAATTTGTTGACGCTTATCCAAACATCAAAATATATGACCAATCCGATGAATATCGTTTAGTGAAAATTGTCAATGAAGGGAACTAATTATAATCCATTTGTAAACGAGCACTTTATTGGTTTTATCAATCAAGTAACTCCACAAGGAGTGAAGGTACATTTCCCTTCCTCCGCTTTGTTACAACCTTTTTTCAAGTATGGTGAACTATATCACGGCGGTTTAGTAGGCAACTATGTAGTAATAGAAGGGCATCAAATGGGATTCTTAGGAAAAATACAAGGAATAGAATTACCTGAAAAAGAGCGTTTGGAACTAAGCGAAAAGTCTTTTGAAACTAATGAAATGCATCCCATAGGATACATTGAAATTCTATTGTCTTTTAGTTTTGAAAATCCAGAAGAAATACAGCGTGGACTTAACACACTACCTCCAATTGGAGCTAAAGTATTTGTTTGCGCTTCTTACTTCATACAAAGTTTCTTTAAACGATTCGGCGTAAAAAAAGAAAATACTGCCCCATGCCTTATGAAGCTTGGTGTATTGACACAAGATAAAACAACTCCTGTGGAAATCTCTTTGGACGCTTTGTTTGGTCGCCATTGTGCTATTGTTGGAACTACTGGAGGAGGCAAGAGTTATACAACAAGTAAACTACTTGAAGGAATTTCAAATGCCAAGGCTAAAGCTATTATCATAGATCCTACTGGAGAATATTCAGGTTTTGATTCTAAAGATTATGTAGAAAGTGCTATTATAAATAAAGATAGCTACTTTCATTATTCCCGTTTATCCGTTGGAGATTGGTTCGCATTGTTCAGACCTGCGGGACAAGTGCAACAGCCCAAATTATTAGATGCGATAAAATCACTTAAATTGGCAAAGTGTTTAGAGGAAAACGAAAAATTACTAGAAGATGGGAAATTTCATCATCCTAAGTTTACAGATAAATTCATAACGTGTGTAGGCGGTATAATTAGAAAAAAATGTCATTATAAAGATGCTTTTAGACATTTTGAAACGAAATATATGGCAGAAATAGAGGAAGATAATTCTGAATTTGATTTAACAAAACTTGTAATCCAATTAAAGGAGGAAGCCGTATATGAAAGTAATGGCAGTAATGTTGAAATGTGGGGAGATGTTGACAAAAGAACAAGTGACAACATCGCTAGTCTAATTATTCGTATATATAGTAAGGTATCAGACAAAGCATTTAAGCAAATATTTGGCATAGGAAAAGAGCCTAAAAAAGATTTGTGTGAAACAATTGAATCTTTTATAAGCAACAAGTCAAAACACATTCTACGTATCGGTTTTGAAGATGTTCCCTATGACTTTCAAACAAGAGAAATATTAGCTAATGCCATAGCTAAATTCTTACTTAACAAAGCAAGAAAAGGAGATTTCAAGACACAACCTATTGTGTTCTTTGCAGATGAAGCGCACCAATTTCTGAACAAAGAAGTTAAAGATGAATATTTTCAATCCATGCGTTTAGAGTCTTTTGATTCCATAGCAAAGGAATGTAGAAAATATGGCTTATTCCTTTGCTTGGCAACACAAATGCCAAGAGATATTCCATTGGGAACTTTAAGCCAAATGGGTACTTTTTTAGTTCACCGATTAATAAATCATAAAGACAAAGAAGCGGTAGAAAGTGCTTGTTCTGCTGCAAATAAATCAACATTGGCGTATTTACCAGTATTAGGTGCAGGAGAGGCTATACTTATGGGAGTAGATTTTCCAATGCCCGTAATGCTAAAAGTCGATTTACCACAGACTGAACCTAATTCGCATACGCCACAATTTAAGAGATTGTAAAAAAGTAGAAACAAAATTAGCATAAGAACAATATGATTACAGGCGATATAAAACAAAAGGTAGATGATGTATGGCAGACCTTTTGGAACAATGGTTTCACCCAACCATCGGCAATCTTCGAACAGATAACTTATCTGCTTTTTATGAAGATGCTTGACGACAAGCAACGTGAAAAAGAAGCAATAGCCAACCTTACAGGCGATGTTTTGCTTTACCCTACATTCCCCAGCGGTGTGTGGCACAATCCTTCCACCAATCAAGATGTGCCATATAATGAAATGCGTTGGCACGTGTTCAAAGAAATGGAGCCGTCCAAAATGTTGGATCGGGTGCGCAACGATGTATTTATCTATTTGCGTTATGTAGGGAAAGAGGGTTCGGCTTATAGAAAAGCAATGGAAGACACTGTTTTCCAGATTACCAACGCTCGTCTGTTATCGCGTGTCATTGAAGGTATTGAAAAAATTACTTCCGATGGGGCTGACATGATGGGTGATGTGTATGAGTACATGCTCGGTATCATGGCGGCATCGGGCACTAACGGACAATTCCGTACCCCTCGCCATATCATCCGCATGATGGTGGAACTGATGCGCCCCACTCTTGATGATACCATCTGTGACCCAGCTATGGGTTCTGCGGGTTTTATTATGGAAGCAGCCAAATACATTACAGAACATCAGAGCGATGAATTGCTGAATATAGAGGCGAGAAACCGTTTCAGCAAAGAGATATTTCACGGTTCGGACTCGGACGCTTCCATGCTCCGCATCGGTTGCATGAACATGATGCTTCACGATGTGGATGAACCCAATTTGTACTACCGTAACTCACTGTCGGACGAGAACAACGATACAAACCGCTATACCCTTTGTCTCGCTAACCCTCCGTTTGCAGGTAGTCTCGACACTGATGACATAGCGCACACGCTGAAAGCGGCTGTCAAGACCAAGAAAACAGAACTGCTATTTCTTGCATTGATGATGCGAATGCTTCAGTCAGGCGGACGATGTGCTTCTATTGTACCGGACACGGTTCTCACTGGTGATGCGCAAGCATACAAGACTATACGTTCCGCATTAGTGGATAACCATTGCGTGCAAGCTGTCATCACAATGCCTTCTGGGGTTTTCCAGCCTTACAGTGGTGTTTCCACAGCCATCATCATCTTTACCAAGACTGGCACAGGCGGAACTGACAAAGTTTGGTTTTATGATATGCGTGCCGATGGGTTTTCGCTCACCACACAGCGCACTCCGCAGCCAGAGCAAAATAATATTCCCGACATTATCTCCCGCTTCCACAACCTCGAAGCGGAAGCCGACCGTAGTCGCAAGGAGCAATCGTTCTTTGTCACCGCCGACGAGATTCGTGCCAATGGCTACGATCTAAGCTACAAGCGTTATCATGAAGTGGAGCGTGAAAAGGTTCAGTATGATGCACCGGAGGTAATTATAGCTCGCATGGAGGAACGGCAAAAGACTATTGACGTAGCCTTTGCTGAATTTAAGAAACTGCTAAATTCGTGAGGATATGAGAGTGGATAAGACGAAATGCGAAATAAGTACACTAGGAAATATTTGTACCTTAAAAACAGGAAAAAAAGATGCTAATCACGCAGACGAAAATGGATGCTATCCTTTTTTTACGTGTGGAGCAAGTCCATTAAAAGCTAACACATATTCTTTTGAAGGAGCAAATCTAATTATTCCTGGTAATGGAGATATAGGTAGATGTTTTTATTACAATGGCAAAATAGAAGCGTATCAACGCACATATGTTTTGCATTTAAAAGAAAACTCTAATATTGATATAAAGTATTTGTATGCAGTATTTAAAGCAAACTGGAAACCATTTATCCAAAATAAAATTCTAGGTGTAGCAATGCCTTATATAAAACTTGGACATCTTAATTCTTTTCCCATTCCAATTTATGATTTAAGTGTTCAACAATCCATTGTCTCCGAATTAGATGCTATCCAAACGATGATTGACGGCTACAAAGCGCAATTGGAGGACTTGGATGCACTGGCGCAATCCATTTTTCTGGATATGTTCGGAGACCCTGTGAGTAATCCGAAAGGATGGGAGAAAAAAGAACTTAGAGAATTAGGTGTCATATCATCGGGTGGAACTCCATTACGTTCTAACCCTTTATATTATAAAGGAGATATTGACTGGTATTCAGCTGGAGAATTGAATCATTTATATCTGAATGGTTCAAATGAAAAAATAACTAAAGAGGCAATCAAGGAGTCTTCGGCAAAATTATTTAAAGCCAATAGCTTGTTTATTGGACTTTATGATACGGCAGCATTCAAATTAGGAATTACTTTAAAAGAGGCTTCGGCTAATCAAGCTTGCGCTAATTTATTTCCGATAAAAGATAATGTTATTTGGATATATTATTGTCTGTTGAATATGAAAGAGTATGCATGGAATTTTAGGAAAGGAATTCGTCAGAAAAATCTTTCAGTGGGATTTATTAAATCGTTTTCTGTTCCTTTACCTCTTCTTTCTCTTCAGCAACAATTCGCTCGAAAAATCGAATCTATCGAGCAGCAAAAAGAACTGATACGCTTTCAACTGAAAGATACCGAAACCCTTATGGCAGAACGGATGCAGTATTATTTCTCCTAAAAATGACGGTATAATGAAAGAGATAGACAAAAAATTAAAAGAAACCATCAACCGATATACCGGTTCAGGAATCAAGCAACAGGTGGATTATGAGAAATTCTACCTCTATTCGCTTATCACGCACTCCACAGCCATTGAGGGGTCTACCGTTACCGAGGTGGAAAATCAACTATTGTTTGACGAAGGGATTGCCGCCAAGGGAAGAAGCCTTACGGAGCAGATGATGAACGTAGACTTGAAAAACGCCTATCTCTTTGGATTTGAATGGGTGAAGTATGCCCAACCTTATACGGTTGATTTTCTATGTGAGCTGTCTGCCAAGGTCATGCGGCGCACCGGTTCAGAATACTCCACATTAGGCGGTACATTCGATTCCTCCAAAGGCGAGATACGCCGTTGCAATGTGAGTGCCGGTATCGGAGGAAAGAGCTATTTGGCTTTTCAAAAGGTGCCTAAAGCAACAGCTGAGTTTTGTGAGTGGCTGAACGAGGCATTATCATCCGTTGACAAAAACGACATGCCCGCCTGTTATCGGCTGAGTTTTGAAGCGCATTTCCGCTTGGTAAGCATTCATCCATGGGTGGATGGTAACGGACGCACTACCCGATTGCTGATGAATATCGTACAAAGACAGTTAGGTATTATCCCATCTATTGTTACAAAAGAGACAAAAGGCGAATATATTCAGGCGTTGATTGACAGTCGCGAGCATGAAGACAGCACCATTATACAAGATGTAATGATGGCACAGCATATCACCAATCTCGAAAATCGGATTTTACAGTATCAGCAAAGCACGAATGATACTGCAAAAGAAGAAAGTGATACTGTAAATGATACTGCAATGCCAAAAGACACAACAGCCCGGATTATTGCAGCCATTAAAGAACACCCAGAATATACATACGATGGATATGCGAAACTTCTGAACATCGGCCGTGCCACCGTTGCACGACATATCAAGAAGTTGAATGGCATAGTGATACGACGCATCGGTTCGGACAAAAATGGTTATTGGCAATTTATAAATGATTGAGTTATGAGGAACTTCGACATCATAAAAGACATTGACGGACTAAGAACGATTTATCGTTATTGTGCCACGGCTGAGGATTTTCAAGTGGCTAATCCAATGGTTTCTGCCATGCAAGCCCGACTTGCACTGGAAACGATGGTAAAAACCGTTTATCGCTTGAAAGGATGGCAAATAGGAGAACGCACCTCGTTGCTTTCGCTCACGACCGACGAACGCTTTACGGCATTCATAAACAGCGAAGACCTGATGAAGCGCATCCACTATGTGCGTAAGATTGGAAACAATGCCGCTCATGCCAGTGATGGATTCGTAGGGCGCAAAGAGTCTTTTTTTTCCGTACTGAATCTATATTACATCATTGGTTCCATCCTGTTGGCTTGGCAGGTGATTGACACATTGCCGGACTTTGACAAAGAGCTGATTCCCCAATCCCCCCAACCAAGCAACCTTGCCGTTGTTCCTCAAACAGACCAAGCCTCTTCAGCGACCACACAGACTGCCGATACAACTGCAAAAGCGGTGAAAGAAAGTTCCGATGCACAACCTACAACGGTGGATGCCCAGCCTGTTGTAAACGACCTCTCAGAAGCAGAAACCCGAAAATTGTATATCGACCTGTTGCTACACGAGGCAGGTTGGAAAGTATCTGAACATAAGGGTGAAATCATCCCCCGCCATGCCGGAATAGAGATAGAGGTACAAGGTATGTCCAATGAGAGCGGTGTGGGATATGCAGACTATATACTGTTTGATGCAGACGGGATGCCACTGGCAGTAGTGGAAGCCAAGCGCACCAGTGTGGATGCGACAGCTGGTCGCCATCAAGCTGAATTGTATGCCGACTGTCTGGCTAAACACTACGCTTGTCCTCGTCCGGTTATCTACTACACCAATGGTTTTGAAACCCATATAATAGATGGTATAGGTTATCCGTCTCGTAAGGTAATGGGATTCCATACCATTGACGAATTGCGCAGGATGATTGCACAACGGAGTCGCAACGACATTACCGACTTGCAGATTTCGGACAAGATAACCAACCGCAACTACCAAAAGCGAGTGATTGAATCGGTGTGCAAACATTATAACGACAAGCATCGTCGTGCCCTGCTTGTGATGGCTACTGGTACGGGAAAGACACGTGTCAGCATTTCGCTTGTGGATGTATTGGTGCGAAACAATTGGGTGAAGAATGTACTGTTCCTTGCCGACCGTATCGAACTGGTCAATCAGGCAAAAAAGAATTACACAAAGTTATTGCCCAATATGACGGTCAGTTCCTTGCGTGACAGCGATGTGGATATATCGGCACGTATCCTCTTCTCCACTTATCAGACTATGATAGGACATCTGGACAGGGATGCCAAGACATTCTCATTAGGCAGATTTGACCTTATCATCATTGACGAAGCACACCGCAGTGTGTTCGGTAAATACGGAGCAATCTTTGAGTATTTCGATGGACTGCTCTTAGGATTAACGGCAACTCCACGTGATGAGGTTGACCGCTCTACATACGATCTCTTCGGCATGGAGCAAGGAGAACCGACCGACAGCTACGAATATGACGAAGCGGTAGAAGATGGCTATCTGAATCCATTCAAGGCAATAAAAGACAACTCAAAGATTCTGACGACTGGAATTGACCCCGAACAGCTTACTCCGGAAGAACGGGAGCAGTTGGAAGAAATTTTCGAGTATGAGAAAATGAAAGCTGGACTGGAGCCGGATGAACCATACAGCCGCACCATCAACGCAACAGAGATATTCAAATACATCTTCAACCAAGATACAGTAGACCACGTATTGAACAGGCTGATGAATGATGGTATCCGTGTGAAAGATGATACAATGATAGGTAAAACCATCATTTTCGCCTATAACCATAAACATGCCGTGTTCATAGCCGAACGGTTTGCCGCCCTTTACCCAGACTTAGGAGCGGATTTCTGCCGAGTGATTGATAATTACGAGAAATATTCATCCAACCTGATTGATAAGTTTGCTGATGCAGAAAAGCAACCACAAATTGCCGTATCGGTAGATATGCTTGATACGGGCATTGATGTGCCTGAAATTGTAAACTTGATTTTCTTCAAGCCTATACACTCCAAGATAAAGTTCTGGCAGATGATAGGCAGAGGAACACGCCTGTGTGAAAATTTGTTTGGCGAAGGTAGAGATAAGGAAGAATTTTTGATATTCGATTTCTACCGGAACTTCGAGTATTTTGAAATGAATCCCGAAGGCGCCAAGCCCACAAAATCACAGTCCATTGTAAGTATGCTTTTTAATCTGCGCACAGATATTAAATTCGCTTTACAAGATGGAGCATATCAAAGCAAAGAAGAATCAAAGGCTTTTCACGACAACCTTGCCGACATATTACACAAGCAGATAGCCGACCTAAATAAAAACCGAATAGATGTGCGCCTTCAACTGAGAGCCGTAGAGACATACGCCACGCCAGAAGCTATGACCTGTTTGACTCTTGGCGATGTGATGGCGATGAAAGGTAATATCTCACCTTTATTCAAAAATGCAACAACAGACACTTCTGCATTAAAGTTTGATGCACTTGTACTTAAATCTCAACTTGCGTTGGTTGATGAAACGGTCAATTCCGTATCATCAGAGCGAAAAATAATGGACATAGCCAGTTATCTCAAAGAGAAGAAAGCTTCCATTCCGCAAGTAATGGCTAAGATGAATGTACTTAACGAGGTACTGTCCACTCATTTCTGGGAATCGAAAAGTCTTGGCTCTCTCGAACGCATCAGGCTGGAGCTTCGTGAGCTTATACAATACTTGGATGGTGGCACGGCAGGGCAAACATTTACAATCAATATAACCGACACATTTGAAGAAGATAGTTCAGGTGTCAATATAACCCCAATCCGTACCTATCGCCGTAGAGTGGAAGACTATCTCAAAGAACATCTATCAGATGATGATACTTTGCAAAAGATATACCACCTTGAACCGCTGTCCGAACAGGACATTGCCCGATTGGAACAGATTTTCTGGGAAGAATTAGGCTCAAAAGAAGAATTTGATGCACAAACGAGAACAAAGCCCTATCAACATAATGTAGCCGCCTTCATTCGTTCCATCATTGGAGTGGAACAAGATGTGGCTCTGGAAAAATATCGTGCATTGATATATGGTGCGGAACTAACCCGTATGCAAGAGGAGTATCTGCGTACACTCATTCGCTATGTATGCGAAAATGGCGACATTGCCACTGTGGTATTACAACAACCTCCCTTCAATAAGTTTACGACCATCTTTCGGAATAGTCCCAAATCGCTTATTGATTATGTGAAACTTATCAGTCAGGTAATTGCAGCGTAAATAAATATTTGTATAATCGGGTACACAATAACATATCACTTGAATTACGAATAATAAGGTAAATATGGAAATTATCAATCTACTGGACTTTACAGACCGCAACGAGCTGAGGAATTGGCTGAAAGTTAACCACAACAAAGCGAAACAGTGCTGGGTTGTCACTTCACGCTCTAAACAGCCTACATACAAATGTATTCCATACATTGAGGTCGTTGAGGAAGCACTATGCTTCGGGTGGATTGATTCAACTATAAAGAAATTACCTGACGGACGTCTTGCACAACGGCTTTCACCTCGTCGCAAAAGAAGCCATTGGACTGAATTAAATAAAGAACGCTGTATGAATCTTGAAGACCGAGGACTTATGACAGATGCCGGACGACAAGCATTTGAGAAATCTTATTCCTATGAAATAGTCTCGAAAGGCTCTCTTATGGAAGAAATTATCAAGAAGCACAATATGGAATTGAGACCAGATTTATATAAGTAAGCTTTCGCTATTCTAAAATGTAATAAGGATGATGGCAGAAAATAACATATCCCCTATCAGCTCTGACTTTGAACAGATAAAGAAACAGAACGAAAGCGGTTCAGAGTATTGGACTTCTCGTGATTTGTGCGTTGCATTAGGTTATAGTACCTATCAAAAATTCACACGTACAATAAGCAAAGCCATTGCGATAGCCAATCATAAAGGACTTAATACAGCAGAGCATTTTAACCATACGGTTGAAATGGTTAAATTAGGGTCTGGCTCATACCGGAAAGTAGAGAATATACATTTATCACGTATGGCTTGTCTGATAATTGCGGAAAATGCCGATGCCAAGAAACCACAAGTGCAAATGGCAAGAGAATATTTCAGACAGGAGATACCTACTACTGAATTAGTTAGCAATAGTCTATCATCCAATATTTTACTCTATAAAACAAAACAAGGAGAAACACGTATTGAGGTCATTTTCAACAATGAAACGTTCTGGATGTCACAAAAACGTATGGCTGATTTATTTGGAGTGGATGTACGAACTATCAACTACCATCTTGGGCAGATTTACGAATCAGGTGAACTTACTAAAGAGGCAACTATCCGAAAAATTGGGATAGTTCAATCAGAAGGAGAACGAGATGTAGAACGCACTCCATTGTTCTATAATTTAGATGCCATCATTGCCGTAGGCTATCGTGTGAACAGTTACCAAGCCACTCAATTCAGAATTTGGGCAACATCTGTTCTGAAAGAAATGTTAGTTAAAGGATTCGTGTTAGATGATGAACGATTGAAACAAGGAAAACATTTTGGCAAAGATTATTTTGATGATTTATTAGAACGCATCCAGGAAATACGGGCTTCGGAACGCCGATATTATCAGAAAATCACTGATGTATATGCTGAATGTAGTGCCGATTATGATTCCAAATCTGAAACGACTCAACTGTTCTTCAAGATGGTACAGAATATGATGCATTGGGCTGTCACCCATCAAACGGCAGCCGAAATCGTTTTTTCAAGAGCAGATGCAGAAATGCCTCACATGGGACTTACCACTTGGAAAAATGCACCTGATGGCAGAGTTCAAAAGTCAGACACAATAGTTGCCAAGAATTATTTATCTGATAAAGAGGTTTCCGCCTTAAATCGCCTATCAACAGCATTCCTTGATTTTGCAGAGCTTCGTGCAGAAAGGCAGATTATTACCACGATGGCAGACTGGAAAAAACAATTGGATGAGTTCTTGACTTTATACAAATATGACACCTTGAATGATGCCGGAACTATTTCCGCAGAACAAGCGAAAGAAAAAGCATACGCAGAATATGACAAATTCCGCTTGATTCAAGACAAAGAGTATCTTTCTGATTTTGACAAAGAAATCAAGAAATGGGAAGAACAAGGATTATTCAATAAAGATTCTCCTAAACATTCAAAAACAATAGAGAATCTGTATTAAAGTATTAGATAAAATTAAAAACTACAGCATATGAAAATAAAAGAAATTGACATTAAAAATATTGGTTGTATTCGCAGTTTACATTTGAATTTTAATGAAAATATGAATATTATCTGTGGTCCAAACAGTATTGGGAAAACAACTATCATAGAATCTGTGGCTTCTATGTTTATGTATGGTAGACCAACTGTAAAAAGGAATGTGGCAAGTGAAACAGGCTCTATCCACGCAAAAGTAGAAGTGAATGGATCTATAAAAGAAAATTCTATTAAAGTTGAAAAATTTGATCCAAATGAATTTGAAAATACGAATTCATTTACGGACATGGCTTCAAAAGTTATATCAATCAAAGTTAGCCGAAATTTTAGATATTCAAAATTGGATGCAATTCCTAGTGATCAAAATAGAAGCAAATCCGATTTATGGAATGAAGTTATATCTGGTGTAACATTTGACGGTGTAAAAGGATGGTTTGTCAACCGATATTTATATTCAGCACGAAAGGGAACACTCTCAGATGAACAAATTTCAAATTATCATCTTGCAGAAAAATGTTTTTCTATCATTAATAATCAATACAGTTTCTCTAGAGTAATGGGAGCCACTAATGACATTATGCTCAATACACCACAAGGAGAAATTTATTTTGAATATTTATCATCAGGTTTTAAATCAATCATTTTCTTGCTTTTCAGCACCATCAAAGAAATAGAATTTCGTTTTAAAGAACATAATCTCAAGGCGGAGGAGTTTGATGGAATTATCTTGGTTGATGAAATTGAGATACATCTTCATCCAGAGTGGCAGGAAAAGATTACAGATATTCTTAAAAACACTTTCCCTAACGCTCAATTTATTTTAACTACACATAGTCCACATGTAATTCAGACTGCTGCCCCCAATCAAATAATGGCATTGCATTTAGATGAAGAAAATAATGTGACATTGCGTATTGACTTACAAACAAACCAATATGGTTTTAAAGGCTGGACTGTAGAAGAAATTCTTTACGATGTAATGGGAATGAAAACTATGCGCTCAGAACTATATCGTAAATTGATTGTTGAATTTGGCAATGCTATTGATGAAGAAAATGAGGAAAAGGCTACATGCATATATTCTGAATTAGACAAACTTCTTCACCCACACAATCCTCAAAGGGAAGTAAGGGGTGATTACCAACGATTAGCATATATCATCAATGATTATTAAGGCGTTCATTTTGAACGCCTTTCTTTTTTGCCTTATAAGTGATGGTTATCGTTTATAGGGCTTTTTCAGCTCATTTTTGTACCGTATTTGTTGCTCGCTTGTTGAAGCCTTGTTTCTCGCCAACAAGGTAGTGTAGATTTGAGACACAGTGAGACGTGGTGAGACGCACTGAAACAAAAATGGAGAAATAAACGGAGAAAAGAATGAGCAGTAACATCGAAATCAAGAAAAAATGTAAGTGGTGTGGGCAGATTTTCATAGCCCACAAAACGACTACGAACTATTGTTCTCATAGGTGCAATAATGCAGCTTACAAGGAACGGATTAGGCAAGAGCGTATAGCTTCTTATCAAAAAGAGTTTTCAATGAGCGCAGAAGAATCGTCTGTTGAAGACAAAGAGTTCTATACGCCACCCGAAGCCGCAAAACTCTTAGGAATTAGTCGAGCCAGCATTTACCGCTACATGGCAGATAACGTAATTAAAGCGGTTCAATTCAAAGGAAAAACATTAGTCAGGAGGAAAGACATTGAGCTTTTATTTGAAAATGCTGCGGAGTATAAGAAGAGAGTACCCATAGAGAAAGCCCCTATTACCGACTTCTACACCACAGCCGAAGTAAAAGAGAAATACCATGTAAACGAATCATGGATATTTGCGGTAGCCAAAAAGAACAACATACCTCGCACTTTCAATCGTGGCAAGACCTACTGGAGCAAGAAGCACATGGACGCTTACTTTGCCAAGAAAGCCCCGAATCCCGACATTACCGAATGGTATAGTACCCAAGAAATGCAGGAGAAATTCGGTATGACCTTATCAGCCATCTACACCTTCGTTTCCAAGAATGCCATCCCGAAAAAGAAAGAAGGTATCATGGTGTACTATTCCAAGAAACATGTCGATATAACCAAAGGAGTGGCTACACCCGAAGAACCGCAGTATTATACGATAGCCGAAGCGATGGAGAAGTTCAATCTCACCCGTGACCAACTCTATCATTATGCGAAGTATCATAATATTCCTAAGGTCAAGAAAGGCAAATACACGCTTATTTCCAAAACCGAACTGGATAAGCTACTTGCAGCCCCAAAGATTGAATAAGTTATTTACCGGTGCATGTTGCCACCATTGAATCACCTTATTCCTTTGCACCAAACAAATGTAAAACTCTAAATATTAAACAGTATGACACACACATGTACAAAAGTAACAGTTCGTCAGAGAGCGATTCGGAATAATCGCATCTCCTTGTATCTGGATTATTATCCGGCAGTTCGTAACCCCGAGACCATGCAGGTGAGTCGTCGGGAATATCTCGGCATCTACATCTATGCCCACCCGAAAAACGAAATGGAACGGGAATTCAACAATGATATGTTGAACAAAGCAGAGGCTATCCGTTGCATCAGAGTGCAGTCGCTCATCAATGAAGAATTCGGCTTCCTGGATAAGACCAAACAGAAAGCCGACTTCCTTGCCTACTTCAAGAAGATGTGCCGAAGCAAAGATCAGAAATGGACGTTCGTCTATCAACATTTCTACAATTTCGTTAAAGGACAATGCACCTTCGGCGATGTGAATGTGGACTTGTGCAAGAAGTTCCGTGAGTACCTGTTGAACGCCAAGCAACTCAAACACTGCAACCGCCCCATATCCCTCAATTCGGCATCCGGCTACTACTCCACTTTCAGAGGGTTGTTGAAGATTGCCTATCGGGACAAATGGCTTCGAGAAAACATCAATGACTACCTTGATAAGATTGAACCGCAAGATGTGAAGAAAGAATATCTGACATTAGACGAGGTGAAGCAACTTGCCGCCACACCTTGTGATATCCCTGTTCTGAAAGCAGCCTCTTTATTTGCTTGTCTGACAGGTTTACGCATCAGCGATATTCTCAATCTTCAATGGGAAGATTTCGCTATTGCTCCCGACCAAGGCTATTGCTTGCGTATCAGAACCCAGAAAACCCAAACGGAAGCGACACTCCCTATCAGCTACGAAGCCTACGAACTATGCGGTACGCCCGACACAGGTAAAGTATTCAAGGGTTTGAAACGGAGCATGATTAACTATCCGCTGAAGAACTGGCTCAAAAAGGCAGGAATAACGAAACCGATAACCTTCCATGGATTTCGACATAGCTACGCAGTCATACAAATCTCCTTAGGTACAGATATTTACACGGTCTCAAAAATGCTAACCCACAAGAACGTTTCCACAACTCAAATCTATGCAGATTTAGTAAATGTAAAGAAACGAGAGACAGCCAATAAGATTTCACTGAAATAAATTATAGCCATGAAACGAGGAATCATAACAAACAACGGAGCAGTCATCCAGATTTCTGATGGCGAAGTATGGATGACCTCTTGGGAGATTGCCGACTTGTTCTATACAACAACTGGAGCAATCAACTCTCGCACAAAAGCGATATTGAAAACCAATATCTTAAAGGAGTATGAAGTACGCCAATGTATCAGATTAGAGAATGGGAGTAGTACCGATGTGTATAATCTCAATATGATTATAGCCCTATCCTATCAAATAGATACAGGACATTCCGCTGCATTCAGAAAATGGCTAACACACAATGTTCAATCCTCACGAGAGAACAAGGTATCTTTCCTTGTTCATTTAGGAGGTAAGTTCTACTGCTAATCAGAAAGCCCGAATTAGATATAAAGTCCAATTCGGGCTTCAATTCATTAAAAAGTGGCATAGGTTGTCTAGGGTACCGACGCAACACACTGCCACTTTCAAAAAAACGCATCTACTATCCATAGAATGATATATATTTGCACACAAACGATTAACATATATCATTATGGAGCAGAAAAAGATAGAACATATAACTTTGAATCTGATTGTTTTCGGAACAATCGTCATCATTGGTGTTTTAGCCCGTCAGACCGCACTACACTATGGTTGGGACGAGTTCAGTAGCTACCTCATTTTTGTGGTATGCTCCTTTGTCATAGGAGCTATCTATCTCAATCTGCAAATGGTATTCGGACAACTCCTTTCACCAACAATAGAGAAGTGCTTTATGAGATTTGAGTGCTACCACAATAAGGTTGTGGTGGTAGAAGCTCCAGTAACGCACCCGGAACTTACCGAAAGTACCATAATTTCAGAACCTATCGTTTCAGAACCTGAACTCAAAATTGAAATCAAAACTACATCTGACACAACAGAAGAAGTTTCTACTCCATCGTGTCCTGAATCCAATGAAGATGTAGCTGAACTTCCCAAAGAAGAAGCCACACCTTCTACCATCAACAATATATCTACCGAAGAATCCAACCAGCCAACAGAATACGAGATATTCCGTGCTAACGCAATAGCTGAAAAGGAACGAGCATCACAAGAAAAGTTAGATAAGGTTCTTACATATACGAAACAGAACCTGATTCTCTATCTTAGCGAAACTGACCTCAATCGTCTATGTAGATATATTACGGAATACTACTTCTCAGATTCTCTACCCAAAGTTGAGCAAATAAAGGTTGATGCTCAATTAAAAACCATTGACATCATGCACTTTGGCTGGAATATCGGCAAAGCATTCGGAAAACCACGCCTACAGACCGCTACTTTTATAAAGAGGATATTTACTCATACTCTCCGTGATTCGGAAATATCTACCATTGAGCGCAAAATGTCTAATACTGAATCACCATGCAAAATTCAGCTACAATCGTTATAACAAATAACGACTGCCCTAATATCCTCTGAAGGTGTATAGTTTGTCACTCAGCACCTCATTCCCTTTAATAAAATCCAAAAGATATTCTTTTGTGATTACAAATTGATTGTGTTGTTTATCCTTTGTTGCCAAAATCTGCTCTTTATCATCATTAGTGATCTGAAAGCTGTGAATTATACGATTTCTTTTATCTACTAAATCGCTAAATATTTGAGCAATTTCAGAACCAGCTTTAGTTGTTATTGTATCATTAATTGCAGCTTTTAATTGGCCAGAAGTTTTATCAATTAAATCATACCAACTATAATTTCTTCCCTCATCTTCTCGTAATATATTCTCTATAATAAATGAATTGTTTGAATTGAACACACAAATTGCACTGCCTAATAATTCTCGATATTCTTTAGTTGGAAGAGATTGTCTTGTATAATTTTCATACATAATACACTTGTATTTAAATAATTAAACAAATAAATAAATAAGCATTGTTTGTAGAACCTACTTATGTCTTGTAAAGGTATGTATAATTCTCAAGGATGACATCAACTACCATCAAAAAGTTATTCATCAGTTATATTTTGGTGAATGATTCCACCATTGAAACACCTGTTTCCTTTGCCGTCGAACAATTAAAAACGATTGGCGTATGCAAAAAGAAACAGTAACATTTGATAAGCTGCCCGAAGCGGTAGGTTATCTGACCGAACAGATCATTGAGTTGAAAAGAATGGTGTCGGCACTTCAACCGCCAGCATCAGACAAACACGTGTTGGTTGAAATTGAGGATGCTTGCCGTATCATCAAAAAAGCCAAGCCTACCATTTATACATTGGTGCGCAAAGGGCTGCTCCCTGCCTATAAGAAAGGCAAGAAGCTCTATTTCTACGAGGACGAACTTCTGGCTTGGATTGAGAACGGGCGTAGAAAGACTTCCGAGCAAACATATGAGAAAATGCTTGCCAATATGCAAGGAGGTGTCCGTCATAAGCCCAAATCATCCGTGAAATTTTAATGGATATAGTAATGGATACATCTTCTATTAATCCGGCATCCATCATTGATGAAGCGGTTGATTTAAGTATGCGACTAGCTGGCACTGATTTTCCGGTCAGCATATTCCCGACAAGAATCCAACGCATCATCAGTGAGGTTCACGAATGCCATAACTACCCGACAGACTACATTGCCGCAGCTATCCTTACGGCAATAGCGGTCGGCATAGGTAACACACATCTTGCCCAAATCAAGCAAGGCTGGGTAGAAAGCCCTATCCTGTATATGGCATTGATCGGAAGACCGGGAGCAAACAAAAGCCATCCGCTTAGCTTTTCCATGAAGCCGTTTCTTGATTATGACTATCAGCAAAATCAAGTCTTTGAAAAGGCTCTTGCCAAGTATGATGAGCTGATGAGTATGAGCCGTAAAGAACGTGCGGATAACGGTGAGGAACAATTTCCACAGGAACCAGTCCGTAAACGTTTCTTGATTTCGGATGTAACACCCGAAGGATTGAGCCTCATTCATGCACAGAACAAACGTGGGTTATGCTTGTGGGCTGATGAATTATCCGCTTGGTTCAAGAATTTCAACCGCTATAACAACGGTTCGGAGGAACAGTTTTGGCTCTCAGTATTCAGTGCAAAGACCACCATGTCCGACCGCAAGAACGCCAAGAGTTCCATCTTCATCAAGCGTCCGTACATATCGGTTATTGGAACTATCCAAAAGAAAATTCTCAGTGAACTGGCTAAGGGTGAACGTTCCAGCAATGGGTTCATTGACCGTATTCTGTTTGTGATGCCCAACCTGCAACAGAAAGCACGTTGGAATGACAAGGAACTACCGGAGAAGATTGAACAAGAGTGGAATGGTATTATTGGCAAGCTGATACAACAAGAATATGCCCTCAATGAGTTTGGAGAGATAGAACCACAGATTCTTCTCTTCACAGAGGATGCCAAAAGACGGCTTTACGAATGGCAACACCATTTCTCTGAGTTATGCGACCGGGAAACAAACGACACCATCGTAAGCATCTATTGCAAGCTGGAAATATACATCATCCGTTTCTGTCTGATTATCCAATTAGCACGATGGACTTGCGGAGAATGTGATAAGACCTGTATCGACCTGTTGACAGTGGAACGAGCAATCAAACTGACGGAGTATTTCAAAGAGTCTGCATTGAACGTTCAAAATGTCCTCAATGAAAATACGCTCAACAGACAACAACAGACAATAGTCAATCTGCTTCCTCCATCCTTTACAACCGCCCAAGCTATACAGATAGCCGAGCAAAACGGGATGAAGGAGCGCACGTTTCAACGCTTTCTCAATGACAACATCGGAACATTGTTTCGCAAAGAGAAACATGGAGAATATTCAAAGATTAACCCGTGACATTTTTGTCGGTATTGACACTTTCCAAGCGAAAACGACAATAACGACAAAAGTGACACACTAAAAAAAAGAAACATACAATGAGTACACATAGATTCATATTAGAACCCTACAAAGGTGTCAGCACTCGGCATACTTGCCCGAACTGTCACCGCCAAAGATGCTTTTCCAAATACATTGATACAGAGAAGCAAATCAAGTTCCCAGAATACGTGGGGCGTTGTGACCATGAGCAGAAATGCGGTTATCACTTCACGCCTCGTGATTACTTTGAGCAGAATCCATCTGAGAAAGAAAAGTTTGCTGAGAATAGCTTCGGAAGTTATACACCTATTAAAGAAGCAAAACCGATAGCCATCTCCTACATGGATTTGGATATAGTCAACCAATCATTACGAGGCTATTCTGCGAACAAGTTATTTCAGTTTCTATCGGCTCAATTCGGAGAGACGGAAACATTGAATCTTATGAAGAGATACAAGGTTGGTACATCCAAGTATTGGGATGGTGCAACCGTATTCTGGCAAACGGACAATCAGAGTAAAGTCAGAACTGGTAAGATAATGCTTTACAATTCCGAAACGGGTAAGCGAATAAAAGAACCATACAATCATGTTACGTGGGTGCACTCCGTATTACACAAAGGTGATTACAATTTGAAGCAGTGCTTCTTCGGTGAGCACCTGCTTTCCGAAGACAAAAGCTGTCCAGTTGCGCTGGTCGAAAGCGAGAAAACGGCAATTATTGCATCTTACTATCTGCCGCAATTCCTATGGATAGCATCAGGTGGAAAGAACGGTTGCTTCAATGTCAACAGCCTATCCGTTCTGGCAGGAAGAAGCGTTGTATTATTCCCTGATTTAGGTGCAACCGACTATTGGCAGAGCAAAATCAGCCTGATGAAAAGCTGCGGAATTAAGGTGCGAATGTTCGATTATTTGGAAGCCCATGCTACCGAAAACGAGCGAAAAGAGGGGTACGACATAGCCGATTATCTGCTCAAAGTGAAGCCTGATGAAGCTATTCTCCAACAGATGATAAGGAAAAATCCTGTCTTGAAAACACTGATAGAAACATTCGACTTGAAGCTCGTCAGCGTACAACAAGGCACTCTACAACCAAAGGTTTCACCACCTAAGAAACGAGGTTTCAGGCTTTGAATACAGGGAGAGAAATCGAGACTTTTTTACTGTAGCAAGTTAATGTCGGTGTATTACATTTCCCGACCACTTGCTCCTCAAAAAGTCTGAGGAGGTAGCTCCCGATGGTCAAAATTATTCACTAAAAAACAATTCAAATGGAAAAGAAATATACAATAACACTTCGTCTGTCATATCAGCAACACGCATGGTTAGGTGCGCTTTGCAGACGAAGCAAGCAGACTCAAAGCGAAGTCATCCGTTCGCTCATCGAGAACGGTTCGGTACGTGAACGAATCACGCAAGAGCATATCCACATCATCCGGCAACTGATTGGCGAAAGCACCAATCTTAACCAGTTGGCAAGACAGGCAAACACCTACGGTTTCTTTGCCGTTGCAGACAGATGTGAGGAAATGGCTCAACACATTAATCAACTTATAAAACGACTGAAAGATGATAGGTAAACAGACTAAAGGAACGTCATTCGGTGGTTGCGTCCGCTATGTACTCAAAGAGGAAAAATCCAAGCTATTGGAAGCGGTCGGAGTAGAAGGTACACCCGAGCAGATGGCAGAGCAATTTGAGTTACAGGCATTACTCAACGACAAGGTAAAGAATATAGTCGGACACACTTCGCTCAACTTCTCACCGGAAGACAGTGCGAGGCTAAAGTCCGATGATGCTCTGATGCTAAACATAGCGCACGACTATATGAAGCTGATGGGTATTGAAAATACGCAATACATCATTGCCCGACATATCGACCGTGAGCATCCGCATTGCCATATCGTATTCAACCGGGTGGACAATGACGGTAAAACTATTAGCGACAAGAATGACTTCCGTAGGAATGAGAAAGTCTGCAAAATGCTGACCGCCAAATATCGCTTGCACTTTGCCAATGGTAAAGACCATATCAAAGAGGAACGCTTGCGCCCCTACGACAAGGCAAAGCACGAGATATACAAGGCATTGAAAGAAGAACTGCCCAAAGCTCATAGTTGGGAAGACTTGAAAGATGCGCTTGCCGACCGTGACATTGATATGAAATTCAAGGTCAGCCGGACTACACGAGAAATACAAGGTGTCAAATTTGAACATAACGGCTTTTCTTTCTCTGGCTCAAAAGTGGATCGAGAGTTCAGCTACTTGAATATCGACAACCGACTGGAAGAGAATGCTTGTGCATCCTTGTTGGAGTCAGCCAAGCAAGAACCCAAACAGCAGAAAGAAGAGGTGCTGCAAAGCGTTTCCCATTCCGATGATAGCTTTGGCTTCAATCTCGGTTTGTTAAACGGAAGTTCATCCTACGATGCCACTGCCGCAGAAGAAGCAGAGTTCAATCGCCTGATGAAAAAGAAAAAGGCTAAGCGCAAGCGAGGCTTTCATTTATAATCCATTTTTATTAACATTTTAAATTCAATTATTTATGATTCAAAAAGATTTAATTCTTGATTTCAATCTCTACTTGTGTGAGAAATTTGGCTACAGAGAAAGCTGTAGCGTGATGCAAAATGCCAACGGCTTTTGTGTGGACATCCGTGAAAGTGACTTAGACTGCTACATCCGCTTCTGGGAGTATAGCTGTGGAAGAGGAAACTTTCCCGACTGGTCTATCATCATTGTGCACAGTAACTTCAAGAAGAACCAAGAAGAAAGTTTGAAAGACTTGGCTCGGTTCTTCAAGGAGTACATGCCACGCTACGGTTACAAATACATATGTACCGAAGATGATGACTACAAGTATTATCAGACACTTGGCTTGAAGTGCATTATGGACGGTTTTTGTCCCAATTATGCAATTGCACTGAAAGATTTGAATGTCTGATACATGGTTTAGAGTTAAGGAGGGGATTTTTTCCTCTCCTTTTCTCTTTCCGATGTGCTCGAATGAGCAATTCCTCTATTATGGATGTTGGTAATGAAAGTGTTATTACTCCATTCTCATAATGTGCGCAATAATTGAGAGCGAAGAAATTACTTTATCAAATTCCTTCGCTCTACATATTACATCATTTTCCCAACGACTTAAATACTTTCGCAATACAACGCTTTTTCTGTTCCATATTTGGATGGACATACAAGTCCAATGTAGTTGAAATGTTGGAATGCCCTAACAATACACTAACGGTCTTGTAGTCACAGCCTGCCTCTATACAACGAGTGGCAAAACTATGGCGGAGCCCATGATATTTCAATTTGGGAATACCCAACTTTGCCATTAACTTGCCGTAATAATTACGGTAGGTACGAGGCTCGGTTGGATATTCATCATTAGTCAAGACATAGAAATCTTCATTGACGACCTTCTTTAGTGGTTTTACCATTGTAAGAAGCTCCTTTGTCATAGGAATTTCCCGACATGAGTTTTGTGTCTTGGGGGTGTTGATAACCAGCTCGGTATGTTTCTCCATCCCATCAATAATGTAAATCCGTTCAATTGTACGATTAACGGTAATCGTACCCTCGGAAACATTGATGTCACTCCATCTCAAAGCGCAGACTTCCCCGATGCGAAGTCCTGTACAAAGACTGATGTAGATACCCAATCCGGCAAAGGAGAAATGGTTTTGAATATGATTGAGTATTTTCTTGTGATTGACAACTGACAGTACTTCCAATTCTTTGGTTGTCGAAGAAGACGGATATTTGATGTCCCACTCTTGATAATCCATCCATTCGTTTTTCACACCGAATTTCATAATCATTTTCAGAACAATCAATATGTCCTTCACGGATTTCACACTCAGTCCATTTGCAAGTTTCCGCAAAACAAAGTCTTGCACAGCCTGTTCATGGAGTGTATCGCTTTCTCCAAAGTTTGGAAGAATATGATTCTCCAAGATGAGCACATAAGCAGCCATTGTAGACTGCTTTACATAAGGTTGCTTGTACTCTTTCCATGCAACCGAGATTTCTCTAATTGTTTTTTGTCCCATAATCGTATACTAATATGTTGTACATATAATTAGAGAATAATGAATCCCTGATGTTCCCCATTTGAGATTTCCGGAGTTTAGTGGAGAGTGGGATTCTTTTAAATTAGTTGAATTAGGTAAATTCATAGGTGGAGGTACTCCATCTTCTTCAAACTTATCCTTTTGGACAGGTTCAATTCCATGGATTTCATCATCTGATATTAAAGAGGATAATATTAATAATATATCTATATCCCGTTATATTACAGAAGATGCTATCGAAAAATCTGCTACAAAATATTGTCCTGCGCCAGTCATTCTTATCGTATCAAGAGTAGGTGTTGGAAAAGTAGCATTATCACATACATCTTTATGCACTAGCCAAGATTTCTGTAATATTATAGATATAAAATGTCATCCAGTATTTCTTTCGTATAATTTACTTCGCACAATGAAGCGAAAATCAAGAGAAGTACAGGGAACATCTATCAAAGGTATCACATCCGATGAACTCCAAAAGATAAGAGTGTTTATACCCAAGAATAAGGATGAACAAAATAAAATTTCAAATCTTCTGACATTGCTCGATGAACGTATCGTCACCCAAAACAAAATCATTGATAAATTACAGTCCTTAATCAATGGAATTGCACAGAATGTAGCTCGCAACAATAAACCCAATATTCGTTTATCGGAATGCTTGGAATGTAGCTCTTCAACGCTACAAGAGAGCGATGTTTGTGAAAACGGCACATACCCTGTGTATGGTGCAAATGGCATCGTTGGCTATATAGATAATTATAACACAGAGAAAGAAGCCGTCTACATTATTAAAGATGGTTCTGGTGTTGGAACAGTTTCTTATGTTACTGGAAAATGCTCTGCAACAGGCACATTGAATACCTTACAAGCAAAAGAAGGTTATTCACTTCAATACCTTTACTATATGCTGAAAGTATTCAACTTTGAACCTTATAAAACAGGCATGGCTATACCTCACATATATTTCAAGGATTATGGTAAAGCCAAAATATTTTGCACATCATATACAGAACAACTCAAATATGTGGGGTTACTGTCAGCAATAGATAACAAACTATCAGCAGAACAGAGTATTTTAACCGACCTTAGTTTGCAGAAGCAATACTTGCTCCGTCAGATGTTCATATAAACATCTGGCGAAGCAGATACTGTTTTTGAAACTTAAACAAGTCCCATAATTTTGTTTCTGTTTCAACTTTGCTTGCTATATGGCTCAATATGAAATATATCCGCTTTTGGTTTTCCAAAGAGGGCATCTTGATTCTTGCTTTCTCAAAATCTGCCTTACAAAGGTTAAACCTCGTACTTCCTTGTGCATAAGGGTATATAAACTTACGGAATGGAGTGGAAGATACATAATAAGATAGATATGGAGGAAAAACCACTTTTGTATCTGTGATATGAATGCCAAAGCAAAAACTATTCAAATACACATCACTCTTTCCCAAATAAACAGAGCCGATTCCAACTTCTTCGGGCGTTTCTGACGACAAGGTAAACAATACATCTCCATATTTGACAATATTCTGCTTTTCTCCATCGCTTATGCGAACATATTGATAGTCGTTCTCATTTACAACATTGTTTGAATAGACATTCAGGTATGTTATATATGGCTTACCTGTTCCAAAATCATCAGCAGATTTCCCCGACAATCCAGAATATGATTGTCCTAATTTAGAAAATGAAGTCATTATTCCGTTGCCACATTGCTGATATAATGAATCATTTAGTCCATTGATTAAGGATTGTGCAGTTTATAGGTCCGCAATTAGAAAAAGAGTGTTCTCCTTATTAAAAGATGAATATACAGAAAGTTTTGAAATTAATCAACTTCTTGCCTATGAGCAACCATCTACATATCTTGTTGCCAATGATGAATACTCCAAAGATATAACCTTAATTCCAGTTCTAACTGCTAATAAAGGTTTTATTCTAGGTTATACAGACGAGGACTTTGGTGTATACCAAAAGGGGGAGTGCATAATTTTTGATGATTTTACAATGGATGCAAAATATGTCTCATTCCCTTTCAAGGTCAAATCGTCAGCAATAAAGATACTCACAGCAAAACCATGTGTAAATCTTCGGTTTATGTTTGAATATCTATCGTATTTAGAACTTAAATCCGAAGAACACAAAAGACATTATATTTCAGAAATAGCATCTCTTGTAATTGAAATACCTTCATTAAAAAGGCAAAACGAAATAGCCTTTCTAATGACTTCATTGGATAATAAATTGACTCTTGAAGAAAATGCAAAGGTAAGATATGAGAATGAAAAGCAGTACCTACTCTCGCAGATGTTTATATGAACATCTGCGAGAGTAAATATTGTTTCTGTTTTGTATACTTGGTAAGTAAACTATTATGTACAGTCCATAGTTTTTGTAACTCTCTGAAAACAATGGATATTCTTTTTTGCTCTTCTAATTTGGGCAGGCGTATTTGAATGTTTCCCATTGTATTGTTCATAAGTTTGGGGTTAGCTAAGTTTATCGAGACATATTTCTTTGTCGCTTCTGCCAAAACCAATGAAACAAAATAAGTATCAAACTCTTTTCTGAACTTTAACAAGCCACAAACATTTGTGCAATTAAATTTTCCATTACGATAAAATACTGTTCCTGCATTTGCGCCGTCAGTTGTCCAACTGATGTGTTCACCCTCAAACATATAATCGTCAAGATAGCCCATAATACCATTATTTGATGTTTGAGAGGAATATACTGGATATGTAGGATTCTTTTGCTGGCTAATTTCTATGGAGCTAATAACCCTACCACGTCCTATCTTTGCTATATCTTTGATTTTGAATTGTTCCCAAGTATCAGAGTGGAGCACATTCAAACTAATTGCGGACTTTAATTTTTTCAAATCCTCAATGATTTTGTTTTGGGTAGCGATTCGTTCATCTAATAATGATATTAATCTTGATATTTTATATTGCTCGTTTTGTGTAGGTAAAAATACATTTGTCTTTTTTAAATCAGCAAATGGAGGAATATTCTTAATCGCAGAACCGTTACTGTATATTTTAGAGAATGAATCTATCATTGATGAAAAAACCTTGATAAAAATATTCTTGTCAATCAGAGTTGCATTAATACGCACTCTCATCAAGGCTTGATTGAAAACCCCTGATACCGCATTTGGGGGTAATTCATATATTTCTCCAATTGTACCAGCACATGAAACTATAATATCTCCAGCTTCTACAATAAACTGCTGCATATGATTTATGAAATAGTCTCTTGAAATATAATATCGTCCTAATTCCCAATCTTTTTTAATAGCATTTTGTTGCTCGTATATTTTTACGGAATCAGCGCTTTTTGGTACAAATATCTCCTTTTTTAACGCACTCCCGAAAGGTCCTTTTTTATATTGAGCAATATCATTAAATGAATACTTCTTCCACTCTCCACTAAACTCCGGAAATCTCAAATGGGGAACATTAAGGACTTTTTTATCTTTATTATCTATTGCCATAGTTGTCATTATTTTGTAGGATTCAAGTCAAATGGAAGCAATGGAGTTTCACCATTACTCTCATTAAAACGGTCAAAATCCGATATGTATGATTTATCTTGAATCAGTTTATATTTTTCGTATTCGCTATAAGCCTTATCTCTTGCTTCCTCTTGTGTCACTTTTCCGGCTGTATCGCACGGCTCGTAATCCATCGTTGCAAGATATTGTTGAAGGAACTTTTTCCAATCATCCATAGTTGAAACGATATGACGTGCAGCACGTGATTCTGCCATATCAAGAAATGCAGTTGTGATAAGATTCAACTGGGACAATTCAGAATCTGACAGGTAATTTTTTGCGACGATGGTATCAGACTTTTGCACTCTTCCGTCAGGAGCTTTCTTCCACGTGGTAAGTCCCATGTAAGGTTGCTCGGAATCAGCCCGTTGATAGATAATTTCCGCAGCCGTATGATGGGTAACGGCAAGGTGCATCATATTCTGTACCATCTTGAAGAACAACTTTGTATCTTCTGATTTCGGGTCATAATCCGCACTACATTCTGCATAAATGTCTGTTATCTTTTGGTAATATCTGCGCTCTGAGGTGCGTATCTCACGAATACGCTCAAGCAAATCATCAAAATAGTCTTTCCCAAAATGTTTGCCCTGTTTCAGTCTCTCATCATCAAGGGCATATCCTTTAATGATAAACTCTTTCAGCACTGAAGTAGCCCAAATGCGGAATTGAGTAGCTTGATAGCTATTTACCCTATATCCCACTGCAACAATAGCATCAAGATTGTAAAATAGTGGCATACGTTCCACTTCCCGGTCTCCTTCTGTTTGAACTATCCCAATTTTTCGGATAGTTGCCTCTTTGGAAAGTTCTCCTGTTTCGTAAATTTGTCCGAGATGATAATTAATGGTTCTGACATCAACCCCAAACAAGTCCGCCATTCTTTTTTGTGACATCCAAAATGTTTCGCTGTTGAAAATGACTTCTACCCGTACCTCTCCTTGTGCTGTTTTATACAACAATATATTAGAACTTAGAGAATTATGCATGAGTTCAGCCATTGAGACAGATTGCGAGAAAAAGTCTCGCGCCTGTTGAACGAGCACCTTTTTATTATCAGCATTTTCCGCAATAATCATACATGCCATACGGGAAAGACGGAATATATTTACTTTGCGGAATGAGCCGTTTCCTATCTTAACCATATCAACCGCTTGGTTGAAATGCTCGTCCACATTCATTCCTTTTTCTCCAGCCACCTTAATGGCTTTGTCTATGACTCGTTGGAATTTCCAGTAAGCAGAATAGCCCATTGCACCACAAAGGTCACGGGAACTCCAGTATTCATTCCCGTTTTCATCCTTGCGGCATATATTCTCAAATGAAGGAGTCATCTGAGGTATGTTGTCATTTTCACCCATTGCTATTACTTTTCTGAACTATTCTACCAGTCCCAATTCTTTCAGATACACTTCAATCTCTTTGTCGAGTTCAGCACGTTTGGCTTCCAACTCCTTTATCTCTGCCATTACAGCCTTTATGTCGATAGGTTCTTCCTCTTCAAAGGTATCAACGTAACGTGGAATATTCAGATTGTAATCATTCTCGGCTATTTCTTGAAGAGAGGCAAGGTGACTATACTTTTCTATTTCCTTGCGGTCACGATAAGTCTCGACAATCTTTTGGATATGCTGCTCGCGGAGCTTGTTCTGAGTCTTTACCTTTTCAAACTCCTTGCTTGCATCAATAAACAGAATATTGTCATCTTCCTTACGACATTTCTTGAAAACAAGAATACAAGTCGGAATACTTGTACCATAGAAAATATTCGCAGGTAATCCTATAATGGCATCCACATAGTTTTTCTTTTCTATAAGGAAACGACGGATAACTCCCTCCGCATTTCCTCGAAATAGTACACCATGCGGAGCAACACAAGCCATTGTACCACCATCGTTCAAGTGATAAATCATGTGCAGAATAAATGCATAATCGGCAGTCTTACGTGGTGCAAGCCGTCCTGCTTTGCTGAAACGATCATCAGTATTGAATTTGTCGGCAGCACTCCATTCGGCTGAGAACGGAGGATTTGCAACCACTGCATCAAACTGAGTATCACCAAAAGCATCCCATTCAAGTGTATCACCATTTTCAATCTTGAAGTTGCTGAATCTGATGCCATGAAGCAACATATTCATTCGGGCAAGGTTATAAGTTGTAGGATTCTTTTCCTGTCCATAAATATCAACTGCATTTCCAATATTAGCAGCACGAAGAAGCAACGAACCACTACCGCAAGTAGGGTCATATACATTGCGTAAACGCTGGTGTCCGATGGAAACAATTTCTGCTAAGATACGGCTGACTTCCTGCGGAGTATAGAACTCTCCAGCCTTTTTTCCGGCTCCTGCGGCAAATTGCGAAATCATATATTCGTAAGCATCACCCAAAATATCAATCTCCTGTGATGCCTCTACTCCGAAGTCTATATCATCTAATGCAAGAAGCACGTTACTAACGAGCGTGTTTTTATCGTCGGCAGTCTTGCCCAATTTAGGTGATGCCAAGTCTATATCTGAAAACAATCCGCCAAAATCTTCTTCACTATCCTGTCCTAAAGTACTGTCTTCAATACGCTTCAATGAACGTTCAAGCATAGGCAAGATATTTTCTTTACGCTTGATAGCCTCTATTACGGACGAAAACAAGAATTTCGGTTCTATGAAATAGCCGATATTCTCCAAGCATTGGTTCTTTGCTTCCTCTTGAAGTTCCACCGCATCGGCATCATCCATTTCCCACAATTCCTTAAAGGTTATTTCATCATCCACCAAGGCATTGTTGGCATACTTCTCTATTTTTTCCGACAAGTACTTATAGAAGATGAAACCTAATGTAAAATACATAAAGTCACTTGCCGACATATTGCCACGCAAACGATTTGCAACCTCCCAAAGTTGGTCACGGAGTTTCTGCTGTAATTCTTCGCTCATAATATCTTATTCCCAATTAAACGTTTTTATAATACTACGCAATCTTTCCATTATTCTCGTCAAAGCCTTTCGGGTTTTGATAAGACCGAGATGCTTCTCTTTCAATGCCTTTTGTATAATTTCAGGCTGTTCTTTTTGTAAATAGTCATACTCTTTTATGTAAAGATTAAGCACTTCGGCAGAAATTTGTTCATCATTAGCCAAATCACTTACAGCCTTATTGCGTTCTGACACAATATATTGGTTCAAACGTTCCTCTAATTCATTTGTTCCATCTGCTCTATTGCGCCCATTCATGAAGTTTTCCTTGTCTTCATCTACATTCTTTTGAATAAAGCCGTCGATGAGTTTTGCTTTGCCTCGCATTCCAGCATCCTTAATCATTGTATCAAGGATATGCTTGCGCTTTTCTGAATAATCATCGCTATATGGGTCAAGTTCCGCAATGAGTTCAAGAATATACGCCACATTGATAATGTCACTATGCAGAAGTTCAAGACAGAAATCAATGTCTTCCAGCCCTTGATTATTCCCGTATGGGGCAGGATCTTCCGCAACAGTTGACGGTGTAGCAGGTGGATCAATAAACCCAACTGTAATATCAAGGTATTTACTCTTATAATCGTTAAACTGCTGTTCGGTCATACCGAGGTCTTCAGCATCCTCGCTGTAATCTTCGTATATCTGAACTTCTGCATGTTTACGAATAATGTCACGGAACGCAAGTACAAAATTCTTCTTGTCATTTTCACTTTGTAGAAGGTCTATACTACTTGGCGTTGGATATTTTTGCAGAAAATCTGTTGCCAAACTCTTGTACTCCTGCTTTACTTTTTCAAACGGAGGACGTACTATATCTTCAGGATTGTCGGAATTGCTAAACAGTTTTATAGACGTATCAACATTGTTTTTCAGGTCACGGAAGCATACGATTTTACCGAATCGTTTCTTCTCGTTCAACACTCGGTTGGTACGACTGAATGCTTGCAGCAAACCGTGATATTCCATATTCTTATCCACATAAAGTGTGTTCAGTTTTTTACTGTCAAAACCAGTAAGGAACATTCCCACGACAAGACAAAGGTCAAGCGGTTTCATATCTGCTTTCTTCTTTTTCATGCGCAGGTTGATGTCATCATAGTAAGCACGAAAGTTCTCTGTTGTAAAAGATGTGCCGTAGTTTTCATTATAATCATCCATAATGGATTGTAGTTCATCTGCTTCGCCCACACTTTCGCTGACATATTTTCCCGTACCCATACCAGTCTGTTCATCATCTTGACTATTATTGGCTGCGTATGTAAATACTGCACCTATACGGATTTTAGGATTCAATGATTTGAAAATCTTGTAATAGCGGATAAGCATAGGAACAGACTGCACAGCAAACAATGCGTCAAACTCTCCATCAAATGTAGATTTATTAAAGTTGTTAAGGATAAATCTTGCTATCTCCTCCATACGAGCTTGGTTATCGTTATCTACAATCTCGTTACCGTGATAATACTCCACGAGGAAGCCGAGCACATTTTCATCAGCAATAGCATCTTTGATGAGATATTTATGAAGACAATTGCCGAAAATTTCTTTTGTCGTATGTCCATCCACTGCATTTTCAGTAAAGATAGGTGTTCCCGTAAAGCCAAAAATCTGAGCATTATCAAAGAACTTCATAATCTTTTTATGACTGTCCCCGAAATGACTACGATGACACTCATCAAAAATCATTACGATGCGTGAATGACGGATAGCATCAATCTTGCTGCTATACCACGTCTTACTAACTGCCGCATTAAGTTTTTGAATGGTGGTTATGATAATTTTGGAATTGCTTTGAAGTCGCTTCACGAGTTCATCCGTATTGTCGGTACTATCCACTGCACCCGGTTCAAACGCCTCGTATTCCGATTGCGTCTGAGTATCGAGGTCATGACGGTCAACAACAAACATCACCTTATCCACATCATCCAATTCTGATACAAGTTGTGCGGCCTTGAATGAGGTCAATGTTTTTCCAGCACCTGTTGTATGCCAGATATAACCATTATCATTGGAGTTTTGTACACGATCCAAAATCTTCTCTACCGCATAGAATTGGTAAGGACGAAGTACCATCAAGCTCTTGTCACCCTCATGCAGCACCATATACTTTCCTATGATTTTGCCAAGTGTACATTTTTCCAAGAAGAATATGGCAAACTTATCCAATTCATTGAACGGATGATTGGCGGCATCTGTCCAGTTGAATGTGAACTTATACCCACTATTTGGATTATTGGCAAAATAGCGAGTGTTAACACCATTGGATATAACAAACAACTGGATATAATCAAACAATCCGTGAAACGAAGTCTTGTGATAACGCTGTATTTGATTGTATGCCTGTTTAAGTTCCACGCCACGACGTTTCAATTCAATCTGCACAAGTGGCAAACCATTAATTAGAATCGTCACATCATAACGGCATTTTTTACGTCCTTCCACCGTGATTTGGTTGGAAACCTGAAATTCATTCTGACACCACTGCTGCCTATTTAGAAATTCCACCCATATACGCTGTCCATCAGCCGTATCAAGCGGATATAAGTCACGGAGTTTCTTTGCCTTTTCAAAGCGAGTACCACCTTCAAGGTATATGAGAATCTTCTCAAACTCTTCTGTCGTAAATTCACTACGCCCATGTTCCTCTAAACGTTTGCGATTGTGAACCTCCAACTGTCGTTTAAAATTAGCATACATATTATCCTCTTCTACAATTTGGACATATTCATAGTCCATCTGTTGAAGAGTGGCTATCAATCCGGCTTCCAATGCCGCTTCACTTTGTGTTGACATATCCTTGCCTTATTATGAGTAGTTACTACTTATTTATCTTACCATTTAGCATCCTGATATTCAGCGCATTTTCAATCTTGCATAGAGTACAATTACATCCACTAAGACTACCGAATCGCTTTAAGCTCTATTGCAGTCTTTCTTTTTTATCGGTTATTAAATCCTTTAAATCAACCTGTAGAATCTCGGCAATCCGCTGAAGCGTTTCCAAATTAGGTTGAATCCTATTGCACGCATAGGCATTGACCATGCTAAAACTCTTATCCAACTGTTTGGCTAACCACGTTTGAGAAATGCCTTTTTCCGAAAGGACTGCTTTTATTCTATTCAGTTTCATTCTTTGATACGATTTTATAGTGCAAATATAGTGAATTATATTCGACAACTGGGATTATTTTTGTACTTTTGTCATCCCAATAGACAACACACATAAAAATGTGTATAACTGATATATGAAAATATTAACAGAAAGAGAAAAGAAAATCCTTATTAATCATGCCAAAAAGCAAGAATTAAGACGGATTATATCAAAGGAAAAAAAGAAAAACAAAAGGCGTTACCTTCAAGGGAAATCAAAAGAAGAACGTCAGAAATATATTTTAGAAAATCGATTTAAAGATTATTCTAAAATAAAGGCTCCTTCGAACTTTTCACTAATCGAAAACACAGAAGAATCACTAAAATTCATAGCAAAAATCGAAAAATGCTTAAAGAATCGAAGTAAGGTATTTGTCAATTTAACAGATGTAGAAACAATAGCTCATGGGGCTATTGTCGTCCTCTTATCAATAATGACTAAATTCAAATACAATCATATTGATTTTAATGGAAATTTCCCTAAAAATAAGAATGCAAATAAAGCATTGGTTGATTCTGGCTTTTTTGATCAGTTGTATAAAAGAAATATAAGCAATGAACCTAATTATGCGTTTTGCAGGAACAAAGTCCTAACTCATGCAGGAAAAGTAGTAGACTCTAGTCTAGCAGATCAAATTATTTCAGAAATATCCAATTTAATATGGGGTAAGCAAAGAAGATGTTTGGGGGTTCAAAGAGTTTTTCTTGAACTCATGCAAAACACAAATAATCATGCTTCTTTTGATTCAAAGGGCTTACATCATTGGTGGACAACTGTACAATATGATGAAAAGTTAAAGAAAGCATACTTTTCATTTATAGATTATGGCGTTGGCATAATTAATAGCTTACGTAATGATGAACATGGTAAGTTTTATAATATTATACCAAAGATCCGTGAATTATTCAATCCGCAAAATAATGCAGAAATGCTCTCTCTGCTACTTAAGGGAGAAATTCATAAGACATCAACAGGTAAGTATTATAGAGGTAAGGGTCTTCCATGCTTATTTAAAGCGTGTGAAGACAACAAGATTGCAAACGTTGTTGTTATAGCAAACGATGCTAAAGTTGAATACACAGCAGGTACAAATGTCAAATTAAACAATTCGTTTGCTGGAACATTTATCCATTGGGAATTGAATTTTAACAATGTAAATATAAATTATGAATAAAGATATTATAATAAAAATCGCGACAGATTTCAGTCGTATTCCGGGTGCTCGTTATCCTGAAGAAGGAGATTATTCCGGTCAAGAATTTAGACAAAATGTTCTACATCCTGCACTGAAAAAAGCAATAGAAATGAATGTAAAGCTAATTGTTGACTTAGACGGCACTGCTGGTTTAGGTACATCTTTTTTGGAAGAATCTTTCGGAGGTCTAATTAGGAGAGACCATATAAATTACAATATTCTCAAACAAACACTTATTATAATTTCAGACGAAGATCCTGATTATAAAGAAGAAGTAGATAATTATATTGAAGATGCCTATGAAAAAGAACAAAATCATTAACATAATTATCTATATTATAATATTCAGTATTGGATGTTGTTGTGGTAAACTGATTGATTGGGGATATTTTGTTTTAAACAAGGAAATATCTATAATAGATGCAATATCGCTATTTTTAACCATAGGTTGTGCAATTTATATATCAAAAGTTCTAGAGAAAGAAGTACAAGATGTTCGAATAGAAAAAGAGATGTTTATTTCTCAGGTAGGAAACACCGAATCTCCGCTAGTCGAACTTGGAAATAAATTGAATAGTACAACCTATACAGAGGTGATAAGCTTATATTCAAAATCCAATATAACACGCCATAAGTTATTTAAGAAAATAGATTCTTTCAAAAAATCTGAATTTAAAGTGGATGACATTAAAGAAGTTTTAGATACAAACTACAAACGATTAAAACCTTTACTTACTGACACATCTGTTATGCCTAAATCACCTCCTGACATTGAAGTTAAAAGAGGTAAAATCACATATAGTCCAGAAAGAATCGTTGAAATTCAAGAGAATTTACAAACAATTCAAGACGAGTTTTTCAAACTCAAAATAATAATAAATAGAGCTTAAAAAATCTTTTAATTACATATTCGATTTATATACTAATATCAACTGTTCAATAACACGATTTAACTTTTGGAGATACAAACAAAAACTTCTACTCATTATAGAATTAGATAACTGAACCTATGTATAATAGATTCCGTTATCTAATTTTTAGTCTACTCCATTGATTCCCGAATAATACGCAAAGTTTCTTTCTTATACTCCTTGCGGTCATATTCAAATCCTCTACACATCCAACAACTACAGGGAGTACCTGTAGTTTTCATTTGTCTTTTGCCAACTCAAACCAATGAGGATGTTCATAATAGTTTCCATCCTCACGGATAACACAATGCCCATAAGCGGCATATAGAATCATACGAGCCTTAAACACACGAGCCATTTGTTGGCATCTCCACAATTTGTTTCTTTTGTCCATCGTCTTTTTTTTATTAAAATTAGGATGAACAATGATGTTATTGGGGTGAGATTTAATATATCCATAGCATTGTGTATTTTTACCATTTTATAGCTTTTGTGAAAGCCTCGCAAGCCGTTCCTTCAACAATTCGCCATACTTTTCTTTTAATTCAGCACTTAGGAAAGAGCTTTGAATGACAGTCTCAAACTTGGGCAATAGTTTGATATACTTATTTATCAGCCGTTCTACAATCCCATTCTCTATACCCAACGTAGCTGCTGACCTGATAAAATCTTCTCTTTGAAGCTTTTTCTTCCGACCATTCAAGGTTAATGCCAACTCTTCGTCATCTTTAGGATTGATGATAGCCGCATTTAACAAATCGTAAGCAGGGGTCAAACGTATCATATCTGCCACCTCATACAAAGAGAAGTTTTTCAAGTGCATGTCGTTATTTCCTGTCAACCAAGAGAAAAGCACCAACTCAAAGAAATTGGTAACATCCATTTTAGGTAAAGACGAGTATTTTAAAACAGCCTTGCCGATACGTTCATAGCTACTCTTGTATTTATGCTCTGTTTGCCTTTCGGTCAGTTGACACATATCTTCCATCGCAATCTTCTCTCCGGCAGAAGTCCTGTCAATTCGACGGGTAAGATAGCATAGCGTATCATCTGCCATCCGCATCAGCGTATGAGGAACTACCTCAATACGAGCCACCTCTGCAAGGTGCATGGTTAAGTCCTCGACCTCAGGCATCATTTCATATTGCGAGGTCTGAGGCTTACAGATATAACCGCCCCATAGCCCGACAATAGTCAATCGTTTGCTTCCCTCATGCTCATTCAAATGCAAGGATAATTTCGGCTGAACACCAGTCAAAGATGTTTGGTCTTGGATGATTTGCAGAGCAAGCTGATCAAGTTGCTCTGTCGTATAATCAAGAACTGGCAATGTTGTTGTTCCGAAGAACTTCTTTATGCAAGCCGTATGCATATCCTTTTCCCCTTTTAAGAGCGGACGATAACAATATAAGCAATTACACATGGCTTCCCTCCTTTTCTTCCAAAGGAATAACACTTACTGCTCCGATACAATCTTTGCAGCATGTCAGCAACAACGCCATCCGGTCAAGAATACTGATGTCTGTATTCCGCAATGCAACATCCAACAACCATCCTTCAGGAATCAGACCGTCGAAAAATGGGAATAGCACAGGACTTGTATATGCTTCCTCCTGCAAAGGCAATGTCATGCTAACCGCCTTTGCCTTTTCAAGAGAAAGATATTCCGGCAAATAGCAGAACTCATATCCTGCATCGTTTTCTGTCAGAATCCCCGCCAATTGGTCTTTGTAAAATATATGGGCTTGTCTCATTGATTATCAATTTTAGAAGTTGCTACCATTTCATAATTGAAAAAGTCAAGGAGCTGATTCACTTTATCAAGACGCAGCGTTTCCTTTCCCTGTTCGAGGTCTCGCACAAAGCGCAATCCTACCCCCGACTTCAACGAAAGTTCTTCTTGCGTCAGGTTATACTGCTTTCGCAACAGCTTGACCGTAGTAGAGAGATTATTCATAAGCATTTAATTTTATACCTTTTCGGGTACAAAGTTAATATAAATATCTCACATTATACCACAAGGGGTATAATTTATTTCATTGTCAGCATTATTATATCAGATAAGGTATAATATAGTAAGATTCAAAACCACAAATTAAAGTACACAAGCACTACTCTACACTTTTTCAAGCGAATAATTCAGTTTCGCTACACTTTTTCCAACGAATCAAATATTTCATTGCACCAGACTAATAAAAATTCCACCGCAAACCACAGAAATTCCAAGAAAACCACTACCTTTGTATTCAACAAGCGTTCTGTAACATACCTGCGGAAATATCCTATCACTCAATACATTGTATCTGATAGCGGACATTCCACAAAAGAGTTGAAAAGAAGCGGTACAACACGTATATGCAAAGCTATGAAATACAACGATTAGCATTTGTCCCCACATTCTGTGTATTTGTCAAAACAGAGGTTGTACCGATTAAAATGAATGGTCACTGATAATCAGTGATGTAAATATGCTGCATCGGGAACAGACAGCATTCCTGCCGGTTTGTTGATGACCGAAAGCCATGGGTCCTCATAAACAATCTCCAAATTTTGGGAGGGTACCTGCATTCTTTTCAACATGGGGTTTTCCTCTACTTGTAGACCTTGCAGCATGTGTTGCAGTATAGGTTCGCACTTTCCTTTGCAAGCCGGATAATAGTGGCCGTGATGGCGTATCTCTGTCTTGGGGGAATCACCCCACCAGAACTCGGCCATGGCAATAGGTTTCCATCCGTGCAGATAAGCTTGTTGCAGCAGTTTGGGGGCCGCACATTCACCTGCGCCGGCAGGAGGTGTCTTGTGCACGGTCTGCCCGAATATCTCACAGAGATTCTTGACTTCTCCCCGGTAATTCAGCATCCCGAACTGTTCGAATAGCTTTTGCTGCAATGCTGCAGAGCGGGTTTTACGTTCAGACTTCAATGCTGAAATCCGTCTTTCCCAGTCTTCTGTCTGCGTTTGCAGTGTGGTAATCCTTGCTTTCCATGAACGTTCCAGGCGTTTATATTCTGCCTTTTGGAACTGGCTTTCCCGTATCAGTTCGGCTTCTTCCTGCGCATTGAGTTCTTTTTCTTTTCTGCGCTGTTCTCTGGCTGTTTTGGCTTCTTTCAACTGTGCTTTGGCTGTTGCCAGTATGTTTTCTGCTGACTGAATGGTCCGGGCAAGCTCTGCTGATAAGGCGGCATATGCTTTGTCATTTTCCAGTTGCCGGATGTTGCGGTTGATGGAAGAGATGTTCTCTTCTTCTATCTTGAAAAAGCCTTGTGGCTGTAGCAAGTCATATACGGGAGGAACAAAAAAGGGATGTAGGTTCTTTCCGGCCAATATGCCTGAGAATGCAGCTAAATATCCGGTTTCTCCATGCTCGGTTTGTACAATCAGTACCCCGAACATTTTGCCTTGGCGCAGTTCGTCCTTCCATGCAGTTTGTCGGGTAAGATAGCTTTGTACTTCTTTGGCTGCCAATATACATAATGGGTGCGGAGTATAGCAGAAAGGATAGGTGAACCTTTCCGGAAGCGGAATGTCGGTTATGGAAGTAGTAAAACGGTGCAACATCATGTTGCAAAGATACTATATTTCTCTCATAACAGACCGTTTGTACTGCAAATCTTTATTTCGTTGTATATAGGTTGTATCGCTTATGAAGAAAAAAACATCTTTGGGAAAGTTTTACTTATTCTCCGTTTATACAAATATGTATATATGTGTGAATTAACTTTGTTTTTGATAAATTGGCAACTCTGTTATCCTTAAAAAATGACTATTAATCTGTCTCGGATATTTTCTTCTTCCATAGACTTCTTTTTGTGTACTTTAGATGTTATGCCGTCGTATGAATACGGATGAAGAGCTTTTGCCTTAGTGATACTTGTAAAATAAATTAAGTTATTGCCTTTTTTGTTTTATTGGGGAATGGTTGTTTTTTAAACTTCCTGGATATATAAAAGAAACTTATTTCTCTTTAAAAAGTTGTATATTAGCGCCTTAAAGTTTTTCAAAAGATTATATGGGCAAAAACAAAGAGAAATTAAACATATTCTTGCTTCATTTTTTAGAACGGTTGAATAGCAATGAACCCAATGAAAGGAAAGTTATTGAATCGTTGACCGATTTCTGCAACTACTATGACTTTACCAAAGGGTTTATCTATCAGACTGACGGATTCCGTTATTTCTTATTGAAAGAAACGATTGGAAATGAAGGTGGGACTATGAAACCCCGTTTCGATATGGGAGAGTTGAAAAAGGAGCATGTCGATGCCATGAAAGCTCGGGATAAACCTTTCTATGGAAACAGAAATGCGGATGCTTCATGGGATGATATTGACATTCTTGATTTCTACGGTGAGGATTCTTTGTTAATCAGGCATTTTGAAGATACTGAGGGTAAAATCATCGGATTCATAGGTTTTGCAGGCAGGGAGGAAGAGACCTATCTCACGGAAGAGGAGTTGCAAATCATTCATCTCTTGCTGGGCTCGTTCTCTAAGGAAATTGCGGTCAGGGAATATAAGGAAAGGGAAGTGAGGGCCAGCAATACATTAGGCAGTATCATGAATAATATGGGCGTTGATATTTACGTCAACTCTTTCGATTCCCACGATATGTTGTATGCCAATAGGTCTATGGTGGAACCATATGGCGGTATCGAGCATTTCTGGGGGAAAAAATGCTGGGAGGCCCTCTACTCGGACAAGACGGGGGAGTGTGAGTTCTGCCCAAAGAGGCATTTGATAGATGAAAACGGACACCCCACCAAAGTCTATTCGTGGGATTATCAACGGCCATTTGACAAGTGTTGGTTTCGCGTGTTCAGTGCAGCCTTTGCTTGGGTGGACGGGCAGATGGCGCATGTCATTACCAGTGTGGATATCGATCATCAGAAAAAGATAGAGGAGGAATTGCGGGTCGCCAAGGATAAGGCAGAACATCTGGACCGCTTGAAGTCTGCTTTCCTGGCCAATATGAGTCATGAAATCCGTACTCCGCTCAATTCCATTGTCGGTTTTGCAAGCATCATTGCCGAACTGGACGATAGGGAAGAACGCCAGGAATACCTTGCCATCATGCAGGAGAATACGGAACTGCTCTTGCAACTGATATCCGACATTCTGGATTTAGCAAAGATAGAAGCGGGAACACTCGATTATAATATGGGGTATGTGGATGTCAGTGACTTCTGTAAGGACGTGATGCGCAACTATGATATAAAGGAAGACAAGGCTGTACCGGTTCTGTTGGCTCCCGACTTGCCCGATTACCGTATCTATACCGACAAGAAACGTCTGATGCAGGTGGTCACCAATTTTATAAACAATGCTTTGAAGTTCACCAGTGAAGGGCAGATCCTTTTGGAATATCATCCGGTGGAAGGTACCGGTCAGATAGAGTTTTCTGTGACGGACACCGGTATGGGTATTGCTCCGGATGCCGTGGCTACTGTGTTCGACCGCTTTGTAAAGCTTAATACCTTTGCGAAGGGCACGGGTTTAGGCTTGTCCATCTGTAAAAGTATCATTGAGCATCTTGGCGGGACTATCGGTGCTGAGTCGGAATTGGGAGTCGGCAGCCGTTTTTGGTTCAGGCATCCGTGTGCCGAATGATTTTATTTGCCTATATTTGTGCGAACTTCAATATTTATGGATAAAAAACTCTGTACCGATGAAAAACAAGACATGGACGTGCCTGGTTGTTGTGTCAGCAGCATTGCTGATGGCGGGTTGCGGCAGCAGGACAAAGAAACAAACAAATGAAGATGTAAGTATGGATAGTGTCGGTGTAACATGCAGTGGCGTAAAGACCTTGCAACTGGAGGGAGTGCAGGCCACTTGGATTCAGGATAATGCTGGTGTGCATTTGATGCCGAGAACGATTTTCCCGGATGCAAGCGATGAATTGATGGAAAGTTTGTCGCTTCAAGGCGGTATTCCTTCTTCCATGAGCACCTTCCTGGTAGATACGAATGGTATCCGTATCCTTTTTGATACGGGAATGGGAGCTCCCGGCAGTCGTCTGTTGCCCGGATTACAATCTTTGGGTATCTCTCCGGCAGATATTGGATATCTGTATCTTACCCATTTCCATGGCGACCATATCGGTGGAATGATGAAGGGAGACAGTGTAGTCTTCCCGAATGCCGAAGTGTACGCATCAAAAGTGGAATATGATGCCTGGATGGCAATGCCTGCCGAAAGGAAGGCGCAGGTCGTAAAGACGATGGATGCCTATAAGGAACGGCTGCATCTGTTTGAGTTTGGCGATACCTTGCCGGGCAATGTGGTTGCCATGGAGGCAGTCGGTCATACTCCCGGTCATACGGTTTTCCAGAGTGGCAAGTTACTGGTGATTGGTGACCTCATCCATGGTGCGGCCCTTCAGTTGGAGCATCCGGAATACTGCGCTTCCTATGATATGGATAAGGAAGCTGCCGTGAAAGCACGCAAGTATTTCCTCCAATATGCCAAGGACAACCAATTGACGATGGCAGGTATGCATCTTCCTGCTCCGGCCTTCAAATAGAATAGGAGAGTGTCAAAAGTATATGAGTACTTTCATTATGCTATATTTAGGTGCGGATAGTTCTGAGCCCCTCGTTATTCCTTTTTACTTTTAGAAGCGGCAGTCTTGTTCGATGTATGTCATATATTCGTCGTAACTGATGTGCCTGCCTCCCATTGTTTTGAGGTGAGGGGTTTCGAACTGGCAATCTATCATGACGCCTCCATGTTCCCTGAAGAATTGGGCCAGATGGATGAGGGCCAGCTTCGAGGCGCTGGGAACGAGTGAGAACATGCTCTCTCCAAAGAAACAACGTCCCAGGGTCACTCCGTACAGCCCACCTACCAATTGCTCTTCTTCCCATACTTCCACGCTGGCGGCGAATCCTTGTTCGTGCAGGTGCGTATAGGCTTCCATCATCTTCGTTCCGAGCCAGGCGCCTTCTTGTTCCATCCGCAATTCTCCGCAGGTTTGTATGATGTCTTGGAAAGCTTCGTTGAAGGTGATTTCGTACTTTCCTTTGTTGATGAGCGTACGCATGGAGTGGGAGATATGGATTTCGTCCGGAAAGATGACAAAACGGTCCATCGGGCACCACCATTGTATCAGTTCTTCCCGAAATGCGTACCAGGGGAATATACCGTTGGAGTACGCCAGGATGAGGCGGTCGATAGAGAGGTCACCGCCCACAGCGAGCAACCCGTCGGGGTCGCCGTAGTGAGGGTCGGGGAAAGCAAGTTTATCCGTCAGTTGAAAGACCATATCGTTATTCGGTTGCGGGTTGTAGTTTCAATGCTCCGTTTTCCACTTGCACGCGGACTTTTCCTCCTGCCTTCAATGTACCGAACAGAATTTCGCGCATCAGCAAGGGTTTCAAGTGGGCGGCTATCACGCGGTCCATCTCCCGGGCGCCGTATTCGGGGATAAAACCCCGTTGGAGCAGCCATTCGTGTGCTTCCTGGCTCAATACCATTTCCACCTGGCGGGAAGACAGCTTGCTGCCTAGTTCTCCGAGTTTCTTGTCGAGGATAAGTGATGCCATCGGGCGGTCCATGTCATGGAAGACCACCGTGGCAGAGAGGCGGTTGATGAATTCGGGCTTAAAGGTTTTCTTGACTTGTTTCAGCATGGCTTCTCCGGCGGTGACCTGACTGTTGAAGCCGATGGACGCTTGGCGGGCATATTGTGCTCCGGCATTGGAGGTCATGATGAGGACCACGTGTCGGCAGTCGGCTTTCCGTCCTTTGTTGTCGGTCAGTACGGCATAATCCATTACTTGCAGCAGGATGTTGAATACGTCGGGATGGGCTTTTTCTATCTCATCGAGCAGTAGCACGCAGTTTGGGGTCTTGCGTATGGCGTCGGTCAGCAGGCCGCCGTCCTCGTAACCCACGTAGCCGGCAGGCGAGCCAATCAGTTTGGCTACGGTATGCTTTTCGGTATATTCGCTCATGTCAAAACGTTGCAGGGCGATGCCCAGCTCGGCGGCGAGCACTTTGGCAACTTCGGTCTTTCCTACTCCGGTGGGGCCTACAAAGAGCAGGCTTGCCAGCGGTTTGTTTTCGTCCAGCAGTCCGGCTTTGGACATTTGCACAGCTTCCACCACCTGACGGACGGCTTCTTCCTGCCCGTAGATGCGGGAGCTGATGCGTTCGTGCAGGCTTTCCAAGGCGGTGGTGTCGTCCTCTTTCATGGCGAGGGCATTGACTTTGCAGGTACGTGCCAGTATGTCGGTTATCAGTGCCTTGTCCACGGTCTGTTCTCCGGAGTCTGTGGGATGTATTTCCCGGTAAGCTCCTGCTTCGTCCACCAGGTCGATGGCTTTGTCGGGCAGGAAACGGTCGCTGATGTAGCGGGCGCTTGCCTTTACGGCGTAGGGGATGACGTCGGGCTCGTAGGTGACGCCGTGGTAGGTTTCGTATTTCTCTTTCAGGCCTTCTACGATATGTATGGCTTCTTCAATGCTCGGTTCCAGTATGTCTATCTGCTGGAAGCGGCGTACCAGTCCCTTGCTGCGTGCGAAGTAGCGGTTGTACTCGTCGTAGGTGGTAGAGCCGATGAAACGTATTGCCCCGGTTTCCAGATAGGGTTTCAGCATGTTGGAGGCATCCATAGAGCCTTCGCCCGTGCGTCCGGCGCCTATCAGGTTGTGTATCTCGTCGATGTAGACGATGGCGTTTCCCTCACGACCGATGCCTTCCATGATACTTTTCAGCCGCTTCTCGAAATCGCCGCGATATTGTGTGCCTGCCAGTAGACTGCCCAAGTCCAGCTCATAGATGCGGAAGCCGGCAAGCCGTTCAGGGACGTTGCCCGCTTCGATACGGGCGGCAAGCCCATAGGCAAGGGCTGTTTTGCCTACACCGGGTTCGCCCACATGCAACGGGTTGTTCTTTTCTTTGCGGCAGAGCACTTGTATGGTTCGCTCCAACTCCATCTCCCTGCCGATAAGCGGGTTGTGGTCTGCCAGATGGTCGTTGAGGCAGGTCACGTAGTTACGCCACGGTTCTGTTTTCTCTTGTTCATCGGGAGATGGCGTACCGCCTGCTTCTTCTGCCAGCTCCGCTTCTTCGTAGTGGGTGATGAGCAGGCTGAGGAATTCGGGCAGGTCGCCGCCGACTGCTTCCTTCAGGAAATGGCATGCCCAGGAATCTTCCAGTTGCAGCAAGCCTTGTATCAGATGAGGAACATCCAGCTCTTCGGCGCTGGAATACTCTGTCACCGTATAGGCATGTTGCAGGAGTGAGCTGAGCTGGACGGAAAGTCCCAACTCGTATTCCACATTGTCGGGGACAGTGTCCACTTCTTCCGTCAGATAGTTTTCCAGCGAGATGCTGAGCTCCACATAATTGTAGAAGGTATCTTGCAGGGTGTGGATAAAGGGTTCCTGCTCTATAATGGCGCTCAGCAGATGTTCGGGCATGATGAACTCGTGCCGGTAAGACTCGGCCTTTCTTTGTGCGGAAGCGAATGCTTGGTTTACGAATATCGTATTTTTTATATCCATATTGTTTCTTTCTTCTTATTCTTCTTCCTCCGGGGTGACGGTGAGCCGGAGGGGGAAACCTTCATTGCGTGCCATGCGGGTGGCTTTCTGTACTTTGGAGTGGGCGATGTCGTATGAGTAGATGCCCACTACCGCGGAGTTGCTCTTGTGCACCTGCAGCATCAGTGTTTCCGCTTCTACCGATGATTTGTAAAAGACGGTGGTGAGTACCTTTACCACAAACTCCATGGTGGTGAAGTCATCATTGTAGATGGTGACTTTAAAGCGTCGGGGTTCCCGTAGTTCTATGCGTTCTTTTTCTTTGAAAGAAGATTGCTGTTGTTCCATTTCTTTGAAAAACTACTGTTAAGACATTGTTCTACCGTTGTGTGGGCAACGAAAACTCCTGCCAGTCATATTCGTCTCCGTACTCGTCGGCTATGGCTATGCGTATGGTGACGTTACCCGTCTTTATCCGTTCTCCGGCACTGATGTTGGCGGTGTATTTCACACCGTTGCGCGGAGTTATTTGCTCTATCATGACCGACGGCGATATGTAAATACGCTTCATGCCCGTGGTTTCCGCCACCACCGGCACTACGTTGTAGGCTGTTTTGTTTCCTTCGTTCATGATTTCAAAAATCACTTTACAGTTTTCGCCCGAATTGATGACGTGGTTGCGGCTGTCGTCAATGAAACGTATATTCCGTATCCTCAAGTGGTCGATGGCCGATGCTTGCGGCTGTCTTCCGGATTGTGGGGGATAGGGCTGTGTCCTTTCTATCCGGTAGCTGTACTCCTCCTGCTTCTTGGGGGCTGTGGCTGCATTGGCAATGGCAGCTCCCGCAATGGTTCCTATGATGGTGCCGATGGCGGAACCCCGGTATCCTCCTCGCCAGCCTCCGTTACTGTCACCTATCAGCCCGCCGATGGCACCGCCTACATTACTTCCGATGGCAGCTCCTGCGAGCACTGCGTTAGGGTCGCCTGCAGCCATCTGGCTTGTGCCGCATCCGCTGAGGATGATGGTTGCTGCCAGGATTCCTATAAAAGACTTTTTCATGTTCATATCCTATAATTATTATGTTGGGCAGATTGTTTTATAAAAGGGCTATTCCCAGTAAATCATCTTTTTGGTCATGCCTCCGTCAATGGTTATGTTTTCGCCATTGATGAAGTCGTTTTCGTCTTGGCATAGGAATACGCACATACGGGCAATATCTTCCGGTTTGCCAACCCGTCCGGAGGGGTGTTGCGAATGGTCTTCTGCCCGTAATTGTTCATAATCGTGTGTCTGAATCCAGCCCGGAGAGATGGAGTTGACCGTGATGTGCCACTCTGCAAGCGATAAAGCCAACGCATGCGTCAACGAATAGATGCCTCCTTTGGAAGCTGCATATCCTTCACTCCCCGGTTCACTCATCAGATAGCGCGTAGAACAGAGATTAATGATTCTTCCGTAGGTATTCGTGTTGTTTTGACTTTTGCGGTGTACTGCCAACGCATGTGAAGTAATGAACACCGGACGTAAATTCACAGACAATATTTTATCGAAAGTCTCCACACTCGTTTCTGTGATGGGAGAGAATTCACTGATGCCGGCATTGTTTATAATGATGTCAATATCCCCCCATTCCTTGAAAATATTTTGCAGGCAAAGTTCCAATGCTTCTTTGCTGTTTAGGTCGACGGGATAGAATTGTGCTCCGGTGGCTTGGGCGGTTTGCTGCCCTTTCAGTTCATTCTTGTCACAAAAGGCTACTTGGTAATTAAGCTTGCAGAAAGCTTCTACAATGGCTTTGCCAATACCCCCTGCACCTCCGGTAACGAACACTTTCTTTCCGCCTTTTTTGAGAGGAAGTGTCGGCTTATGTAGCGTTTGTGCCTTACCGGATTTTTTCGCTTTCTCCCAAGCTGCTTTGCGTGCCCGGTATTGCTCGTACTGATTTTCAAGATAATTATCGGCCATATATGTTTCCGGTTTTATTGTTTAACTGTCTTTCTCCGAATAAGTTCACTTCCTTGCATTGGGAGATGATATAGAGATGATGCCCCCAAGGGATGGAGAAAAATTTCTCTTCACCTAATTTGGAAACAACTTGTTGCCAAATTGTATATGGCTCATTATAAAATAGATACCACTGCTTTATACTGCGTATGTTTCTATATGAGAACCCTTTCATATCAGGAAATTCTGCCATCAGCTCACGACTCAACTCTTCGAGAAATCCGCTTCCCCAAGTCATTTCTTTCTGCCGTTCTATAATTTCTGCCCCCAGTTGCCAGTAAAGGTGAAGCAGTTCGCTGTTCACGCGTACAGCCGCTTTAATCTGTGCACTACGAATGTCTTGTTTTAGGTGGTTTACCCAATCCTTGAACGGTTGATTTATAGATAGTGCTGTTTTCATATTTTTATTTTCTTCATCGTCATATTCGATGTTTCTATTTCACAAAGTTAAGAAAAAGAATTTATTTCAACTGTAATCCTTTCCGTCTTTTCTACCTCTCCACTTTTACCACACAATATATCATCTCCCCCTCTCTTTCCTTTACCTCATCCCGTGTTGCTGCAATATCCTCCCGAACACGTTCACCCGTTTTGCAGAGAATAGGTATCGCACTATGTCGCTGTATTTCCTCCTATATTTTCGCAGGCGATAATTATTCCCCTTGTAGGGCTTCAAAAGGGAATCCGTCTGTTTCCCTAAGGAGAACGGTTTGTTTCAATATGGAGAACAGTTTGTTTCATTAGTAGGAAACAGTTTGTTCCGTTAAAGAAAACAGTTCGTTTTATTGAGTGCGAACAGTTTGTTTCATAGTATGTGAACACTTTGTTTCTTACTGTTGTAACAAAGTGTTCACCGTTGTGAACTAAAGTGTTATCTATATTTTCAGTGATAAAATGACATGAAAAGGGGGCTGAAGATTACCTTTCTACCATTTGTATTCCTCGCTGTAAGAGTCGAAAGCCGGTTCTCCCGGAATGTTGTATTGGTGGAAAGTTCTGCGGATATAGTTCTGGTCTTCGGGGGAAAGGTAAGATTCTTCCCGGTAGAAGCGGTAGTATTTTCCGCGGCCGAAATGGGCTATCAACTGGCTTTTCAGAGGTTGGAGATTCTTGTAGGGAACTTCATCGAGCAAGTGGCTGATTCCCCACGCAACATGTATCTTTTGTGTCGATTGGAAATAGGCGCATTGACTGCTATCCTCTGGAATGCACAGTGGATTGATGATGCGGATGGACGGGTACTCGGGGGTATCGCGAAGGGCAGCTAAGCGATGCAGGCAGTTGTCGGCTTTCGGGCATTGGTTGTTGAAACAGCGTGAGTAGTTGGCAGGTGCTAAAGGTTTTTCGGAAGAATGTTTCATGTTTATATATACTTTGATGAAGCTACAAAGATAACACTAACTTTTTGATATAGCCTTCTGTTCTCTTGTTTGAAATGCCTCTTCATTGAAAAAACAGTAGCCGGAACCACTGAATCCAGTAATTCCGGCTGTACCGTTCTTTCTTATAAGTATGGATGGACTATTTCACCTGGATGATGTCATAATTCAAGTCACTCACTGCTTCCTGCAGGCTGTCGTTGACAAGGCGCAGGGTTGTGTCGTTCACTACTACGAAGTACACCGGAGTGTCCCCGTCGTTCGGGGTCAGCTTGATGGCTGTTTTCTTCTTGTTGTCGACGTCTTTCTGGATAACTTCTTTCTTTCCTTTGGAAGTAAAGCTCTTGTTCTTTCCGGGGCCTTCGGCATCCAGATAAGTTGTTACCAGCGTGTAGCCGCTTTCTCCGTCGGGACCTACACTGTCTACGCTCAATACATACTGGATGCCCGGACCGTCGGCGGCGGGAAGGATTCCTTCGTATACGGCTACGGCAGACGAGTCATTGCCGGTAACAGCCATTACACTTTCGTCCATGGCGACGGCGTCATTGTTCTGAGTTCCTTTTGATTGGCAGGATACCAATGCAGCGGCAAGGGCTGCAATCATCATTACTTTTTTCATTGCTTTAATGGTTTAAGTTAATTATAAAGACGCAATAGCGTTTGTTATTCATCTTCTTCTTTCTTGATGACGAGCAGCTTGTCCACCCGTCCGCGGTCCATATCCACCACTTCGAAGTCCAGGTTTTTGTAGCTGAACAAGTCTCCGGCTTTCGGCACCCGTCCTATCAAGAACATGGCAAGACCGCTCAAGGTGGTGAAGTCTTCTTCTTTCAGGTCATCATAGTTCATAATGCCCATCGCCTCCATAAAGTCATCCAGATTCATGGAAGCTTCCACCAGCATGGAACCGTCTTGACGAACAACGATTTCCTCTTCTTCCGTTTCATTCTCTTCGAGGATGTCTCCGAAGATACTTTCCGTCAAATCGTGCAGGGTGATGATACCTTCTGTATTTCCATACTCGTCTACAACAACTCCGAACTTGTTTTTGTTCTTCTTAAACAGCTCTAAAACTTTCTTTGCATACAAACTTTCCGGAATAAACAAAGCAGGGCGTGCAATACTACGTAAGTTGAAGGGTTGTTCGCCGCCCATCATCAAGATGATGTCCTTTACGGAAACCACACCGATAATCTCGTCCTTTCCCCGCTCCACCAGGAGATATTTGCTGAAGTGTTCTTCGTGGATGATACGCAGCACCTCTTCCGGTGTGTCTGTGGGATGGAGCACAACGATGTCGCGGCGATAGGTCATCAGGTCATTCGCTCTTTTGTCCGAGAAGCGGAACACGTCACGCAACATTTCCGTTTCGTCTTTGTCGATGACGCCTTGTTCCGAGCTTTGGTGCAGAATCATCTTCAGTTCGTCTTGTGTCATTTGGCGTTCCTCGCCACTGTTCAGTCCGATGAGTTTGTTCATCAGTTTGGTGGAAGCGCTCAACAGGCATACAAACGGATAGGAAATCTTGGTCAGCACAATCATGAAGGGGCTGAGCATGGTGGCCCATCGTTCCGGGTTGTTCAAGGCGATGGACTTGGGCACCAGTTCGCCTATGATGAGCGACAGATAGGTGATGATGGCTACTACGGTAATCATGGCGAGAGTCTTGGCATAGGCGGCTACTCCCGGAATGAGGGCGAACAGCGGTTCTACGTCATCAGCGATGGTGGCACCACCATAGGCACCGGATACGATACCGATAAGAGTAATACCGATTTGGATGGTGGAGAGGAATTTTTCGGGTTCTTCCAGTTGTTTCAATACTCCTTTGGCTCTTTTGTTCCCTTTTCCGACAAGAGTTTCAAGGCGTGCTTTACTTGAGGAGACTAAAGCGATTTCATACATGGCAAAAATGCCGTTCAGAATAAGTAAAAGTAGAATGATAATAAACTCCATAGTGGATTTTGAATAGTTTGTGAGGCAAAGATAATGATTTTTCAGTATTTATTGTTAATATTGCCATCCGTTAGAAAAAATAAACAATAAATAGATGAAAAAAAGAATTATTGCCTTGGGGCTTTTGTGGTGTCTGTCTGCCGTGATGTTGCAGGCGGCACGTGTAGACACGGTGTTGGTAAGAAGTGCAGCCATGAATAAGGATGTAAAAGTTGTGTATGTATTGCCTGATAAGGCTATCGGCAAGCAGGCTTGTCCGGTGGTTTATCTGTTGCACGGTTATGGCGGCAATGCGCGGAGCTGGGTGCAGCTGAAGCCGGAATTGCCGCAGATGGCAGATGAGAAAGGAATCATATTTGTATGTCCGGACGGCAAGAACAGTTGGTATTGGGACAGTCCGGAGAATCCTGCCTACCGTTATGAGACTTTTGTCACCTCGGAATTGGTGAAGTATACAGACGGGAACTATGCTACCATTCCCGATAGAAAGGCGCGTGCCATCAGTGGATTGAGTATGGGCGGCCACGGTGCTTTGTGGAGTGCTATCCGTCATAAGGATGTGTTCGGTGCAGCGGGCAGTATGAGTGGAGGAGTGGATATACGGCCGTTCCCCCAGAATTGGGAAATGAACAAGCAGTTGGGAGAGTTTGCTGCCAACAAGGCATCTTGGGATGCGCATACGGTGGTCAACCAGCTGGATAAGATTGTAAATGGAGACTTGGCGCTAATCATCGACTGCGGTGAGGCCGATTTCTTTCTTGAAGTGAACAAGGACTTGCACAACCGGCTGCTGGCAAGGAAGATAGACCATGACTTCATCACCCGTCCCGGTGGACATACCGGAACGTATTGGAACAACTCCATAGACTATCACGTCCTTTTCTTCGACAAGTTCTTTAAGAAGTAAGTAACTTATTATTCGATGGTATAGTTCACGGTGCGTGTGTAGTCCTGCTCGTAGCCGTTCCTTATATGCCTGACGACTGCATGGCAGGAAGTGACGATACCCCGGTTATCTAACGTATAAGTATAGGTGGTGGTCTCTTCACTTTCTCCGTTGCTGTCCGGGATGAGTTGGGTAATCAGATAGTTTGCAGGTTCTCCCAATATCTTCCCGTATATGGCAACCGCATGCATGGAAAGCGGATACATGTCCGTAATGAATAGGCTTGGTATTTCGGAGATATTTGCAATTTCATTGCCTGATGGTGTGGTAGCCGTACTGTTGTGCTCAAAAGTGTCAACCTTTTGCTGTATGCGCAATGCCCGGAAGTTGCTGTAGTCTATTGTAATGAATGAGTATTCTTTTCCGTCGTCCAGCTTTTCTGTGATGTTTTCCAGATAGTATTTGTCTTCGGTGTTGATGAGGTAGGAGAAGGTGTAAGTACGGGTATTTCCTGCCATATCCTGACTGGTACAAGTGGTGGCATAACCTTTGTCATTCAGCGTGTAGGTTGATACTGTACCTGCTTCGTCGGTTATCACGGCTTGATGGTCCTTGTATTCGACAGTAGTGGTATTCTCTATCTCGAAGAGTTCGTCTCCTGCTGTAAAGCTCTGTTTGCCGGTGTAGCTGGTCAGCCTGCCTGCACTGTTGTAAAGGTAGGTGTGGGTGGCAGTAACCGGTTGCGCATCGCTCTCTATCACTTCTTTGAGTTCGATTTTGGAGAAAGGAGTGGTGGGGTAGGTTGACGGCTCCGGTTCTGGCGTATCATTGCCATTGTTATCATCGCTGCAAGCTGCCAGTCCGCCGAGCAACAGCAGGCTGAACATGATTCCCGAAAATCGGGTGATGATTGTAACTCTTCTGTTTAGTTTCATCCTATTGGTCTTTTTATTTGATGCGTACGGCATGGCTTGCCCGACGTTCAATGGAGTTTGCGAGAGTGGTCACTCTTAAAGAACGGGTATCTTCTTGTGCGGGCGGTTGTATGCTTCCGTCGATGGCGCCGAGTGCAGTGCTCAATAAGGCTTCGTTGGTATCTCCAAAGGGCAGGAAACGTGACATGTCGCTCATCTCATTCACTACATATCCCGAGTAGGCCGGTTGGAATCCGGATTCATAATCAGATTTCCCTTCCGAATTGTATATCTTGCAGACGATGGGATTCATCGTTATCATCAGTTCGGGGCTGGAGAAATTCCTGGAACCTACATTCTTGCCTACGGTAGTACCGCCGATGATGACAACATCCATATACGGGTCGAGGCAGTTAATCACCATTTCGGAGGCGGAGGCAGTCTGGCTGCTGGTAAGTACGTAGAGAGTATTCAGGTTTAGGTTTGCTCCGTTTCCGATGAGTCCGGAGTTCAGGGTGAACGGTACTATCTGCGGATTGAAGCGGTTGTTGAATTCCAGGTACCCCAACTCTTGTCCCAAGGCGGAGGAAGGTGCAAGCATGGTACACAGCAATTCTGCGCAACTCAGTAATCCACCGTTGTTGTAGCGCAAGTCAAGGATGAATTCGTTGACTTGCTGTGATGCGAAATATTGGAATGCGCTGCGCAGGTCGTTGTCATATTCATTACTGTTGTCCGTGGGGCCGGAACTGAAGTGGTTGTAGACCAGATAACCTATTTTCTTGCTGCCTGATGTATATACATTCTTATAGTGCACCGGGTTGTCGTTGACGGGACGCGCCGATGCTATCTGTCTGGGTTTGTCGTAAGCAACGATGGCATTTTTCTCCACGTCGTAATAACCTACTGTAAGTTCCATGGCACTACTTCCATACAGTTTCTTATAATTCTGTTCAGTAATAAAGTTCCCGTCCATCTTCATAATCCAGTCACCCCGTTTCAGCCCGATTTCCGAGGCCGGGCTTCCGTCGGCAACGTAAAGAATCTGTGCAACAATGGCATTCTCTTCTCCTTCTACTTCTATCTGGTTGGTAGTGAACTGGAATCCGTAGCTGTAATCCGTATAGGGGATGCTGCGGGTAGTGGTGACGCTGACCAGACTGTCGATGGTGGAGAATTTGTCTTCTTCGGATTTGAGCGAGGCAAAGAAAGTGAAAGGGGCTTGAAAATAGTTCAGGTCGTTGGTATGGGGGATAGCGTCTACCCAATAGTACCACACACGCATGGTATCGTCAATCCAGCGGTCTGTCTGGGTCTGTCCGGCATACTCTTTCCAGCGGTCCACCCCGCAGGAAGTCAGATAAATGGGAAGAATCAGGGTTCCCAATATGAGTATCAGTATATTTCTTGCTTTCATGGGGGCAAAGATAGTGCAAATTGAGTGCAGAACTTTCATGCTTGCATGAAAAAGTTTTGCCGAAATGCAGTCTATCTTATCTAAAGATAGAAAATTGCTTGCTTATCTACCACAATTGTGGTATAAAATTCCCTAATCTGTGTCATTGTCTGCCCCGGCTTATCGCTCTATCTTTGCAACATCCGAATGAGAAACGGTTTATTCACCTAAAATACAAACGACAATGGAAACAAAGAAATTGCACTTTGAGACTCTACAACTTCACGTTGGACAAGAACAACCCGACCCGGCAACTGATGCCCGCGCCGTACCTATCTATCAGACAACTTCGTATGTATTTCGTAATTCGGCCCATGCGGCAGCCCGCTTTGGCTTGCAGGACCCGGGGAATATTTACGGGCGGTTGACGAATTCCACCCAGGATGTGTTCGAGAAACGTGTGGCGGCTCTGGAAGGCGGTGTTGCCGGATTGGCCGTAGCCTCGGGTGCGGCAGCCATCACTTATGCCTTTGAGAATATCACCCGTGCAGGCGACCATATCGTGGCAGCTAAGACCATCTACGGCGGAACGTATAATCTGCTGGCCCACACATTGCCTGCCTACGGGGTTACCACTACTTTTGTGGACCCGGGCAATCTGGACAATTTCGAGAAAGCGATTCAGGAGAATACCAAGGCAGTATTCATTGAAACGCTGGGAAATCCGAATTGCAACATCATTGACATTGATGCCGTTGCTGAAATAGCACACCGTCACCGGATTCCTCTGATTATAGATAACACCTTCGGTACTCCTTACTTGATTCGTCCCATAGAGCATGGGGCAGATATTGTAGTCCATTCGGCAACGAAGTTCATCGGAGGGCATGGTACGTCCTTGGGTGGTGTTATTGTAGATAGCGGCAAGTTCGACTGGGTGGCCTCGGGGAAGTTTCCCCAACTGACGGAACCGGACCCGAGTTATCATGGAGTACGTTTCGTCGACGCTGCCGGTCCTGCTGCCTATGCCATCCGTATCCGTGCCGTATTGTTGCGTGATACCGGTGCCACAATCAGTCCTTTCAATGCTTTCATTCTGTTGCAAGGATTGGAGACGTTGTCGCTTCGCGTGGAACGTCATGTGGAGAATGCCTTGAAAGTGGTTGAATTCTTGAAGAAGCATCCCAAAGTGGTTGCCGTGAACCACCCGTCCCTGCCCGAGTATCCTGACCACGCGCTTTACGGGAAATACTTTCCGAATGGAGGCGGTTCTATCTTTACGTTTGAGGTGCGGGGCGGTGTGAAGGAAGCGCAGACGTTTATTGACAGTTTACAGATATTCTCGTTGCTTGCCAATGTGGCTGATGTGAAATCCCTGGTTATCCATCCTGCCACCACTACCCATTCCCAATTGAGTGCACGGGAATTGGAAGAACAAGGCATCAAACCGGGCACGGTCCGCCTCTCCATCGGGACAGAACATATCGATGATTTGCTGGACGACTTGTCCCAGGCATTTGACAGAATTTAAAAGAATAACAGTATACGATAGAATGAATATTGCTGTATTATTGTCGGGAGGTGTAGACAGCTCCGTGGTGGTACATCTCCTTTGCGAACAAGGTTACCGTCCTTCTCTATTTTATATCAAAATAGGGAGGGACGATGCCGATTATATGGACTGCTCTGCGGAAGAGGATATGGAGATGGCTTCTGCCATTGCCCGGCGTTATGGATTATCGTTGGAAGTAGTGGACCTGCACCGGGAGTATTGGGACCAGGTGGCGGCTTATGCCATTGATAAAATAAGACGTGGCTTGACTCCCAATCCGGATGTGATGTGCAACAAGCTGATAAAGTTCGGGTGCTTTGAGCAACGTGTGGGGAAGGATTTCGATATCACGGCAACCGGGCACTACGCCACTACGGTGTTGAGGGATGGAAAGACATGGCTCGGTACCGCTGCCGATTCCGTGAAAGACCAGACCGACTTTCTGGCACAGATAGATTATCTGCAAGTTTCCAAACTGATGTTTCCATTGGGCAGACTGATGAAGAATGAGGTTCGTGACATAGCCCTGCGTGCCGGATTGCCCAGCGCCAGACGTCGTGACAGTCAGGGCATCTGCTTTCTGGGAAAGATTGATTATAATGATTTTGTGCGCCGTTTCCTTGGCGAAAGGGAAGGGGATATTGTGGAGTTGGAAACGGGTAGAAAGTTGGGCAAGCATCGGGGCTATTGGTTTCATACCATCGGCCAGCGTAAAGGATTGGGGTTGGGTGGAGGACCGTGGTTTGTTGTCCGCAAGGATGTGGAGGAGAATGTGATTTACGTGTCCCGCGGATGTGATACGGCATTGCAATACGGCTATGAATTCCGTATGTACGATTTTCATTTCATTACGGATAATCCCTGGAAGGGAGCGCAGGAAGAGGTGGAGGTGACTTTCAAGATACGCCATACGCCGGAGTTTGTCAAAGGCAGGTTGCAAAAGGAGGCGGAGGGTTACCGCATTGTTTCGGAAGAAAAGCTGCAAGGCATTGCTCCGGGCCAGTTCGGAGTGGTGTATGATGCTGATGCCCGGCTGTGTGTCGGGAGCGGGGAGATTTATATATAATATTCCACCAAGTCTACGATGCCTGCCTTCATGGCATATTTGGTGGCTTCGTGCGCATTGTTTACACCCAGTTTCCGGAAGATATTCTTCCGGTGGCTGTTTACCGTATGGAAGCTGAGGTTTCGTTCGGCAGCTATTTCTTTGGTTGTTTTCCCCAGGGCTATCTCTTTTAGGATGCTCCGTTCGGCAGTAGTCAGTAAATCATCTTTGATGGTAGGATGAGTGGGGGAGGAGGAACCGTTGCCTGCGAGCAGCAGGTTACTGACGTGATTACAGATGAATCGCTCCTTGCGTGAGGCGCATTGTAGTGCGGTCAGTATCTCTTCTTTGGAATTATCCTTCAGCGCTACGCCGAATGCCATGCTGCTGAACAATACCTGGCGCAGGAACGGTAGGCTCAATTCGTCGGAAAAGAGTAGCCAATCGGCTTCCTTGAAGCGTTCGTGAAGTACCATTAGCTCTTCGGCTCCCGAAAAATCAAAAAGGGTATAGTCCAGAATGACAACGGCGGTGGGATGCAGGCGTAGTTGCTGTATCAGTTCTGCCTTGTTGTCGGCTTCCAGCAGCAGGGAGGTGTCTTTCTGTCTGCCCAATAGGAACATCATGCCTGCTTTGGTGATATCTTGATTGTCTGCAATGATAAATTCTCTCATGACATTGGTATATAAAAAACTCCGCTACAAATGTACACTTTTTAGTGTGATTTGTGGCGGAGTGGGAATATATATATTTATATAAGGGTTTTACCAGGAACGTCCCTTGAATATGTTGGATTGTTCCAGCGGAACCAGGTTCCCGCTCAAAGTCATGGTGTTGGAGTTGAAGTTCGGGCTGATGGTTACGGTTGCGTTGTTCCCGCCATCGGTCAGCGTAAGGAATATCTGGGCGGAAATGCCGATACCCTGGATGCTGAAGTTACAATTCACGTTGCCCCGTTTGTCGGTAGTCATTTGGATGTCCGATACGGTTCCGTCTACTGTTACACCGCCAATGCCGTTAGGACCTGGGTATACGGTGTTGAAGGCTACCTGCACGGTGCCACGTCCTTGGTTGACCAATACGAAGTTGGTGTTGGAGTTTACAAATGCGGTCTGTCCGTTGCGGAACATCACTTGGTCTGCCTCCATTACGAACTGGTGAGCTTTCAAGGCCGCCATTGCGTCATCGTACGAAATGGCATCCTGTGCTTGTTCTTCAGCTTTCAGGCGTGCACGTTCTGCGTCTCTTTGGGCTTTACGGTCTGCGCGCTTTTCAGCTCTACTCTCTTGTGCATACATGGTCGTTGTTGCCATGCTTACCAATACTACTGCTGCTAATGCAATAAACTTTTTCATAATCGAATCTTTTTTTGTTTAGGTTTAAATAAATTGTTCGTTATAAGTTTATTGCAAGAACAATGCCTATCCAGGATTGTTCACCGGTTTTTTAATTATTTTATATCCGATAGCAGCAATAAAGATACTCATTACCGGACTGATAAGGTTGAAGAAGCAATAGGGAAGGTAGGTCAGTGTGGGTACACTCAAAATGGTGGCTTGCGTCATGCCGCAGGTGTTCCATGGGATAAGCGGGGAGGTGACGGTAACGGCATCTTCCGTGGTACGGCTAAGTAGCCGGCTTTCGTAGCCTTTCTTTGCGTAAACGTTGCTGAACATGTTTCCGGTGAGGATAATGCTGATGTACTGGTCTGCCGTGGCAAGGTTCAGGAACAATCCGGAACATACGGTGGATGCTACCATGCTGGCTGTATTCTTCATGAAGCGGACGAATAGGGAAGTGATGCTTCCTAGCATGCCGCTTGCCGTCATGGCTCCACCGAAACACATGGCGCAGATGATGAGCCAGATGGTATTCATCATTCCTGCCATACCTCGTGTGGCAATCAGTTCTGTCAACATGTCACTGTCAGTTTGTAGACTGGTACTGCCATAGAATGTCATCATTATCCCTTTGAACATATTCCCACCTTCCGCTATCTCATTCAGTAGTCCCGGTTGGAAGATGAAGGCGAATATCCCTGCCAGCAGAGTGGAGAGAAAGAGTGTGATGACGGAAGGCACTCTCCGGGCAATCAGTATTCCCGTAATCACGGGAACAGCCAGTAACCAGGGAGTAATGTTGAATTTGGCGTCCAATGCTGCCGTAAATTCCGCGATCTGTTGTGTATTGTTCGTTTCGTGTGTGAGTCCCATTACTGTAAAGATGACAAGGGTGATGAGGAGAGAGGGGACGGTGGTGATCATCATATAGCGGATATGGCTGAATAACGGTGTTTCCGTTACGGATGAGGCAAGGACCGTGGTATCCGATAACGGTGAAATTTTGTCTCCGAAATAGGCTCCCGAAATGATGGCACCGGCTATCCATCCCTCTTCAAAACCTTGTGCCTTACCTATGCCCAAAAGGGCGATACCGATGGTGGCGATAGTGGTCCATGAACTTCCCGTCATTACTGATACCAATGCACAAATAATGCAGGTAGAAGCAAGGAAAAAATTCGGATGGATAATCTGCATACCATAATATATAAGGGTAGGTACCACCCCACTTATCATCCATGTGCCGCTCAAAGCACCGATAATCAATAGAATAATGATAGCTGTGGCAACACCTGAAATGTTGTTGGTGATGGCAAGTTCATAATCTTTCCAAGGGATGCGGTAGAAAGTCATGCCGATAAAGACACACATACCAGTGGTGGCAAGCAGGGAAATCTGGCTTCCTCCACTCAAGGCGTCACTTCCGAAAGTATGGATGGTGGCGAACAGCATTCCTACGAGAAAAGCGATGGGAAATAGAGAAACGAGTGGAGAGGGTATTTTCTTTGCTGAATTCATAGGGTTGTTTTTGACTATGCTTGGTTGACGAATCTATTATCAATCTGTCGTTTATAGTTTGATGCGACAAAGGTATAACAATTCTGTTCAATATCTTCCTTATCCTTTGCATGACAAATAAAAATTATCAAATCTTTGCGTTTGCTTGGAAAAATGATAGTATCCTTGTTATTTCTTGCTGTAAAGGGTGATGGACAACGATATTATTGTTAAAATAACGCCGGTGCCGACCACGCCACTCCATCCCCAAGTCTGCCAACTGCTTCCTGCAAGGAAGGTACCCAAAGAGCCGCCGATGAAGTAAGTGGTCATGAAAATCGTATTTACCCGATTGGAGGCAGACGGGTAGATGTCGAAAATACTGGTCTGGTTGCTGAGTTGGATACATTGCATGCCTATGTCTATAAGAATGACACCGGTAATGATACCTGCATAGTTGTTTCCGCAGAAAAAGAGCGAGGCCCATGCAAGCAGAATCATTCCGCAACCGATAAAGTTGAAATTGCGTATGCCTACCTTTTTTACATATTTTCCTACAAAAGATGCGGTTAAGGCTCCGGCAATGCCGCAGAGCCCTAGTATGCCGATGACATCGCTGGATGCATGGAACGGGGCTTCTCCCATTTTGAATGCAAGGCAGGACCACATGGCAAGGAATGAGCCAAAGGCCAGTCCTGCACGTATCGAGTAGATTCGTAGAGAGGGGTATTCTCTTACTAATGAGAAAAGAGACTTCATCAGCCCGGAATATTTGCCTTGGAAAGTCGGTTGTATGTCCGGTAGTACCTTTAATACAACGATAGCGCATAGTAACATCATTCCAGCGGCGATGAAGTACATTTCACGCCAGCCAAGCACTTCACCCACAAATCCGCTGACAACACGTGATGCAAGTATTCCAGTCAGTAATCCTGAGATGACGACACCTACATTCCGTCCCTTGTTTTCGGGGCGTGAGAATTGCGAGGCAATCGGTACAAATATTTGGGGTATCATGGAGCAGATGCCGGTAATGAGTGATGCTGCCCAGATGATGTAGATGTTCGGTGCCATGGCAATGGCTAGAAGGGAAAATATGAGTAGGAAGAAATTCGTTAGGATGATATTCTTGCGTCGATAGAGGTCTCCTAATGGGACGATGAACAATAATCCCAGCGCATATCCGATTTGTGTAATCATGGCAATGAGGTTCGTTTTGAATTCAGAAACTTCCAATTCATGCCGCATGATATTAAGCAGGGGTTGATTGTAATACAAGTTGGCTACGGACACGCCAGCTACGATAGCAAGTGTCCAGAGTATATGTGCCGGTAATCCTCCGTTTTCTTTCAGTTCTTGTTTCATGCTGCAAAGATAATGTCTTTCTGTTTCATGCGCAAGATATGTGAGTATGATAAGAATATGTGTGAAGTGGTATCATCTTTTTAGCCTTTCCGTTTGTTATACTATTATTTTGTTTGAGAATAATTGATTGGAGCTATCTTGGATAAGCGGAATGTTGTATTGATATTTAAAGATACGTTGGGCATGGGAAATGAATGGTTTAGAGAGTTGCTGGGTATGAAATACAGGTGGACGAAATGCAGGCTCTTCTAGCAAACGAGGGTTGGTAAGGTGAATTCGATGACTCAAGGAACCTACCGTTCCCCCATTAGACCGCCTCCTGATGACATACTTGGGATTATCCTGCTATTGACTGAAAACTCGGGTATATATTAGTATGAATCATTATTACTTAAACTTATAATAGTATGAAACATTTATCGATAATAATAATAGTAGTGTCATTATGCGTTTTCCTGCTATCCATCGGCGTATATCATAAGGTTCCCTGGTCTGTTCTGCCAATAGTGGCTAGTGGAATCTGTATATTATGTTGGCTTTTGTTCCATTTACTCTGTATCAGTGAAGAAAGAGATTTACTGAAAGAGGGAAATCAGTATTTCATTGATACCTTTCAAAACATACGTAATCCCATTTCTTTGATTAAGACACCGTTAGGGGCAGTTTACGAAGGAGACTGTCCGGAAGACATAAAGAAGGAACTGGCTGTTGCACTTCATCATATAGGCGGGCTGGAGCAGCACTTGATAGCGTTGATGGAGTTGAAACGACTATTTGGCAATTCTGGTAGCCTGGTAGTTGCAGAACATGAAATCGGCGCATTTATGAGGAAGAAAGTGTCTCTTTTACAGTCTCATGTGGCCGGGTTACAGATGAAGCTGGATTTGGTTCCGGATTTTGACTATGCAAGCGCTTGGTTTGATCCGGGAAAGATATCTCCGGTTATCGACCGGTTTGTATTGAGTGCCATCGAGTGTTCTCTGCCGGAAACGCATCTCTCGATGCAGGTTTCGTTGAAGGGAGATTACTGGGCAATCAGGATTAAGGATACAGGCAACAAGCGATTTCTGAAATGTTGCAGATGGTACTCGTCGCGGCTTCCTATTCTGCGACCTCTGCATGGCAAGCAGTATGGCATGGGCGGTGTGTTTTTTGACAAGTTGATGAATATATGTGACGGGAAAATACTGACTTTGGAAAAGGAGGCTCTGCTTCGATTTCCCATAAGATGTTCGTGTGCGGTTTCGGGGGGGTATACATCCTTAAATATTCCGGACACTTTTCAGGTGAATGAGTCGGAAATAGCTTTCCATGGTTTCTCGAAGAAAAAAAATATGGATAGACCTTTAGTGATACTTGCGGATAATGACAAGGGATTCAAGGATTATCTTGAGAAACGTTTATCGGAATGTTTTGTAGTGAGGAGCTTTGATGACGGTCAGGAAGCATTGGAGGTAATATGTGAAGAGTATCCGGATTTGGTGATTTGTGATATCATGTTGAAAGGTATGAGCGGTGAGGAACTTTCTTCTAAACTGAAGACGTCGAGGGACACCTCCTTTATTCCGGTGATATTGATGGGGGCGCACATTGATGTGAAACGGCGGGAAAAGCGTTGTTCTTCTCAGGCTGATCTCTTTGTATGTAAGCCCTTTAATCTGGAGGACCTTAAAGTGGAAATATCCATATTGATAAATAATAGCCGTTTTCTTCGGAAGACATTTCTTCAGAAAGTTTTTGGAGAAGATTTTTTAACGAAACCTATGGAGCGGGCTCAGCAGGATGCCAATCTGGCATTTTTGAATGAAGTGAAGCTTTACATTATGGAGAATATGGATAAAGAGGATTTGACAGTAGATGATATTGCCTCCAGGATGTGCATGAGCCGGACAACCTTTTATAATAAGTGGAAGTTGTTGACGGGAGAAGCACCCAAATATTTGATTTCGAGAATCAGGATGGAGAAGGCACGGGAACTTTTGGAAAGCGGAAAATTTTCTGTGACTATGGTTGCTGAAATGGTGGGTATGCGAAATCTGAAAAACTTCAGAGGCAGGTATAAGGAGTATTTTGGAAAAACACCGAAGGAGTTTATGAAAAAAGTATGATATTTATCTGAAGAAAACTTTCATAGAAAGGCTGTCACATATTAGATAATGGACAGCCTTTGTTTTGAAATGGGAGATAGGAGAACTGAACATCCTAAGCTATCTATAAAGGAAAATCTCTCATCGTTTTCGTTTTGGGGATAACTGGGTATATATGATTAGCTTTACTTGCCGATGCAGCATATTTACATCACTGATTATCAGTGACCATTCATTTTAATCGGTACAACCTCTGTTTTGACAAATACACAGAATGTGGGGACAAATGCTAATCGTTGTATTTCATAGCTTTGCATATACGTGTTGTACCGCTTCTTTTCAACTCTTTTGTGGAATGTCCGCTATCAGATACAATGTATTGAGTGATAGGATATTTCCGCAGGTATGTTACAGAACGCTTGTTGAATACAAAGGTAGTGGTTTTCTTGGGATTTCGGTGGTTTGCGTTGTGTTTTTTTTATTAGTCAAGTACAATGAAATATTTGATTCATTGGAAAAAGTGTAGCAAAACTGAATTATTCGCTTGAAAAAGTGTAGAGCAGTGCTTGTATACTTTAATTTGTGGTTTTGAATCTTGCTATATTATACCTTATCTGATATAATGATGCTGATAATGAAATAAATTATACCTCTTGTGGTATAATATGAGATATTTATATTAACTTTGCACCCGAAAAGGTATAAAGTTGAATGTTTATGAACAATCTTTCTATTACGGTCAAGATGTTGCGAAAGCAGTATAACCTGACGCAAGAAGAACTTTCGTTGAAGTCGGGGGTCGGATTGCGCTTTGTGCGAGACCTCGAACAAGGGAAGGAAACGCTGCGTCTTGATAAGGTGAATCAGCTTCTTGACTTCTTCAATTATGAAATGGTTGCAACTTCTAAAATTGATAATCAATGAGGCAAGCTCATATATTTTACAAAGACCAATTGGCAGGGATTCTTACGGAAAACGATGCAGGATATGAGTTTCGTTATTTGCCGGAATATCTCTCTTTGGAAACGGCAAAGGCTGTCAGTCTGACATTGCCTTTACAGGAAGCGATTTATACAAGTTCTGTACTATTCCCGTTTTTCGATGGTTTGATTCCTGAAGGATGGCTGTTGGATGTTGCATTGCGGAATACAGACATCAGTATTCTTGACCGAATGTCGTTGCTCATGACCTGTTGTAAAGATTGTATCGGAGCGGTAAGTGTTGTTCCTGTGGATGAAAAGGAGGTGAGCCATGTGTAATTGTCTGTATTGTTATCGTCCTCTCCTAAAGGGGGAAAAGGATATGCACACGGCTTGTATAAAGAAGTTCTTTGGGACAACAACATTGCCTGTCCTTGATTATACGACAGAGCAATTAGATCAGCTTGCACTGCAGATTATTCAAGACCAAACCTCTTTGACTGGTGTCCAGCCTAAATTGTCCTTGCATCTGAATGAACATGAGGGCAGCAAACGATTGACCATTGTCGGACTGTGGGGAGGTTATATCTGTAAACCACAGACCTCGCAATATGAAATGATGCCGGAGGTAGAGGATTTGACCATGCACCTTGCGGAGGTTGCACGTATAGAGGTGGTTCCTCACACGCTGATGAGAATGGCAGATGATTCGCTGTGCTATCTTACTCGCCGAATTGACAGGACTCCTGCCGGAGAGAAGATTGCGATGGAAGATATGTGCCAATTGACGGAAAGGCAAACGGAGCATAAATACAAGAGCAGCTATGAGCGTATCGGCAAGGCTGTTTTGAAGTATTCGTCTTTGCCTAAAATGGATGTTACCAATTTCTTTGAGCTGGTACTTTTTTCTTGGCTGACAGGAAATAACGATATGCACTTGAAAAATTTCTCTTTGTATGAAGCAGCGGATAAGATACGTTTGACTCCTGCTTACGATTTGCTGAATGCAGCTATTATCAATCCAAAGGATGATGAAGAACTGGCATTGACCTTGAACGGGCGTAAGAAAAAGCTTCAAAGGGAAGATTTTATCAAATCAGCAGTCACTTTGGATATAGAGAATGTGATTGTAGAACGACTGATAAATAAGTATATCAAGCTATTGCCTAAGTTTGAGGCAGTCATTCAAAGTTCTTTTCTTAGTGCTGAATTAAAGGAAAAGTATGGCGAATTGTTGAAGGAACGAGTTGAGAGGCTTTCCACAAATGCTACAAAACGATAAATATACAATATTATGGATACATTAGGTTTTTCAAAAGTAACATCATTGTTCATCCTAACTTTAATAGAAAGAGACGATGGACAAAAGAAACAAATTTTGGAGACGCCAACAAATGGCACGTGTATTTAAGGCTCGCATGATTCTTTATGCTGCTTACGGGCATTGTATCATCCGTGAGGATGGAAGTCATTATGAACATCCTCATTGGTTTGAGTTGGCTAAAGAGAAATGGGCGCAAGTTTACAAGACTACTGGAACTCCGTGTAGTTGTTGGATGTGCAGAGGCATGGAATATGACCGTAAGGGGTACAAAAAAGAAACTTTACGGATTATTAGGGAATCAATGGAGTAGCCTAAATAATCATAAATTGGATCCATACGTATTTGTATAGTTCCAATTTATGATTTATTGTAATCATTTGTTTAGTTATTCGATTCTTTCGAATAACTGATAGGCAATAACATAATCGAAAATACTCATAAGACTTGATACGGATTACGACCTTTGTGAATTATTCCTTAATTGTGACTTCTTAGGTTACTATAATTCCGCAATTTGGGGATTCACATAACTGCCGTTACGAATAATCCATTGTTACCATGTATTATTTGAACAAAAGGTAAATCCTGTGATTGCTGCTCTTCCCTCAATTCTTCAAACTGCTTCTTGTCTGTGTCACTAGGAGTATTAAGTGCATTGGGGTGTGAATGCCACTCTCCTAAATAACGAACCTGATTATATGTTAGTTTCGTTATTCGCTTATACTCATCCGTTAAACCTTTGAAACCTCGGACAAACGACACGGATGTATGGATACTATCTTCTGGGGCTGGTTTCATATAATACACATAAATGCTATTGTGGTCACGGTCATAACTACCAAATAAGCAACCTCCAGTCTCCTTGTCAGGCGAAGCATTTACCATTATTTGTATCTCTTTTTCTACTGCATTTGAAATATAAACCTGAATATTACCCTGTGTTTCGAGATGCCAGTCTGTTATGGTCATTGGCAATCTTGACACTATCCCATTTTCAGCATCAAAGTGCCAAATACTCAAACAAGCTTGCCCCAACGCATAATATTTTCTAATTTGTTTAGAAATGATAGCCGACAACACACGTACATTCTCATAGTTAAGAATCATCGATTCTGATCTACAACTGAAAGTATTTGTACTGACAGTCTCAGTCTGTTCCAAATGATGGGCAAACCTTTCATCCACTATTAGATTACGATAATAATCCATCTCCAAAAAGTCGAGACGGGAAATTCTATCCTTGTCTTCTATTAGCAATACGACATCATCCCCCTTGGGGTTCAAGAATGAGGTACATTTACGGAAAGTACGTTCATCATTTGCAAGTTTCCTTTCAACAGCTATGGAAGTGCTAAAATCCATTAACAACTCAGTGTCTTTAAAAAGACGCTCTCTATCATTTCGACTTAACGTTAGAAAGTTTCCGTCTATGGCATTTATTTTCTGAAACAAGATGCCATGATAGCTATCTTTGATGGAACGAACCTTTGAGGTCATCACTTTGTCAGTGGTAAGCGTATGGCGACTAAGATTATGTGGCAACAATATATCACAATCTACTAAATTGATTTCTTCGGAGCATCCTTGTCTCACAAAATGGTCGATTACAGCAGATCCAAGTGTACCAGTCCCGACAACACTCACTTTCTTGAACCATTCTTTGATTCCATTATTGATGGCGTTTCCATTACGCGAGATCATGAACTCTAATAGTACAACTTCTACAGACAATTCATAAAACCATTTTTCAAACGCATCCTTGCTAAGAACTTTCTTTTTGTGTACTATATCTTTGGGAAAGCAATCTGTCTTTATGAGAAACAACTCTTGTGAAGTTTTTTTATTATCTTCGCTTGTTTGAGTGACATAGATCAATATAAGTAACGGAAGTGTAGCCTTCCCTGCGATGCTTTTTGTCAAAACAGCTAAGAGACTATCCGTTAGTGAGAAATGGCCTGTTGACTGAACGTCTTTCAAATCTCCCATCGTTTGGGGTATCCGTACAAAATTGCTTGCATGGATTTTTTCAGTGGGAATACCGACCAAATAATGGGTAGCTTTGTTCCTCTCTACAAACTCCAATGTAGAAGAAAACTTCGTCTTTTTTGAATACTTAATGTATGGATTGTTGTCAGAACGTTCATTCAAAATGCAGCAGACCTCTTGAAAACCAAAGAACACCTCTAACGGACGGTTTGGCTCATGTAATTTGTTTATGCTATTCAAGCTAAACCAACGTCTTATGGAATTTAAGAAATCGTGCGCATTAAACTGTGGTCGAATATCTGCAAATGCAACATCTGACACACATAATGATACTGGCCGTGTAAACGGCTTAGCATTTGAATGAGGAAGCTCCGTTGGAAAATCTTTTCTTAGTGCATAGACTTCTGGTATATTGATGTCTTCAGGATGGCAAATAATTGCAATTTCCTCCTCATCACATATTCTATAAATAGGCTCGTCTGGAATTTCAAGATGCGTCATACGCATTTTGATAATGGCATCCCCCTTGCCATTGACATAACACAGCACATCTTTTGTGTAAGGATGTGCTATGGCTGTCTTATAGATAGCTTTGGCTCTCGGAAGTTTTAGATGTTCACCTCTAATTGGAGAGCCATTTGTTATTTTATGGTTATAAGTTGTCATCTTCCAGCGCGTGGTGCAGGATTAGAAATAGATGATGCTCCCGCCACTGTAGAAATTTCTCTAAGAGTTTTTCCGTTTGCGGTAATCTTAAAAACAATGGGCTGTGGTATATTCCCCAATTTGCTATGTGTCGCAGTATTAAGGAAATGTGAAGAACCAGACTTCAGTTTCTTTATATATTGCTCTTTAGCTTCGTAGCAAGGGGGATTGTTATTATCGTCCTTGATTTCATTTGAAGAAGCGATAACATGAGCAGAATTACCAATCTGTTTGTCCAGTATAGCCTCAGCAGATGGTTTGATTTCCTCCTTGTTGTCTGAATCATTGAAGAATGACCAAGAGCAATGATGTGGTGCGAGGAAAATATTCCACTTTAATTTTTCTTCGTCTGTATTATTTTCAAGTATGTGTTGCCAGATTTCGTGTTCAGCATCACTGCCCATAAGCACACGGCTCTTGTAACCCGTGTATCCGTCTATTTTAAAACCAAACTGCACAACGATAGAAGTTGCATTCTTATCATCATACTTCTTACTAGTCTCAACATCTTCCTTAAATGGAGCATGAATGAACATTTCTAACCAAGATAAGTTTGCCCCATGAACAGTTGTTACGAGTTTGCCAGGAACGTAACAATATCTGCTGTCGAACTCTTTGTCTTTATCGTATCCGATAATTCTCAAATAGTTGCCTTTAGATCCATTGAAGTTCTCGTCATCATCGTATAGTTTTCTACGTCGTTTTGCTTCTTTGCGTATGTCTTCTGCTGGTGCAGATAAATCATTGTTTAAGCCACGAGGAGTAATCCACAATTCTTCTATGATAATTTCATCTTTGTTTTTGTTTTTATCATAATAAACCACATCACCATGATAAAAGTTTCCAGCAAATCCTTTGCAATGATCGTCATGAGGGTGAGTGCTGATGAATAGGTCAACATACGGACGTCCTGCGGCATCCTTATGCAACTCTTTCAGCAAATCAGCCTTTACATCAAACATCACTTGTTTTCCATTACTATCGGTTAAATCAGCCAATATTTGGCAATCAACAATTATGGTCTTACCGTTATCTAACTTAATCAACGTGCAATCAGCGTTACCCACTGGATAATACTTAATAATATGTTCCATAGCTTAACTTTTTTAGTAATTATTCTTATCGTCATCCAAATTCAGAAAGACGTTATATAGTCTCTTTGCATATCTTCTACCATTTGTATATGCAAACCATGTGGTAATAAATGAGACTATAACACAGATGATTCCTCCCCACAAGAAAAAACGTCCAAGTGGTAGTGGCATGCCCCAAATGTTGATAACTGCAAGAGTAAACAAAACAATACCATCTAGAAATATTGCCGCAGTTAGGTTGCGATAAAAACCATATCTGATTCTCCGCAAACACACCTAATATTTTTAGTATATTAGCGCTCAATCTGAATGTTCACTTCCACATGCTGTTTCTCGACGGTGTGTATGTCGAGCAATCCCACGGCTCAGCGCGTTTCCGCTGGGTCAAGGCGCCGACCAGCCCAGAGCTCACCCAGCTGACGCACACCATCGCCCACCGGGTGGGTCGCTATCTGGAACGGCAAGGCCTGCTGGAACGGGATGTCGAAAACAGCTATCTGGCCTCGGATGCGGTGGATGACGACCCGATGACACCCCTGCTGGGGCACTCGATCACTTACCGTATCGCTGTCGGTTCACAGGCGGGGCGAAAGGTGTTCACTTTGCAAACTCTGCCGACCAGTGGTGATCCGTTCGGTGACGGGATTGGCAAGGTAGCCGGGTCCAGCCTGCACGCCGGCGTGGCGGCCAGGGCCGATGAACGCAAGAAGCTCGAACGGCTGTGCCGGTACATCAGCCGCCCGGCGGTATCCGAGAAGCGGCTGTCGTTAACACGAGGCGGCAACGTGCGCTACCAGCTCAAGACGCCGTACCGGGACGGCACCACGCACGTCATTTTCGAACCATTGGATTTCATTGCAAGGCTGGCCGCCCTGGTACCGAAGCCCAGAGTCAACCTAACCCGCTTCCACGGGGTGTTCGCACCCAACAGTCGGCACCGGGCGTTGGTCACGCCGGCAAAACGGGGCAGGGGCAACAAGGTCAGGGTGGCTGATGAACCGGCAACACCAGCACAACGGCGAGCGTCGATGACATGGGCGCAACGGCTCAAGCGTGTTTTCAATATCGACATCGAGACCTGCAGCGGCTGCGGCGGCGCCATGAAAGTCATCGCCTGCATTGAAGACCCTATAGTGATCAAGCAGATCCTTGATCACCTGAAGCACAAAGCCGAAACCAGCGGGACCAGGGCGTTACCCGAAAGCCGGGCGCCACCGGCTGAGCTGCTCCTGGGTCTGTTTGACTGACGAGCCTGAAGGCCAACGATACCAATCAAAATGCTGCGTTCACAGCGCCGCGGCAGGGATCCGCCGTGCTGGTTGTCGGAAAAGGAGCCGCTAGTGGGAAAGAGGAGGGTAAATTTTCAGCGTTGCTGGCTCCCCGTCAGCCGGATTGGGTTGCATCGCAGGGGTGTCGAAAGAGTCAACTGCGGTCCAAAGCTGTTGGACTTGGGTGAAAAGGGCGTTTATTCTTCCTATACGTTGTCGGCAGCGGGCCAAAAAGGAATACGTCCATGCCCATCGAGGTGAAACCGGCTGTGAGCGCGGGTTCAAGCATATAGCCCGACAGGCGCGTATCCTTGCCGATCACGACACGATGGCGGTGGTCACCGCGACGAAAGACACGGCCAGCCGCCATGCCGACGCGCAAGGCGGTTTCCGCCGTCATCGCGCCTTCGTTGGCTTTGCCACGAATACCGTCTGTGCCGAAATATTTGCGCACCATAAGGTCGATTATCCTGTCGTCGGGTCGCCCTCAAAGGGGACATGCCTGCTGAACCGCGAATATAGAGAAATATCCCGAATGTGCAGTTAACGAATTCTTGCGGTTTCTTTCAGCGCCGCCAATACCGCCAGCCCGTCGC